>Ga0315293_10003850_pt1 | contig 14385 bp, 10 predicted proteins | sample YL17G13_20_MG_FD_203071 | JGI IMG/M metagenome (GOLD analysis project Ga0315293, IMG submission 203071) | Sediment microbial communities from Yellowstone Lake, YNP, Wyoming, USA - YL17G13_20 | ecosystem: Environmental > Aquatic > Freshwater > Lake > Sediment | place: USA: Wyoming | collected... | reverse complement strand
AAAGAACTAAAGGATCTAGTCCTTATAGATTTATTCGATGCAATGAATTTCCAAAGAATTAGGGACTATCATGGGCCAATAGAAGGGGGTAAGGATCTTGTTTTCTTCAGAAAAGATCCTATTGCAGAGCAAGAATATATTGCCGTGGTCGTAGAAACAGCGGAGATTTCAGGTGATTTTCACAGCCCCAAAGGTGCTCCGGCTGTATACTTACAGATTGAGAGAGCCACCTCGGTTCCATATTCGGATTTGATTACTGGAAATAAGTTTGTTATTTCCAAGTGCTATGTAGTCACACCCCATCCAATGAATGCATTTGCCAAGAGCAGTATCGATCACAAGGTAGTTCGTTTCGTACAGTTCATTGATGGTCCAGAGTTAGTATCGCTCATCGACAAATATAAGCCTGACATATTTGAAGGGAGTTTGTCTTCTCAAAATGTTTATGTTCGATCTCTGTACACAACGAATTATCTTGTGAAGAATCTTCGACAACTCGGTGCATTTGAAGATAAAAGAGTTTGTGATATCTATACTGGTGGCGATTTGGTTGACTTCGTACAGCAGTTTAAGAGAATCCCCCAAAATGCGCAAATATATACCATTTTCGACCTCATAGAAAAGTATTCAGTTCTCTACATTTTTGGTGTCCCAGGAGCTGGTAAAACACTTGCATTGCAGAAGGCGATGCTGGATCTGATATCTAATCCTGACGGAACGCTTGTTGGGGCCCTCAATCGAATCCCTGTGTATATACGTCTCTATTCCTTGGATCCGTCGACCGTTATTTCCCCGAAAGTGTTGCTCGAACACATCGGTAAAAAGGCAGAAACCCTTGGATTGGAATGGTCGAGGTCTCTCGCACCAAACAATGAACTTATCTTGATGTTTGACGGTTTCGACGAAATCTCGTCCAACAACATTCAAAAGGGTTTCTTAGAATGCCTAAGCGGCATTGTTGAAAGTTCCAATATCAGGTGCATAGTCACATCCAGATACTACAATGTAACTGAACTGGCTAAACACATCAATGGTTCAACAGTCATGAACCAAAAATTTGTGACCTTAGTGCCATTCGGCAATGAAGAAAGAAACCTTTTTATCCAAAGATGGTTCAAACACGACTACAAAAAGGCGGAAGACTTGAAGCATACGTTGAGCAACAATGTTTCACTCAGAATCCTCGCTAACACACCTTTACTACTTACCCTGATCACCATACTACACGAAGCACCGACTGCAATTAAGAATAAATGTTCTGGAATACCAAACAAGGCGCTAATATATGACAGCATCGCCGACCTCCTTCTGGAAAGATGGGACAAGATACGAGAATTGCCCAATATTTTTCAGGCTCCCGACAAAAAATACTGCCTTGAGGAATTGGCATATTTCGGGCAATTGAAAGGGAAAAAGGAATTCACCGAAGGCGATATTCTCTCGATTTTCTCCAAAGCATGCAAGAATATTGGCATACCAACTCGGAGCGTAGATGATCTTTTTAACGAGATCTGTATAAGAAGCTCCTTGTTAATAAAGAACGAAAACGGAAATTATGAGTTTTATCATTTCTCATTCCAAGAGTATTTCTGTGGTTGGCGACTGGTTAGACATAACCAGGAAAAAGAAATCCTATCGCTGATCCGAGATCCATGGTGGTTCAACTCAATCGAGATGTATGCGGGTTTGAAAGGTGATATTTCTGGGCTTTTTTTGAAGCTCCTAAGGGTCTCAAAAGGCTCGTATGACAGAATGTTGTTGTTGGCTAAGTGTGTCCATGAGGCAAAATACACAGATGAAGAGTTAAAGACAGAGTTCTTCAACAAGATTGTAGGATTGATAAAAGACATGGAGAAAGTTGATGAGAAGTGGATTAGTTTGCTCGTAGCTATTGAGGAGCTTTTCTGGCTTAACTTCGAATACGTCAAAGCGCACATGGGAGAAGGGAAGAAAGATGTGATATTTAGAACGCTTGCTGAAATCGGCTCACAAAAAGCTTTGAGGACGTTATATGAATACCACGCAGAAATATTATCGTCCCCTCCAAGTATTATAGAAACTTATATTGATACAGTTGTGAGGACGGGGTCTAACGAAATTGTTCAGGGACTCGTGACTCTGTATCACAAAATAAAATTGCGGTTAAATCGCGAGTACCTGCCGCTCCTAAAAAAACTCAGGGATGCCATTGGCGTATACCCGAAATGGTTGGCAGAAATTGCTGGTCCCATTGACTCAGATATAAAACGACTCGACAAAGCTAATATTTTATCAGGGGAAACTATTAAAACGATGTCCTCCACACAGCTAATTACTACGATGAAGTCAATGTTGCCCGTAGATTTGGAGTTGACTCTTTCCTCGATAAAGAGACTGCTCCTTATGCGAAATGAGACTTTTCTTTTGACGGCCATTTGGGAACTACTACAACAAGTAAGGATGCGAAATATGAGCGCATCCGAAATAAAAGAATTTCAGAATTGCCGGAACCTGTTACGAAAAGCAGTCAAAAAAGGTCTCAACAAAGTATACACTTACGAAAGGAACATAAATAAATTACATGTGGAGTTACGTAAGGCACGCGAGTCCCAGTACCAGTCAAAGGCACAGGATATACAAAAGAACCTTGAAAAGAGTCTGAGGAAATTAGACGAAAGCAAAGCCTCGGATCCAATTTTGCGTGACTTGGAAGAAAAGCTTAGAGAGTTCTGACCAATTCTGATTATTTCAAGCTTTTTCTCCGTAATTCGGATATGCTAATAGGTTCAGACTACCCTATAGGTTGGGTATCATGGAATAATGCCAATGCCTTTTGTGATTGGCTTAGCCGTAAGGAAGGTCGCAAGTATAGGTTACCTACAGAAGCAGAATGGGAGTATGCTTGCCGTGCAGGGACAACAACCTATTTTATTTTGGAGAATTCATAAGCACAGAGCAAGCTAACTACGACGGTAATTATACTTATGGTAATGGCCGCAAGGGCATTTATAGACAAAAGACAGTTGTTGTGCGCAGTTTTCCTCCAAACGCCTTTGGCTTATATGATATGCATGGTAATGTATTGGAATGGTGTAGTGATTGGTATGATGAGAATTATTACTCAAAAAGTCCGGGAATTGACCCACCCGGTCCATCTACTGGCCAATACCGTGTTCTCCGCGGCGGTTCCTGGTATAGCCGTCCGAGGAGCTGCCATTCGGCGTTTCGCTTCAGGAACTCGCCCGACCTCCGCTGGTACAGCAACGGTTTTAGAGTTGTCGTCCTGGACTTTCAATAGCCCTTTACTCCACCCTTTACACGAATGCAACTTTCGTCAAAAAACGCGATTATTAAGCGTATTTTCTTGCAAGTTCTATTGCTAATTGCAGTTTTGGGTTATTATTCTGGTGGATTTCCAGAAAGGCATTAAGCAACGGTTCAAACAAGTGACAGTTGCCCCGAGGTTCCTCAGGGTCGATCCCTGAATGCCTCTAACAGCGTTCTGATTGAATGTCGAACGTCCTTGGGCAGCTTAGGCCACAGGGTGATCACCTGGCGAAGCTCAGATGACATGTCTGATTCACTGTGCTTCAAATTCCTGAGCACACATATAGCACACTTTTCGTGTAAAGAGTTGTTCATATGTTGTTCTTGACTTGCTGTAGTTTTGTCCAAAATGGTATTTTGCCGGTTCTTGTAAGTGTCTGATTTTGCAAGAGTCTGTGTTGATATTGTACTTATCTCGTTGTGGTCTTGTAAGGATTTGTCTTTTGGCCTGGCAGAGGTTCGAATCCCCCAGCAGTCAAGTGGATTAATCCGAGCCGCCGAATTGCAACAGAATTTGCAACAGACATGCACGTTTAGGCTACTGTTACGTTACAGTTGTGCTTCGGCCAGCATCATAAGTCTTTATTTTACAAGCATAAAGCATTTATTCACAAACATTTACAAACACGAGGTTCGGATTAGAAATCCGTTGCTCTATCCAACTGAGCTACGGGCGCATCAGTTTTAAGTCGTTGTAGTATAACGAGTTCCTGTGCATGCTGTCAACCATTTATTAGTATCCAAAGTGAGGCAGGGTTGCAAGTAGTATCCTATCCATAGTGAACCGGTTGTTTATCTATTATACTTGCAAATTACCGTCTTTATAATTGTCCGCTATTTTCTTATAATCTTCCAAACGAATGAGAATGACTACAAAGCATGACGACATATTGTTCTCTCTTATTAGCGAGGAAGACATCTCGTCCGAGCTGGATAGGTCCATTCGCGAAACCTTAGTAGTATGTTTCCCGGCCGACCGTGAATACTACCAACAAAGGAGCTGGTGGCATTGCACTCCTCTATATCGAGCTCTTGGCAGGAATAAAAAAGGGGGGATTGTGGCGCATACTGCGATGGTGGATCGTTCTGTAATAGTGGGAGCTGCCTTACTTAAGGTTCGTGTTGCAGGGGTGCAGAGTTTCTGCGTTTTGCCGGCTTATCGTGGCAGAGGATTGTCAGATAAGATGATGTCCATTGCGATGCAAGAGGCACAGAGACGGGGCTTCGATGCAGGTCTTTTATTTTGCCAACGTCACCTCGAAACGGTGTATGGACGTATGGGCTGGAGCCGGCTTAACGCTGCTGTTTATATGCTCGACAGCGAAAAAAACAAAACATTGATACCAGCCAAGAACATTACAATGTTCTATCCACTAAGGATGAAGCAATTTCCGCCTGGCGATATTGACCTTGCCGGCACTGACTGGTAAATTCGTTTTTTCTTACCAGCCGTAGAAAGCAAGTATCCTGGCCGGTGTTCTCAAGGTGAAGATGCTGTAGGGGATTCCAATGAACTCTGCTGGCAAACCTGCAAACCCCCGCCGTGGCAGGTATAGAAAATTCTGCCGTTCGATACGACCGCACCAATGCACTCGCTCGGGTCCAGGCGCGGTCCCGTAGATAGAAGTTTGATGCTGCTTATTTCAGACAGGTCATATATATCCATATTAGAACCGAGCAGATACGGCTCCGATAGAGTGAAGCGGGTGCATTTATAGCCATCAGTCAGAATGGTCAGAATTTTGCCCGTGTTTTTGTCTAATAAGAAACCATTTTGATATTGAGAATGAACAAAAAGAAATCTTGGTCCTATTGTTACTACGTGAATAGCTTCGCGGACCGGGTCGGACTTCCATATTAACGAACCATTGTTTGCATCTATGCACCAAACAAGACTGTTACCTCCTTCAAGTTTGTTATAACCACCGAGGTATAGGCGTCTATTTTCTCCGCAAATCGTGCAGCCACCATGGACAAAATGTTGAGTCGTCAGCCAGATAACCTGGCCGGTCTGGGGCTCAATTGCTGCCGTCAGTCCTTTTGCACTTGGAAGGTCTCTTTTACTTGTTGCCGAATAGCCGAAATAGCAGGAGTAATAAAGCGTATCGTCCAATAGACATAGGCCGGCATCGTCACCGCCGGAGCCGAACTCAGAAAAGTCCATTGTCCAGACTTCTTTTCCGGTTTCCAAATCGTATGCCTGCAATAAAGGTTTGTGACTTCTTGGGAAACGGGGGATGTTCTGGTGCTCAAAAAGCCACTCTATAGTTTCATCCTTTTCTTTTGGGGCATAAGGGCCATACCTGCCGGTGCTAAACGCATAAATTGCCAGATTTTTGTATATCACAGGCGGTAATTGTCTATTCCAGCTCGGCGACCCGGAGAAAGGGGCCTCCCACAACAAATTGCCGGTCGCTGCATCAAGACAACGGAGTCGGCATTTCTCAAGCCCGGCCTGTGGAATTAAGAGGCGTCCCTTATAATAAAGAGGCGAGGTATAAGAGATATGCACGCCAGGAAAATATCGCCGCCACAACAAACGTCCGGATTCCTGCTCTACGGCAAAAATCTGTCCCTCAGCGGTATGGGTGTACATTCGCCCATCGCCGAAAGTAGAGAAGTGCTTTGTTGTTCCATCGAAACGGCGAACCCAACTGATTTTATAGGGTGGTGGTATTTTCTGGTAATCTGTATTAGTGTTGGCCCAGTTAGCGAAGCTGGTGAAGCGGTCGTATTTCGGTTCGGCAAGTTTGCCTGTCAGCGGGCTTCTAATTTTCCACAGTTGCAAGTCTTCTGAGGGTAATGCTGCCTTACCATCGGGGCCTAAAGCATACAAGTAACCATCTTCGCAGCCGAAGTAAATCCGGCCATCACACACAGCCACAGGTGCTGAAATGGCTTTGCCGAAGGCGGTCTTAAACGACCATACCTCGCCATTGCCGGACAAAGGGGCAACATAGAGACATCCATCCAGGCCGCCATAGACAGCTTTGTCATGAAGTAAAATTGGCGATGAAATAGATGGGTAGCCGCCGAGATATTCCGGCTGCTCTCTGCCCGTCGTGTGTTTGCAAAAACTGAAACCTTCTTCCGGACGGCATCTATATACATCCTGGCCTCGCAGACTGACAGAACAGAAGCTAAGTAATCCGCCACGCGTATCGGTTTTAGTTCCGGGGACAGAATCGCTGTTCACTTTGCCATCGGCGAGCCGCAATATGTCCACTCTGCCGCCGTTGTCCAAAAGGGTCCACTGCCGATAGACAAATTCATTTTCTCCTATGCTGAGGCCAAGAGTAGTATTGCGAGGTTTATATTCTGTTTTGACCTGTGCGTGGTCGCCCATATCTTCGAGCCATACAACCGACCCGCCGGCGGGAATAACGACCGTTTTGCCGTCCGCCGTTATGTCCCTTGAACAACAAAATTGCTCAGACGGCGTTACACGAGCTCCTTTATGCTTGAGCCAATCCTGGCCGCTCCAGCGATTTTGTGTGAATCCCATTATTTCTTTTACAAAGTCCCAGGTCCAGCAAACGGCGCCGTTGGGTTGGAGTGCATATACTTGTGAGCCGAGTGTGGAAAAATACACTCGATTGTTGGTTACGACCGGTGCGCTGAAAATCGGTTCACCACAGGGGATTTCCTTAACTACTGCTCCGGTGTCCTTGTTAAGCACATAATAAGAACCTGCCATAGTGCCGAAGTGCAGGTAATCTCCAACAATGGCCAGCGATGATACATTGTTACAGTTGACTTTTCCGCCAGGGGTATCGAACTTCCATATAAAGCGTAATGTTTTCGCATCTACGCAAAAGGCTGCTCCTGAGCCGTCAACAACATACACATTTCCATCTGATACTACCGGCGATGTAAAGACAGCATCGGTTAGAGGGACTGCACCAATCAGCCCAAGAGGCGCAGGGACATCCCTATCGGGCACATTGCCTGAATGTCTGCAATCGTATTTGAACTGCAGCCAGCTTTCATCCGCATACGCACAAACGGACCCGATAAGCAAATAAGCTGCCAAAAGGATAAATTTTGTATGACGTGCTTTCATAATCTTCGGTTCTCCAATCAAGTAATTGTTTTGTCTTTAGCGTCAATGGCTGAACAGGCTATACAGCATTGCCGTTTTGCTGCGTGTGCATGATTATATTGACAACGGTGATAAAGCACAAGCTACTATTCTACTGCCGAACAAACGCTTCAAGCACAGACATCTTCCAAAGAAAATCAAACCACGATTTTATCGTGGTTGCGTGCCGCAACGGACTGAGATATAATAAAACCTTAAGATGAGAACTGCGATAATTATTCTTGGAATCCTCATTACCTGCGAGGCGAGGGCAGGCGAGCGACAGGATTCCATCGTAATTGAAAACGCGTATGTGCGGTACGCTATCTCGCCGGATGCGAGAAATATCGGATTCACTGATAAAAAGACGGGAACCGACTACCTGAAACGCGACACACCATCTTTATGCGCACTGGTGCGGCGCGACGGCAAGGAATATCCCGCGACTTTTGCCTCGTTTTCAGGCGGACGCCTCGTAATCCGGTTCGAAGAGGCTGGTGCAGAGGCGGTCCTTCGTGTGGAGCCGCGGAACTCATACATCCGCTTCACGGTGGAGTCGGTGACGGATGAGAAAATTGATTCCCTTGTGTTTCTGAACATCCCCCTGACTTTGAAAGACCGGCCTGATGAATCTTTCGGAGCGTGCGCATTCTCTCTTAACCTCATCACTCGGGTTGACCAGCTACCTGCGCTTCAGACTGAACTGCGGTCATCGTGTTATAGAAAGTTTGGCATTGCGGGGGCAAAGACTGCAATCGTCGGGATGCCGATGGAGAAAATTATCCCGGCCTTGAAGGAGGTGCTCACAGAGGCAGATGAGATGCCGCACTGCACGGTCGCTGGTCCGTGGGCACGCGATGTCCCCTTCAATCACGGCTCGTATCTTTTCAACTTCGGCACACTCACCGAATCGACCGTCGATGATTGGATAGGTATGGCAAGAAATCTGGGAGTTACCCAAATCGACAATCATGGCGGCAGCGCAGCATTTTTCCGCTTTGGTGATTTTGTCTTAAACAGCGAGAAATGGCCGGAGGGATGGGAGACCTACAGACGGATTGTGAAACGCCTTCATGACGCCGGAATCGGTTCTATTTTTCACACATACGGATTCTTTATTGACAAACAGTCGAAGTATGTAACACCCGTGCCGGACAAGCGGCTTGATGCATTCCGGATATTCACCCTCAGCGATGCAATAGACACCAACGCCGCCGAAATTCGGGTGAACGAATCAACGAAGGACATAAGCACTGTCACTGGATTCTTTGAGCATAATAGCGTCGTGCTGCATATTGATGATGAACTCGTGACCTTCAGTGGGGTGACCAAGGAGTCGCCGTGGCGATTTACCGGTGTGAAGCGAGGAGCGTTCGGCACAAAAATATCTGCCCACGCAAAGGGTGCTAAAGCTCGCCACCTCAAGGAGTGCTTCGGACTCTTTGTGCCGGACGCAGAGTCCTCGCTATTTGAGGAGATTGCAAAGAACCACGCCGACATTGTGAACGCGTGCGATTTCGACGGCATATATCTTGATGCCATCGATGGCAGTTCTATCCTCAGAGGGCCGGACGAATGCTGGTATTGGGCAGATAAATTCGTGTTTGATATTCAAAAACATCTGAAGAAGCCGGTGGGGATGGAAATGAGCGCTATGTGGCACCATTTCTGGCAGTTCCGAACTCGCTGGCAGGCGTGGGATTATCCCCAGCGGGGGCATAAGCGCTTTATTGCCATCCACGCCGATTCAGTGAACGGCGGGCTGCTTTTGCCTCTTCACTTTGGCTGGTGGAATTTTCAGGCATTCAATCCGCCTCAGGTCGAACCGACTTATCCCGATGTTATAGAATATCTCGGCGCAAAGCTCATCGGATGGGACGCCGGCATTTCCCTCACCGGTGCTATCGACCAGAAGAGCCTCGATGCTGTGCCACTATTTAGCCGGGCGGTGGATATCCTCCGCACGTGCGAGGAACTCCGGCGAGCCGGCTCCTTTGATGAGACAACAAAGACGAAGCTGCGCGAGCCGGGAAGAGAATTTTCACTTTTCTGTGACAATGCCGGAAAGTGGCGGTTCCGTCCCGCTCATTACGACCCGCATACCGCCATCCCTTCGGAGCCAGGAAGCCTCTCGTGGAAAACAGTAAATTCCTTCCAAGACCAGCCAGTGAAATTGCGCATCGAGGCACTTATGTCCACAGGGTCATACGAAGATTCGGGGAATGTCATCCTTGCAGACCTTTCAGAACCCAATTCGTTTACAGGAACGCCTCGTGCAGCAGAAGGGGTCACTGTGAAACTTACTTCTGCATCTACATCCAGTGGACAGGAATCGGCGGGCGTTCTTACTGCAACGAATACCGGTAAAGTCCCTCGAAACGCAGCGTGGGCGAGACTTGACAGGAAGTTCGAGCCCTGGCTGAATCTGAAGAACCATCAGGCGCTCGGCATGTGGGTAGAAGGTGATGGACTGGGAGAAATCATCGCTATCCGGCTTGAAAGCCCTCGTCACATCTCATTCGGTGCGGTTGCGGACCGTTACATCACGGTGGACTTTATCGGCAGACGCTACTTCACACTCGTTGAGACCGAATCCGTCCGCTGGAGCGACTATGTCTGGGACGATGGCAAGTGGCTATACAACGTGTATCGTGAGACGATTGACTTCGGTGCTGTCGAATCGGTTAGCATCTGGTGCAACAACCTCCCCCAGGGCAGGGAAGTAAGGTGTCTGGTCGGTAAAGTAAAAGCTCTCCCGATGGTCCCCTGCGTAGTGAAGAATCCTGCAATCACCGTTAATGGAAAGACCATATCCTTCCCCGTGGAAATTCAATCAGGCGGTTACTTAGAGTTCAACGGAACTAACGACTGCACTCTCTACGACTCCAAGGGCCAGACGCTTGCAAAGATAGTTCCAAAAGGAGAGGCACCACTACTCCTGAAGGGGGAGAACCACGTGCATTTTTCGTGTGAGCAAGTAGATGGACCAACCCCTCGAGTGAAAGTTGTAGTCATCTCGTATGGTGAAGGACTTTGAACCAAAGAGAAATCAGTTAAGGTTAGGAGCAAAAGAATGCATTGGAGTTTTTCTAAAGCACGAATCTGGGGCCAATTTGGCGTGTTTTTTCTCGTCCTATTCTGTATATCTGCGATAGAAGCCTCTACTGAAAAACCGGCACAGGCTGCTGTTTCGGATTATTTCGATGTCCATCGTTTCGGTGCTGTAGGAGATGGAAAAACGGACGACACAGCGGCATTTCAGAAAGCCCTGGATGCGGCATCTGAGGCCGGCGGCGGGGTCGTTTACGCTTCTCGCGGCAATTACTTTTTTGCCGGCCATCTGAACATACCGAACGCAGTTACGTTGGCCGGTGTCTGGCAATCGGTTCCAGCCCATAATGGCATACGTGACAGAGGACTTCCCAAGCCCACAGATGACGGCACCACTTTCCTTGTAACAGGCGATGCGGGCCGCGAGGATGGGCCTGCCTTCATCACCCTTAACACCAACAGCACCCTTAAGGGAATTGTCCTGTACTACCCTCAACAAAACGTAGATGACATACCCAAACCGTATCCGTGGACAATAGCTATGCGGGGTAAGAATCCAGCTGCCCTTGCGATAGAAATGCTCAATCCATATAACGGGATAGACGCTACGCAGAACGAACGTCATCTGGTTCGCGACGTGCACGGTCAGCCTCTTCGGCGAGGTATTATGGTGGATGGCATCTACGATATAGGACGAATTGAAAATGTTCACTTCAATCCCTGGTGGAGTACGAAACCTAAGTTGTTGAAATGGCAAATGGAAAACGGTGAAGCATTTATCTTCGGTCGTTCCGACTGGCAGTATGTTTATAATACCTTTTGTTTCGGCTACAAGATTGGCTACAAGTTTATAAGAACTGCATCAGGGGTATGCAATGGCAACTTTCTTGGTATCGGAGCCGACGACTGTTATACGGCTCTTGTCGTGGAACAATCTGCTCCTTACGGGCTGTTGATTACAAATGGTGAGTTTGTGTCTTTTCATGGGCCAGACCCTACGATGATTGAAATTGCACAGAGTAATACAGGAAGTATCCGCTTTGTGAACTGTGCATTCTGGGGCCCGTGTAATCAGATAGCAAAGATTGGGGGTATGGGAACGGTTGGTTTTGGTGATTGCACATTTGTCCAATGGGGCGGTAAAGATGGGGACCGCCCGGCGCTCCAGGCTCAAAGCGGCACAGTTCTGATACGAGGATGTGAATTTCGACAAGATAGGCCGCAAATTCAACTTGGGAAAGACGTTAGCCGCGCAATAATCGCTGAAAACATATTCACAGGCACAGAACGTATCATTAATCAGTCCAAAGGAAATGTACAAATTGGACTGAATACCAGTAATTAACGAATCTGCGACAGGAAACAATAAGATATTTAAAGACTTCTGCAAAATGAGTGAATTTCCGACAGATGAAGTCGAGAAAGAAAATATTTTAGTCAAGAAAGCTGACTTTAGTCGTAAAAAGGCACATTGGACTCCACAGCGGACTTTTTCGAACATCCTAGTTTTTCAATTGCCATAAGACACAAGGAAATAACCGGATACATTGAAAAAGACCCCGAGACCGGTCTTTATGTGGGGATTGTTCCGTGCATTCCCTGTGCACATACACAGGCGGAAACTCTGGATGAACTGCAGAAAAATCTCAAAGAGGTAGTCGAATTGTGCCTGGAGGAGATGGACTGAAACAGTTATCTGTAAAAATAACATATCCTTTCTCTGTATTCCCTCTGTTTTTCGCAGTTAAACAAATTCTGTGTTAATCAGTGTAAATCCGCGTCTGATTTCTCTGTGGCTTTGGAAAAGCCGGGTCAACAGTTTCATATTGGCCTGCAGCAAACTTTAGAGGATTGTTTTTGCTGCTTTATTGTAAAGTCAACAGGGAGGAATTTCTTTATCACTTCCATATTCGTCAAAAGGTGGGCGGAAAGCTGATTGGTCATAAAACAGCCGGACTTTGAGAGAGCCATATAAATCAATAGCTGGTCAGCTAAAAAATAATCAACGGCAGAGCCGCTTGATAGGAAATCATCAGCCGTCCTTACGACCTCGCTGACAACTTCCTGCGAAGGTCTGCCTTTCATTCCGAATGCGGTAAATACGGTTTTTCTGCTTGTGCCGCAAAGTCGAATCATCACGCAATTACCCGGCCCATCGGAATCTGCTACCTCAATACACTCGACCCTTTGTATGTCCAGATTGCTTTGAAGTAGTAATTTCTCCTGTCGTTTGGCGATATATTCAGGGAGTTTTGCTATACGTATGCGGGCGTGAATTTCAAATTGTTCACTTCGCTCACAGAGGTCGATTATTTTGTCCGATTGTTTTTCCCACGGCTGGATTCCAAAGTTTATTTTTCCGCCGCCGGCAGGATAAAAACCATGTTTTTGCAAACTGCAATTTCCGTGGAAGCCCGCTGTTGCGATAGCCGGCAAAAAGGTCTCACATAGAAAATCATACGGCGGAGCTAACGGGTTGTGAGTCCCGCCAATAACGGTCACGGTAGAAGGTTTGTCAGCTAAAAATAATGCAGGCAAAATAGTTTGAATTACCAGAGTTGTTGAGCCGGCTGAACCGATATCAAAATAATAATCGCCGCTGCGAATAGAGCCAGGCTCAAAGTCAAGCGTCATCGAGCCGAGGGCAGCTCCCTCACAGCGGCCTGTGCAAATTTGGGAGGCGGCATTGACGCAGCTTAAATGTTGCTTGGCCAGGCCGGGGTTTCGACGGGCGGCGCGGATGTTTTCAATATGCAAATTTTTGCCGGTGATGCACGATAAAGCCAAACTCGTTCGCAGTATCTGCCCACCCCCCTCGCCAAAGCTGCCATCAATAAAAACCGTTTCCATATCAACTATCAGTAATCTCTATAGTAACATCTCCAATAACGAGACAGCAAACCTGCTGGATATCGAGCTGCGGAGCTCTGATGACGGCAATATTTTTTTTGCTCCGCCAGTCTTTTATTATACCTATTGCTGCATCTGTGCCCTGGCGATTTCTAAGGCCAACCAAACAGGAGACCGGACTATTGCGGCTTAAATTTTGGGTTGTCTGGACTGCTACGTCACCAAGTTTAATGGTATGAAGGACTGAGTCGCAAAAGTATTTATTAAATTGTTCCTGCCGGTATTTTCGTCTTTCTTCCGGCGATTTAGTTCTTATTTGTGATGGGCACTTAACCAGCTCAATCTGCGAATCAAAACGGCGTCTGCCCTCGAACGATTCTATCGGGGGCAGCCCGGCAAGGATGTCACTCAGTTCGCTCTCTCGCTGCACAGCGATAATCAACTTTGGATTTAATACCCGCTGGATCGTCCACCATAAAGCGCTTGCTGCAGGGCCTCTTATAAAACCCGGCGTATCAAGTATTATTAACTCTGCAACTTTTGATGCTTGCTCGACACAGTGGATAATGGCGGCGGTCAACTGAAGCAGGTGGCCCACAGGCGTGACATCGCCGACAAAGCTGATACCAGCAGCAAGAAGCTGCGGAAAATCGCTCTGTCGGTTATCTGCAACCGCCCACCCGACTGTTGTGGGCGGCCCAATATGAGATTGGCCGATGTCTGCATCGACAATGCCGACCGGCTGCTTTGAGGCCAATCGTTTTGCCAGAGATGCGGCGAGAGTGGTCTTGCCGGTATCTGAGGCGCCAAGAAAGAGACAAATCCCTTTCTGTATAATGCTCTTGCTCAAGAGCTTTTGCGTAATGTTGTCAGCCCAATCCTGTGCCATTGGAGATTACCCTGTAATTACTTGCGACGATAGCCCACCACGACCATATAGATAGGTTCGAGGTCTTCCGGCAGCGACAAAACCCTGCTGACAGAATCATCATCAAAAGCGCCAACCGCGACAGAGCCGAGGCCTAATGATTCGGCCTGGAGGTGGACATTTTGAGCAGCGTGGCCCGCTTCCATATAAACGTAGCGGATGCCACGCT
>Ga0315293_10003849_pt1 | contig 14387 bp, 23 predicted proteins | sample YL17G13_20_MG_FD_203071 | JGI IMG/M metagenome (GOLD analysis project Ga0315293, IMG submission 203071) | Sediment microbial communities from Yellowstone Lake, YNP, Wyoming, USA - YL17G13_20 | ecosystem: Environmental > Aquatic > Freshwater > Lake > Sediment | place: USA: Wyoming | collected... | reverse complement strand
AGAAACGGCCATTCGAAATAATAAATTAGAAGATATCGGATTCTATACCTTATCTGATTCTCGTGCATTGCAGTCAAGCGAACACTCTCCGCTGTGGCGTTGCGAGTTGATCTTGACAGATCGATGCAATTTCAAGTGTCCGTATTGTCGTGGACTACGGAATGATATTTTGGGGGAAATGCCTTACGAAAACGCGTTGTCAATAGTTAATCAGTGGATTAATGAAGGGTTGCAAAATGTTCGATTTTCTGGTGGGGAACCAACTTTTATGGAAGGAAAATGTCATGATAAAATGGAAAAATCTTCAAAAGAGTGATATGAAAATTATTTATGAAATAGCAATTCGTGCCAATGGATTAACGAAAGTGTCAATAAAAGAATATGACATGGACATCGCGGCATGTCATATATCCGGCAATCCATTAAATTTGGAGGGATTGCTTTTGGCGGATGATTATAATTTTTTCCATGATGTTTGAGGAATTCATGAAAATATAGACAAGGAAACAGGGGTGTTAAAAAATTTGTTTTATCCAAGATATTCAAACAACGCATGTCCCAAAAAACGTGCATTTGGATATTGCTTCAATCTATTTGATGACTGCCCCAATTGTCCGGAACCGTATTTTTCCGCTTGTCGGAATGTTAAAGAACAGGAAAATGTGGTATAATAAATATGTAATAATTAATCTTTAAAAAGGAGTTTTATGCTTTCAAAATTCTTATCATTAATATGTAAGGTATATGCTTTTGCACTGTCGGCATTTCTCAGTGAGATTGACGAGAAATTCAAAGAACCTCTTGATAATCTCGAAAAAACAGTCCTCTTTTTGATGGGGGATGAAAAACTGATAAAAACGATAAAAGAATTTATGTCCAATCCTGCAATTAAATCCGCTGGGATACAATTATTTCTTGCCATAAAACAATTGGAAAATGCAGGGAATAATACGAATGAAGCTTTTTCAAAAACAGTAAATTTTATTTTTGAAAAAGAAGAGAACAACTTTAAAAAGTTGTTAATTGAAGCGGAACCGGTACTTAAAAAAATACATATTTTGGTCAAAGATTTTTAATGACAGTTATTATGGGGACGAAGCGGGTGCAAGCCAGATAGTGCAGACCTCTTGCAAAGCGCAGTCTCCACCAAGGTTGCCATGCCACACATAAGCAACGGCCTGGACGCAGGATTAGGGCAGTGTGTGGCACAAGCAACCGCATTAGCAGTAGAAATTCAAAAATATATACTTAAGCACAGTTGGTCGAAATTTTCCCTGGCTATTATTGGAAACCAGAACACAGGAAAACATCGACGAGCGTTGGAGGCATTGTCCGGAACAAGGGGAACCAGCCTTATCAACTACGTGTATTGAGAATTTCTACTGTATTTTTATAATTAATAAAATAAGGAAAAAAAGGAGTTTTATGATAACAAAATTAACAAAAAAGCAAAAATTAAAAATCCCTGAATATTTCGAGAAGTGGAATAAAATAGCATTTGACAATAAAGCTATTGATAGGAAAAAAGCAAAAATGTTATTGAAAAAATATTTAGGTTTTGCTGATATAAAACCAGAAATATTTTTGTTTTTGGATTCTCCAATGACATGTGAATTAGCGATTAATATATTGAAAAATATAGGAGATTCGCAGTTGGATTCGCAGTTGGATTCGCAGTTGTGTTCGCAGTTGTATTCGCAGTTGGATTCGCAGTTGTGTTCGCAGTTGTGTTCGCAGTTGTATTCGCAGTTGGATTCGCAGTTGTATTTGCAGTTGTGTTCGCAGTTGTATTCGCAGTTGCATTTGCAGTTGTGTTCACAGTTGCATTCGCAGTTGGATTCGCAGTTGTGTTCGCAGTTGTGTTCGCAGTTGGATTCGCAGTTGGATTCGCAGTTGCATTTGCAGTTGTGTTCACAGTTGCATTCGCAGTTGCATTTGCAGTTGTGTTCACAGTTGCATTTGCAGTTGTGTTCACAGTTGCATTCGCAGTTGCATTTGCAGTTGTGTTCACAGTTGCATTCGCAGTTGCATTTGCAGTTGGATTTGAAAAAAAAAGAATATTATAGCTTGGAATGGTTTTATCAAAGTGGGAATATTTGTTCTGGGTATTGTTGTTTTTATGATTATTTAGGTTCTGAGTTAATATCTTTAGACAAAAAAACTAATGTTGTATTTGATATTTTTAAAAATATAACAAAAGAGTTACATTTTTTCTTTGTTTTCGAAAAAATTGTGTTTATTTCAGAAAAGCCTAAGTATATAAAATATAATAGTAATAATCAATTACATTGTGAGAGCGGTCCATCTGTAGAGTATGGTGATGGGTATAGTATGTACAATTTAAATGGTGTTTTAGTAAATAGAAATATAGTAGAAACATCATTTGATAGATTGGATGCAAGACTTTTATTGTCAGAGAGAAATGCAGAAGTCCGCAGGGAAATTGTAAGAAAAATAGGCATAGAGCGTATATGTAAAGATTTGGGAGCACAGGTAATTGAAAAGGGAACAGATCAAATTGGTCAGCCATGTGAATTATTAAAGTTGGATATAGGAGATGGGAATAAGAGGCCATATTTGAAAATGATAAATCCGTCTATTGGAACATATCATATAGAAGGAGTTCCGCCCGGTTGTGATACAATTGAGAAAGCATTTAATAGTAGAAAGCCGAAAGTAATAAGAGATATACCTATTAATGATAAAGGTAAAAATTGGTATCAACAAGGTGATGTTTATATATGGCCGAAAAATGTAAAAAGTTTAAAAAAAAATCCTAAAATATTAACATAAAGGAGTTGTTATGAAAAAGAAATTAGATCGTCCGGTATTGGCAGAGGGAGAAATGACGGGACATGCCCATATGTTGGATGGTGAAGTTGATGTTTATGATATCGATATGATAAGGGAGTTTACTTTGAAAGATGAAACAAGGTTGGTTCATGAGGAGCATGAAACAATAGAGATCCCTCCCGGTGAATACCAGTCGGATACCGCTGTTGAATACGATCATTTTGCCGAAGAGGCAAAAAAGGTTCGAGATTAAAATTGAGAAAAACTCATTATGAAGCAGCAAGGGAATATCTTAAAGATATCGGTTATGATATTCCCGAGCTTACACGAAAGACAAGGATATCATATCCTGAAAAAATTACTTTTGCCGAATTTCAAATCTTAATACTAGCAGAAATATCTTCATTAAAATTATTAAGCGATATTCAATTTGCCTATTATAGCAATCTTTTTTTTCATTTGTGTCAATTAAAAAGAAATGAAGAAAAGATTTTTTATATAACAAAAGACCTATCAGTTAAACTGGCTGATACTAATTTGAATATTTCATCAAGATTTCTGAAATCGCCATTTTCTGAAATCTATGTTCAAATTGAACGCGGATTATTTGAAATCATTGATGCGGATGATTTAACAAAGGTCGCTGTAGATGGATTTTATGTATTTTTTAACAACCAGGAAATTCGTATAATGGTTGTTGGAATACTTGAATCAACGGAACTGATTCCATTTAATGATAGCGTATTTTACTTTCGGTTTGATTTACCGGAAGGAAAATTACATGATATAGTGGAAAGGCAAATGGAAATGGCATCGCCTCAAGAATTAAAAGCGACAAAGGGCGATATTAATCAACATAAATTAAAAGAATTAACTTTTTTTATTTTTAATGTCTTATTATATATAACCAGTAAAGACCCCGATATTATTAATATGCTACCCGAAAAAGTGGATATTAGTAATAAAAAATCTAAAAAGAAAATAAAAAAAGCTATTCAAAAAAACAATAAAACGTCTTCATTGCCTTATATTCTTGTAGGCAAAAAAATAAAATCGGAAGAAGTAAACGCCGTTGCCAATGCCGGTGGTATCGTTCATTGGAAATTAGAAAAACGTATTTATGTCGAAGGTTATTGGAGAATACAATGGTATGGAAGTAAAGATGATAAATACGCCAAACACATTTTTATTGAACCATATTATAAAGGGCCGGAATTAGCGGAATTAATCAACAAAAAATATAAAGTCATTTAAAAAGGAGTTTCTATGGAAAGGAAAAATCTCATCAATCTATTAAAAGGTAATACAAAAATTACCATTTCAGAATTTCGAAAAAAACATCCAGGCATTAAAATGTCTGATTTTCAATTTTATGATTGTAGGCGTTTGGCTATGAATAAGCCTTACAAAAGAGACGGAACGACTATTGTAAAAACGTATCGTCGTTCATCAATGATATTTAAACTTCTTCCCGTTGAAGAAGTGGAGTATGATGCAAAGAGTATTCAATTAGTTCAAAAACTAATCGATGTAATCAATACAACCGCTGAAATCAATCAACGCTTAAGTCTTGTTGAGATTGTAAATCATAACGGTGATATAAATAAACTTGAATTTAGAATGAGCCCAAAGAGAGGTTAAAAAATTTATGACAAAAAAAGATTTGATACAAAGAATGAGCGATATAGGATGGACCGTCGTTAATGAAACGATACTTATTTTTACCAGAAATTTTGGCGGTAGAAAAAGGGGGCGTTCCATAACTATTACATTTAGTTATAGTAGTGATCATATTATTATATACCATCCATCTTATAGCTTTCATTGTACGACATCACATTTTAAAAGTGTTCATGAAGATAGAAGATTATCTTTAAACAAAAACTTTTTAATAAAGATAATCAAAGAATTCAAACGCGAAGGTATATGGGATGTAATTCTTAATAAGGATTTTCTTGCCGTAAACGATTTTAATAAAAAATCGTCGAAAGCAAAAATAAGAACAGAATTAAAAGAGTTGTTATCGTAAAAACAACCCCAACCACCCTGCAAGGTTTTCTCAAGAAATTCCTTCGCCTTGCAGGGGAGTGTTGGGTTTTTATAGAAAGTGGGTTATATGAAAAACATCAGAAGAGGTGTTTTTGAAACAAATTCGTCAAGCACACATTCCGTTACCATATCAGGTTTTGATCTTATGCTTGATGTATCATTGGTTCCTGATATAAATGGAAATATTATTATTCAAGGGAAAGAATTCGGATGGAAATGGGAAAAGTTTAATGATGCTTATTCAAAAGCATCATATTGTTTTTTGAATTTTAAAGAACGTCGTGAAGAATTAAAAGAAATAATAAAAAAACAAACCGGCGCCAATAACGTTATTTTTGACGAACATGACGGATATATCGATCATGTTGGCGAGCATTGTTCTATAGAAAAAATAGAAGATTTTCATTTTTTTATATTTGATAAAAATTCATGGCTTTTTCTTGGTAACGATAATGAATATGCCCCAAACGAATTCTATGACCTGCCAGGAACAAAATATAATTATCTTCTTACCACAGAAGGATTACCATTTGTTTTAAAATGGAAATTTAAGGACTTGCCTACAGATGAAGACGCTGAAGAAGCAATTTCTTCTCTTGTACAAAATATTAGATTTAATCAAACAAAAAATTGCTGGGAAAGAGATTGGATTTTTAGCAATTCCAGAGAAGTATATTATATTTATAGCAAATATTATCTTCCGGCAAAAAATAATAAAATCGTTTTTCTCAAAGACAACCTTTATCATGAAGCATATAAATTAAAAACAAAAGTATCCGAATTAATATTGAAAAAGGAGAATCAAATTGAAATTTCCTATACAATACAAAAACGGAAATGTTAAAATTACTCTCCATTCCGACGGTACTAAAATCAGAACATTTACCGGCGAGCCAATGCCAGAATTTCCGGAAAGTATTGATCTGAAAATTACCAATAAATGTGATATAAATTGCCCATATTGCCATGAGTCGTCACTACCTGGGGCAAGAGGCGGTAATATTTATCGTATCATTCAGGAATTAGAAACCCTTCCTCCTGTCGGTATCGAATTGGCAATCGGCGGTGGAAACCCCGGCAGCCATCCCGATCTTATATTTCTTTTGGAAACATTAAAAAAAAGAAATTTTATTTGTAACATCACCCTTCATAGGGAACATGCATGGCGTATTGAAGATTTTATACTCCAAGATCTGGTTCATGGTATCGGAATTTCCGGAGCGAAGGTTCCTGAATTTTTATGGAATAATGTTATTTATCACTTTATTGCTGGAATAAATAATATAGAAGACATAGAACCGTTTAAAAAAATTCTTGTTCTTGGTTTTAAAAATTTAGGAAGAGGAAAAAAGTGCAATCAAGAAAAAATTAAAAAAAATCTTGATAGATGGTATAAATATATTCCAATGTATTTTAAAGAAAAAATTATTAGTTTTGACAATCTCGCAATTGAACAATTAGGTATAAAAAGATTTTTTACTGATGAAGGATGGAAATATTTTTACATGGGCGATGATGGCCAATTTTCAATGTATATCGATGGCGTGCGTGGAGAATTTGCTATTTCAAGCACCAGCAAAAAACGCGTCTCGTGGAATGAGACGTCTATTATAAATTTTTTTCAAAAGGAGTTTTTGTGGACAAAGAACTTAAAGAACTTTTAGAGAGAATCGCAGAAGGCCTTGAGACGATAAACATTACCCTGGAAGAACAACTTACTCATATTGACATAACCCTTACCTCATTATTTGAATCCATAAACGATGGGACGTCAAATGGTCCACTTGGTAATGACAATGCAGTCGGGGGATAATGGTCCAATTTTTTTAGATGTAATTGGGTGTTTTTCGACGCTTAAACGTGCAAAAGAAATTATTGACATGATCGAATCCGGGATGAAAATTCCTGGACTCGATTATGATACACTTCAACCATGTGATGGAGTAGCAATGGTTGGATCGTTTGAGATAAATAAAACCGTTAGGAAGACAAAACATGAATTGGGATAAAATTAATAAAATAGTAAAAGAAGCAAAAAATACGATAGATGGAAAAATTAAAAATCATTTATGCGCTTTTGACAATTGCATTACCAGGACCAGGGGCAAGGATAAGTATTGTAAAAGACATAAAAAAAGCTTCAAATCAATAATATTTATATTATTAAGCGCCATGATATATGCGGAACAACCAAAATCCATAGGACCAACCGTTGAATTTATTTCTAAACGATTTCATATGCAGGAACCAAATTATCTTATATTCGGATTTCAAAAATCCGATTCCAGTATTAAATATAAAAATCAGGTAAAAATTCTTATAAGTATGAAATTTGACATTGTCGATTGGAAACTGGATTCGATTAAGAAGTTTCAAATTACCTTTGGGTATCGCCAAAAAAGTTTCTGGAACGTATACGATGGCGCCGTAAGTCGTCCTATGTACGAGAATGATTATAGTCCATCATTCTATTGTTCTTATCAAACTATGGCTCGCGCGCTTCCTATAGCTTTCCTGGGCGGTTATGTCCATGAATCAAATGGTAATACCGATAAATTATCCAGAAGCTGGGATAGAATTTGTAGTAGCATGTCGCTTGGAAATTTAGAATCAAACCAGGCTTTTGCCCAACTTGATTTGTGGTATCCATGGGGAATGGAAGAAAATCCTGAAATATGGAAACATTATGGAATTGGGGAATTAACCATTTATTATAAACCATATAATTTCTTTTGCTGTTCAATAATTTGGAAAATAATTTCTGATAATTTTGAATTTGGATTTTATGGAAATCCGTTTTATCGGACGAAAACAATCAAACCGACTATTTATATTCAGTTATATATCGGCAGTGGTGAAAATATGTCGGATTATAAAGAAAGGCATACATGTTTACGAATAGGAATGGCGACATTATTGTAGCAAGTTGTAAAAAAGAAGCAATCGGTAAAGTATATAATGAGATAAGTTTTCCAGATAATAAAATTTTTGAAGGCTGTCTTCCAATTACTAATATCTTATCATTTCGCTCCTCAGAAACTATTTTAGAAATAAATAAATATAGTTATCATTATTCATGGTTAAATATATTAAACCCGGATTATGGAACAATAAAAAATGTTCCCAAAGACAAGCGGGATGAATATTGTAGTTTTGTAGAAAAAATGACTTCATTTATTGGCAAAAGACTTATGTTTATAAAAAAGAACGAGCCTAATAGAACTATATATCAAATGATCGGTGATGGATCATGGCTTTTTGCCGAACAATGGATAAATTTTTCAATAATTTCTATAAAAATTTTAGGAGAGGATATTCATATTTTATGACAAGAAAAGGATTTCCAACAATTGAAAATGCAAAACAAGCTACGGAAAAACGATTAAAATATTGGAAGATTTATTTACAAAAACCAATAGACGACGATGAGAAAATTGTTGTTGATATAATTAACGAAAGATTAAAAAAAAATAAAAGGAGATTTTAAAATTGGAAAATAAAGAATGGTTAGAAGCTGTAAAATTATTAAAAAATCCAGAAATCATCTCTTTTATTAAGAGAAAAAAATCATATTGGTGCAGAAATAAAAGGGGAACGTTCGGAAAAGAAGTTCCCCAAGAAATTATAATCCAATGGATTTCTGAAAAAATCATCAGTCAAATCGTTGTTGGATTACATAAACAACCAATAGAAGAACTCTGCAAACTAAGAGAAAAATACCATGAAAAGATATCTGTTAAAGATTGAAAATAACACCACGCCTTATGTCAGTTATTCTTTTAAAAACGATAAAAAAAGAATCGAAATGGCAAAAGAACACAGAATAATTGATCGGGAAAAAAGAGATGGATTATTCCGAGTAGATGTTTTTAAAAATGGAAAAATCAGGGTTGAATCTTTTAAAGCCATAGAACTCAAGTGACTGCTCCCAAGCATTTTTTCTAAGTGCAAGAGTTTCATTGTATACCCAACGAGTTTGTTCCAAGATATTGCTCATCTTGGTGGTTTGGAATTTGGTGGGGTATAATCGGTATTTGAAAGTTTTGCGCATTAGAGGTAATATATTACATTTTGCACAAAGAGTGTGACTATTTTTAATAGATAGTACTGGTTCGCTTTCATCCCACGGTTAAAACCGTGGGTTTTCTCGCTCACAGGAGCATAAATGATTAAACTTGAAGATTGTAAAGATGGATTTCTTTATTTTATTGAAGCCAGAAATGCAACAATCGGAATTTATGATAAAAAAGAATTAGGATTTATAATAAGTAGACATAAATTTAAAAGTAATTTTCTATTTATAGAATATCATTGGGATATTGGTAAAATAAAACCAGACATGGAATATTTTGGTACTGTTAAACCACTTAAAGAACTTTGTTCCACAAATATATCTTTTTTATCAGAAGATGAAAAATTAAAATTTTTAAATGAGATGGAAATATCTAAAAAAGATGAAATAGATATCTATAAATGCGACAACCCTGAAACGGAGATTTATTAATGTTTTTTTTCACTGCAGATCAACATTTTAATCATGAACGAATTATAAATTATTGCCATAGACCATTTATTGATATTGTCGAAATGAACGAAGTATTAATTAATAAATGGAATAATAAGGTAACGCCAAAAGATTCCGTTTATGTTCTCGGTGATTTTTATTTTAAAGATTTGCCATCGTATCATTATTATGATATACGAAATAGATTAAATGGAAAAATATTTCTTATTACCGGAGATCATGATGATTATATAGGCTCGCCGTCTTCTTACCAATTAGAAACAAAAACGCCATATCTTTTCTTAAACAATCAAATTGCCTTATTTCATTGGTGTATCAGGAATTGGCAAAGATCGCATTTTAATTCCTGGCATTTATATGGACATAGCCATGGGAAATTATTTCCTATTGGTAAATCATGGGACGTCGGCGTTGATAATAATAATTTCGAACCGTTGTCATATAGGGAAATTGAAACGATTATGAATAATCGTCCCGATAATCCAAACCATATCAAAAAGGAAAAATCATGAAAAAATACAAAGTCACGGTTGAAAAGCAAACATATCAAAACGGATCCGTCGAAATTGTTGCTGAAGACGAAAAAAAAGCTATTGAAAAAGTAAACATATTGATTATGGGAGGCAAATTACAAACTACCAATATAAAATGGGACGACCCAGTTTATATCGATTTTAGTTTTCAAACGACGGGAGATGTAGAATAAAATTTTTAAATGAATAAAAAAAGGAATTTCTTATGTCAAAATTAATAGATTATGTTTTAAGCCACACAGAACGCGGAGAATGTATTTGTGGAAAATGTTGTGATTCTTTAGGATCGCAACAACCCGATGGTCATACGGTTGATTTAACATTTTTCAAAGTAAAAGCAATTAATAATGCGGATGCCAAAGAATTTCTAGCTTTGATAAATGATGGATATTCAAATCTGCTTGATGGAAAAGAATATAATTACTTAACACTTGGCGGAATTCTTGGAAGTCAGGAGGCTGCACTAATGACCATAGGACTTGGCCATTTACTTGGAATATGGTCAGCGCTTACTCCGGAAATCATGATGCCGTTTTTATCTAAAGATTTAAAATTACAAATGGCTAGATGTGGTATGGTTGCATTACAAAAAAAAGAATAAAATAGATTTTAGTTTTAAAACAACTATTAACTAAAAAAGGGGATAAATCCTATCCCCCCTTTTTTTTAATTAATAAACATTTTTGTTAATAATCCATAAAATGTAGAAACCTTCTCAAGGTTTTTTTCAACATCCATTGTATAAAATGCAGGTGCGCGCAATGCGCCTGAAGAATATTGTTGTGGAGATTTAACCCTGGCAACCATTCCAACATAATTTTCCGGATGAGCCAACATGTCTTTTCGTTTTTCCTGAGTGAAACCTGTACCGACATTGCCAACAATTTTACCTTTTGGCGTCAAACTATACTGAAAACCACCGGCTTCATTCTTTTTTACTTGTGGATAAATATTCCGTATATAAACGTCATGGGTATCCCGGAATTTTTGCTTTCTTGGCGAACCGCCCGGTTTATTTAAATCCCACTCGACGACGCCTTCAACGGTATCCGGATGTTTTTGTTTCTGTATTTTATTAAGCAGATCCTGTTTGTCCTTTTGTGTTATGACAGTTTCAGCAACACGCATCGCAGGAATCTTTAATTCTACCTGTTTCATCATTTTCAACTTATCGGCATAAGGCGCGCTCGAAACATCCTTGCCTTTAAATTTTACTATATCGAAAATATATGGTTTGAGCGGAGCTGTTTGTTTTTGTTTTTCCAAACTCTTATCAACATTTGAATTTAATATTCCACTGATTTGTTCTGCAGGAAGAGGGCCTTTGGACGTTGTTCCATATAAATCACCCCTCAATACCGTTCCGCTCAATGATTCAGGAACTTTTAAATCGCGTAAATGTGGAACCTGATTAGTATGTTCAATGGGTTTGCCGGTTTTTTTACTGGTACGATATGAGTAAATATCATTTTCTTTATTAGCATTTAATTGAAATATTGAATGACTGCCATCGACCTTTGGTTGTAAAACTTTATTTTCATCGGAAAAATCCAATGATTTTTTAACGGTTTGATATTTTGGCTTTGAAGTAACGGGATTTTTAATTACTGACGTCTTAATCATCAGCCAATGTTTATCATCAGCGCCTTTTGGACGTATCATTGTAAAATAACCTTCAGGCAACTTCATTTTAATTTTATCATTCGTCGCTGAAATAACTTTTATTTTTTCATCATATACTTTTTTAACTGTCCCGGCGCCATATCCCTTTTTAATCTTTCCCTCAAAATCCATATAGCTTGATAAATGTGTAGGCTGTCGTATAGCAAGAGTTTTCTGTTTTTCACCAGGCAATGATCTGGTTACCCAACTATGTGCAATTCCTTTATCTTTTAAACGTATATCATAATGTTCGGTTTTTGCTTTGTGTTTTTGAACAACAAGACGCGTGGTACCTTTTTGATTTATAGGATCAAATCTGGTACGGGAGGGGAGGCCTGGGGCATCATGTTTATTTTCATCCATTATCTATAACTCGCAATTTTATTCGACATGGCGCGCTTTCGTCGCGTTATCCACATATCATTTACGTTCAATTTTTTAGCTATGTCCTTATTACTCAATATCGGTTTGCCGGCATATCCGAATGTATGCTCGAAAATAACCTTGTCCTTATCTTCCAACTCCTGATATAAATAATCGGCAAGCGCCTTGTCCTTACTTTCGGCCTGCACCGCGTTTCCGTAAAAATCAAACGACGCCTTGGATGCAGTCGTTTCTCCGCTCAACTCGTTAATCATCCTCGCCGATTCTTTACGGTTCCACCCAAGCTCGTCTGATATCTGATCGATATTAGGTTCATACCCTAAACGATCGGTGAGATTTATCACTGCCGTGCGAAATGTAGCGCGTTTTAAATTACGCGCTTCTGGTATATGGCCGGAAATCAAACTCTCGGAAGCAACGCGCTGCACTTTTTTCAAATTATTATATATATGCGTTATTGGTTGGGTACCCAGAGTCGGATCATAAGAATTAAACGCTTTAATCATCTGGGATTGAGCATTAGCCCTTAATGTAGAAGGGGAAACGCCGACCGTGCGATAATGGCCGACAACACTTTCAATGACTGGTTTATATCGCATTGATAATTCAGAAAACAATACGGGATCTTTAGTTTTCTGCCATTGCATAATCATGTCTACTTCATTGGACATTGCGGGTAAATCTCCTTGAATCAATAACCTTGTCTCTATATCTTTCTACGGCCTCACGTCGCTCTTTAATAAAATACGTTACCGGCATATTTTCATTAATAGTGCTGAAATCTCCAGGGCCTTTCATTAAGCCGCCATTCTCTTCTTTCAATTCACAAGAATCATCGCTATTCCAAAAATCATTTGTAATCCCATAATAACGATCATAAATGACGGTATCATCAAAATCTTTAACTCTGGAAATATATTTACCGCCAACAAGCGACGATACCCCAAGAATGCCATGATAAAAAGCATCGGCCGAACAAACGTCCCTATAAATATAATCCAAACACCAGCCATAATCAGCCTTCATATTTTTTCTAAGATTAACGACAGCCTCATGAATACTGTCAAACATAAAATATTTTATTTTATTGTCTTCGGTATATTCCCCTACCATAAGACTGTTTCTTCTATGACGAAGAACAAGTTTATAAAACCGCGCAATCCTGTTGACTTCATAAACCCGATCAAGAAACATGGACGTTCTTTTGTTGTTAGAAAAATCATCCTCACTTATAGAAAGTAAATCTTTAGCATAAATATATTCAGGATTTCCAGTTACCGACAAAACATCATACGCCGAATTTTTAGCTTTAGGATTTTTTATAACCATTTGTTTTGGATTTTGAACATAATACGGTTCTTTTTTATACAACATATTATTAATATCAATCTCAGCCGTCTTTTTATCTGTCTCTTTCATAAACAGAGGGTTGCCATTTCCATCCATATCTGTCGGGTCATCGACAAAACGCGGATTAGACAACACTATACTTGTCGCAGCCTCCCCGCCGGCAGTAGTCATAATAATAGAATGACGCACTTGCTGAACCATACCGATAATATCTTTAATCGGTTTTCCACTATCCGGTTGAGAACCGGCTATTATAAGAGAAGGGAATCCGCAAATTATAAAAGGATTGAACATCATATCAACCGACGCGACCCTGCCAAGATATTTTGAGTTTAAAAATTTAATTATAGCATGCCTTTTAATAGCACACTCTTCAAGATTTACCTTTTCACCTGTTCCAAATTTTAATCGCTGTTTTTCCCCATTCTTATTCACAATGTCTTCTTCAAGTTTTTTCTTATCGGCTTCAGACATGCCTTTTAAATTTTTTTTAGATTTAAGTCTTTCGTTTAATTTATTAATTTCATTTTGTAATTTGTCCCGTGTTTTTTTTATCAACATTTTTTCTTCAAGAGTTTTTTCGGCGTCGGAACAAGCGAGGGCGTGTTCGATATTATCAAATAAAATATTAACACCCTTATATTTTTCTTCCTCAGTAATTGGAGGCTTAGAACGATTCAGTTTATCCTGATTGGCAAATTTCGATTTAAATAATTCATTAGGGACCTGATAACTAATAGTAAACGGATCACCTTCGGATCCTTCTGAAGACAACAAATCAGTTAATTTAAAATATCCGCGAGTATAATCGATATCATAATCCTGCCTCCATTCCAACCTATCATACATCGATGGAAACACGATATTGCAATTCGGAGGAGCGGTAAATTCGAGAGGCGGTAAAAGCATCGATTCGTTTATTATATATTTAGCGCCAAATTCCTTTGGATGTTTATCAACGATAAAACTTCTGACTGATCCTGACATTACAAAATCATTCGATTGTTCCCCCGATTCAACCGGTATTAACGAAGGCGTATTACATGAATAAACCCTGGTATTGAATAAAGCGCCAAGACGCATAATAGCAG
>Ga0315293_10003848_pt1 | contig 14387 bp, 9 predicted proteins | sample YL17G13_20_MG_FD_203071 | JGI IMG/M metagenome (GOLD analysis project Ga0315293, IMG submission 203071) | Sediment microbial communities from Yellowstone Lake, YNP, Wyoming, USA - YL17G13_20 | ecosystem: Environmental > Aquatic > Freshwater > Lake > Sediment | place: USA: Wyoming | collected... | reverse complement strand
CGACCTGTCCACCACCGACGGCACCGGAACCACGATCCCCATCGTGGTCGCCAACATGACCGCGGTCGCGGGCCGGCGGATGGCCGAGACGGTCGCCCGCCGCGGTGGGATCGTGGTGTTACCCCAGGACCTGCCGATCGATGCGGTCCGCGCGACGGTGGAATTCGTCAAGAGCCGCGACCTGGTGGCCGACACCCCGGTCACGCTGGCTCCCGACGACGCGGTCTCTGACGCCGTGGCCCTGATTCACAAGCGCGCCCACGGCGCTGCGGTCGTGGTCGACGGCGGGCGCCCGATCGGCCTGGTGACCGAATCGGCGACGATCGGAGTCGACCGTTTCGCCCGGGTGCGCGATATCGCGGTGAGCGACTTCGTGACCGCGCGACTGGGCAGCGACCCCCAACGGGTATTCGAACTGCTCGAGCAGGCGCCGATCCCGGTGGCGGTACTGACCGCACCGGACGGATCCCTCGGCGGCGTGCTGACCCGGACCGGAGCAGTACGGGCCGGGATCTACTCCCCCGCGATCGACGCCGCGGGCCGGCTTCGCATCGCCGCCGCCGTCGGCATCAACGGTGACACGGCGGCCAAGGCCCGGTCGCTGGCCGAGACGGGCATCGACGTCCTGGTCATCGACACCGCTCACGGGCATCAACACAAGATGCTCGACGCCATCAAGGCCGTCACCGCTCTGAATCTGGGCATTCCGCTGGCGGCGGGCAACGTCGTCTCCGCCGGGGGCACCCGGGATCTGATCGCCGCGGGGGCGTCGATCGTCAAGGTGGGCGTTGGGCCCGGCGCGATGTGCACCACCCGGATCATGACCGGGGTGGGCCGGCCGCAATTCTCCGCAGTTCTCGAATGTGCTTCCGCCGCAAGGGAACTCGGTGCCAACGTGTGGGCAGACGGCGGTGTGCGGCACCCCCGCGACGTTGCGCTGGCGCTGGCGGCCGGTGCTTCGAGCGTGATGATCGGGTCATGGTTCGCCGGCACCTATGAGTCGCCCGGCGACCTGATGCACGACCGCGATGGCCGGCCGTATAAGGAGAGTTACGGGATGGCCTCCAAGCGCGCGGTGGCCGCCCGCACCGCAGCCGACAGCCCGTTCGACCGGGCCCGCAAGGCACTCTTCGAGGAGGGCATCTCCACCTCCCGGATGGCACTGGACCCCGATCGCGGTGGGGTGGAGGACCTGCTGGACCACATCACCTCCGGTGTGCGCAGCACCTGCACCTATGTCGGTGCCAGAAACCTTCTTGAACTGCATGAACTGGCGGTCCTAGGGGTGCAGTCGGCGGCCGGATTCGCCGAGGGACACCCACTGCCCAACGGATGGTGACCCCGCCCGACTGCACCGGGTGGCTACTATGAACCAGCACCGCTATTCAAACGGCCCAACGGAAAGGACCCTCAGTGCCGCAGCACCCACTCGTGGCGTGCTGTCCTGAGTGTTCCGCCCAACCTGACTGCTCCCCCTGTTCTGAGCGCTGCAACGAGTCGGACGAACCGTCCTCTAGACGGCCGGGCCCAGGGTCCGGCGATCATCTCGGGTGGCTCCGGTGAGTGCGATCACCATTGCGCTCAGCCTGGTGTTCTTCGTGCTGCTGACAATGGGCACGGCGGTGTTCGTGGCGGCCGAATTCTCGCTGACCGCTCTTGAGCGCAGCACCGTCGATGCCAACGCCCGATCCGGCGGCAAGCGGGACAAGATGGTGGCCCGTGCGCACCGGACCCTGTCGTTCCAACTCTCCGGCGCCCAACTGGGTATCTCGATCACCACGCTGGCCACCGGCTTCCTGGCTGAACCGGTGCTCTCGCGGCTGCTGGTCCCGGCGCTTGAGGCGATCGGATTTCCCGCCCGTGCCGTGCCCGGCACCTCGCTGGTTCTGGCGATTCTGTTGGCCACCTCGCTGTCGATGGTGTTCGGCGAGTTGATACCCAAGAACCTCGCGGTCGCCCGGCCGCTGCCGACCGCGCGCGCCAGTGCCGGCCCGCAGATGGCGTTTTCAACGCTGTTCGCCCCGGCCATCCGGCTGACCAACGGCGCCGCCAACTCGATTCTGCGTCGGATGGGCATAGAGCCCGCCGAGGAGCTGCGCTCGGCGCGTTCGCCCCAGGAACTGGGTTCGCTGGTCCGCGGGTCCGCCGAGCGGGGAGGAATCGACGAGAGCACCGCCGATCTCGTCGACCGCTCCCTGCAGTTCGGTGCGCGTATCGCGGAGGAGTTCATGACGCCACGGACCGAAATCGAGAGCCTGCAGGCCCACCACACCGTCGCCGACCTACTGGCCGCGTCGGCTCGCACCGGTTTTTCCCGATTTCCGGTCGTCAAAGGCGACCTCGACGAAACCATCGGCCTGGTGCACATCAAGCAGCTTTTCGGGGTGCCGGCCGCCGAGCGGGCGAGCACCCGCTTGGATGCACTTGCGGTCCCGGTTCCCACCGTGCCGTCCACGTTGGACGGCGATGCACTGATGACACAGGTCCGCGCGAACGGCCTGCAGACCGCGCTGGTGGTCGACGAGTACGGCGGCACCGCGGGCATGGTCACCGTCGAGGATCTGATCGAGGAGATCGTCGGCGACATCCGTGACGAGCACGACGACTCGACACCGGACGTGCGGTCGGACGGCTCCGGTTGGGAGGTCGCGGGTCTGCTGCGCATCGACGAGGTGGCCGCCGCCACGGGCTTTCGCGCCCCGGAAGGCGAGTACGAGACCATCGGCGGTCTGGTGCTCGAACAGTTGGGGCACATTCCTGTACCGGGCGAGTCGGTGGACCTGGCTGCCTTCAATCCGGAGGATTCCGCCCGGATCCCGCTGCGCTGGCGAGCGACCGTGGTGGCGATGGACGGCCGTCGCATCGACCGGCTGGCCCTGATTCGATGCGACCGCTGATGGGCGCCGACATTTTGGGGGTGCTGCTGACCATCGTGCTGCTCGGGATTAATGCCTTCTTCGTCGGTTCGGAGTTCGCGTTGATATCGGCTCGACGGGACAAGCTTGAGGCGCTGGCCGAACAGGGCAAGAAGCGGGCGGTGACGGTACTGCGAGCCGGCGAACAACTGTCGCTGATGCTGGCGGGCGCGCAACTGGGTATCACCGTCTGCTCGATCCTGCTCGGCCGCGTCGGAGAACCGGCCGTCGCCCACCTGCTGGAAAAACCCTTCGGGTTTTTCGGGGTTCCGGATGCGGTGCTGCACTCGATCTCGTTCGTGTTGGCGCTGGCCGTGGTGGTGATCCTGCACGTGCTGTTGGGCGAGATGGTGCCGAAGAACATCGCAATCGCCGGCCCGGAGTCGACGGCCATGTTGCTGGTTCCCGTCTATCTGGTCTACGTGCGGGCCGTGCGCCCATTCATCAGTCTCTATAACTGGATGGCCAACACAATCCTGCGCATCTTCGGCGTGCAGGTGAAGGATGAACTTGAGGTCACCGTATCAACGGTGGAACTCGCCGAGATGATCGCCGAGTCGCGATCGGAGGGATTACTCGACCCCGAGGAACACATGCGGCTGTCCCGGGCGCTGCAGATCCGCAATCGGGCAGTCGGCGATGTGGCAATTCCGCTCGCCGAGATCCATGCGGTTCCCGCCGCGGCGCCCGGGACCGGGCCCAGGGTGGCCGCCGTTGAACACGCCCTAGCCAAGACCGGATATTCACGCTTTCCGATTGTCGGTGCCGACGGCGAATTCGTCGGCTTCGTGCATATCAAGGACATGCTCGACCTCGTCGATCATCCCGGTGCCGTGGTGAGCGCCTCCGCCATGCGCTACCTGCCCCGTTTGCCCGCCACCATGGCACTTCCGGATGCGCTCACCCAGCTTCGCAAGGACAACAGCCACCTGGCTCTGCTCACCGCCGCCGACGGCTCGGTAAGCGGGTTGGTTGCCCTGGAAGACCTCGTCGAAGACGTGGTCGGAACCGTCCGCGACGGCACACACCGATAGGATCAGGCAACTTTCCTTCAGGGAGGAACTCATGGGTGATCGAGTCGCGGTGGGCAGTCTGCGCGTGGCACGGCCGCTGTACGACTTCATCACCGACGAGGCTCTGCCCGGAACCGGCATCAACCCCGACAGCTTCTGGTCGGGCGTGGACAAGGTCATCACCGACCTGACTCCCCGCAATGCCGCGCTACTGGCTCGCCGCGACGATCTGCAGGCGCAGATCGATAAGTGGCACCGCCAGCGCGTCGTCGGCGGTTTCGACCCGGCCGACTACCGGCAGTTCCTGACCGATATCGGATACCTGCTTGCTGAACCCGCCGACTTCACCATTTCAACCTCCGGCGTGGACACCGAGATCACCTCGACCGCAGGCCCGCAACTCGTGGTGCCGATCCTCAACGCGCGTTTCGCGCTCAACGCCGCGAACGCCCGCTGGGGTTCGCTCTACGACGCTCTCTACGGCACCGATGTCATCAGCGCCGACGACGGCGCCGAGCCGGGCGCGAAGTACAACCCGGTGCGCGGCGAGCGGGTCATTGCCTACGCCAAGCGATTCCTCGACGACGTCGTCGGCCTGGGATCGGGCAGTTTGGGATCGGGCAGTTTGGGGTCGGGCAGTTACACCGATGCCGTCCGGTTCCTGGTCTCCGACGGCGAACTGGAGGTTGCGCTCGCTGACGGCGACGTGACCGGCCTGGCTGATCCCGGGCAGTTCGCCGGATACACCGGATCCCCGGACGCACCGGATTCGGTGCTGTTGGTCAATCACGGTCTGCACATCGAAATCCTGATTGACCCGGGTTCAGCGATCGGGTCCACCGATCCGGCCGGCATCTCCGACGTGATGCTGGAGTCGGCCATCACCACGATTATGGACTTCGAGGATTCAGTGACCGCCGTCGATGCCGACGACAAGGTGCTGGGTTACCGCAACTGGCTCGGTCTCAACCGCGGCGATCTGTCCGAGTCGGTGAGCAAGGGCGGCAACACATTCACCCGGGTGCTCAACGACGATCGGTCGTACCGGGCGCCGGACGGCACGGATTTCACCCTCGCGGGCCGGAGTCTGCTGTTCGTCCGCAATGTCGGGCATCTGATGACCAATGACGCCATCGTCAGAGTCAATGCCGACGGGGAAGAGTCAGAGGTCTTCGAAGGGATCCAGGACGGTGTGTTCACCAGCCTGATCGCGATGCACGGTCTTGATGCCGGCGATGCCAACGGACCACACCGCAACAGCCGGACAGGTTCGATCTACATCGTCAAGCCGAAGATGCACGGGCCGGAGGAAGTCGCGTTCACCGTCGAGTTGTTCAGCCGTATCGAGGACGTGCTGGGCCTGCCCGCCAACACCATAAAAATCGGCATCATGGACGAGGAGCGCCGCACCTCCGCCAACCTCAAGGCTTGCGTGGAGGCCGCTGCGGACCGGATCGCGTTCATCAACACCGGGTTCCTGGACCGCACCGGCGACGAGATCCACACCTCGATGGAAGCCGGCCCGATGATCCGCAAGGGCGCAATGAAAATCCAGCCGTGGATCCTGGCCTACGAGGACCGCAATGTCGATGTCGGTTTGGCGACCGGATTCTCCGGCCGCGCTCAGATCGGCAAGGGGATGTGGGCGATGACCGATCTGATGGCCGCCATGGTGGAACAGAAGATCGCCCAACCCCGCGCCGGTGCCAGCACCGCCTGGGTGCCCTCGCCCACCGCCGCCACCCTGCACGCCATGCACTACCACTACGTCGACGTCGAGGCGATGCAACGGGAACTGACCAGCCGGCAGCGCGCGGGACTGGAACCGCTACTGACTATTCCGCTGGCAGCGGAGATGGCCTGGGAGTCCGACGAAATCCATGAGGAAGTCGACAACAACTGCCAGTCGATACTCGGCTACGTGGTGCGCTGGGTCGAAGCCGGCGTGGGGTGCTCCAAGGTGCCCGACATCCACAATGTCGCGCTGATGGAAGACCGCGCAACGCTGCGCATATCAAGTCAGCTACTGGCCAACTGGCTGCGGCACGGCCTCATCACCGCCGCAGATGTCACGTCGAGCCTGCGTCGGATGGCGGCGGTGGTCGACCAGCAGAACAGCCAGGATCCGGAATACCGGCCGATGGCCCCGGACCCCGAGGGCAGCATCGCTTTCCAGGCCGCTCAGGAACTGATTCTCACCGGCGCCGCCCAGCCCAGCGGCTACACCGAGCCGATCCTGCACCGGCGCCGCCAGGAGTACAAAGCCGCGCTGGGGCTTCGGCATCAACCGGGGACCGAATAAATGGGCCGGCACAACATGCCCGATCCCGGGAACACCGTCGGTGAACCCACCGACGGTGAGTCGACCGGGCGCCGGCGCCGGGTCGACCCCGCCGGCCGTGGCGTCAGCAACGGCGTGATCGCCGCGCTGGTCGCGGTGGTGGTCCTGGTTGGCGCGGTGATCCTGTGGCGGTTCTTCTCCGACGCGATGTCGCGACGTTCCGAAGATGCCGCCCGCCAATGCGTACAGGGAACCGCCACGGTGGCGGTCGTTGCCGATGCGGCGATTGCCGGCAACGTCGAGGCTTTCGCCCAGACCTATAACGCCGAGGCGAAACCGGTGGGTGACAAGTGTGTGGATGTGGTCGTCAGACCGGCCGGTTCCGATGCCGTCGTCAACGGTTTAGTCGGTGCCTGGCCGACCGACCTGGGTGAGCGACCGGCCCTGTGGATCCCCGCCAGCTCGGTGTCCTCGGCACGGCTGCAGGCGCTCGCCGGGAAGCAGATTGTCAGCGACGCCCGGTCCCTGGCCGCCACACCGGTGGTGCTGGCCCTCCGGCCGCAACTCGCTGCCGCCCTCGGGGTGCAGGGCTGGGCGGCGCTTCCGGCACTGCAGACCAACCCGACCTCGCTGGATCCGATGAACCTGCCCGGATGGGGCTCGCTGCGGTTGGCGCTGCCGATCGACGGCACCAACGATGCCACCTATCTGGCCGCCGAAGCCGTCGCGATCTCCTCCGCCCCGCCCGGGGCGCCGCCCACCGCCGGCCTGGGCGCCGTCAGTGCGCTGCTGGGCGGCCAGCCTCAACTGGCCGAAAACAACGCGACTGAAGCCTGGAACGCGCTGGTGGCTCCGGGCGACCCGGCCGCCGCCGGCGTGCACGCCGTCGCGATGACCGAACAGCAACTGTTCAGCCGGGCCTCGAATTTGCCAAGTGCAAAAGATGTTGTTGCACAGTGGATTCCGGATGGCCCGGTGGCGATGGCCGACTATCCCACCGTCCTGCTGGCCGGAGACTGGCTTTCCGAGGAGCAGGTCAGTGCCGCGAGCGAATTCGCCCGGTTCATGGGCCGGCCGGAACAACTCGAGGCGCTGGCCCGGGCCGGGTTCCGAGCCGAGGGAACCACCCCGCCGGCGGGCGACGTGGTGAGTTTCCCGGCGTTGGCGGCGCCGTTGCCGACCGGTGACGACGCGATGCGTGCCGCGGTGGCTGCGGCGGTGGCACCGGCCGGTGCAGCGGTGACCACCGTGGTCCTCGATCAGGGTCTGGCCGGCGACGAGGCCGGCCGGTCGCGACTAGCCAATGTGACCGCGGCGCTGAGCAATCGGATCCGCACACTGCCACCCAACGCCACCGTCGGGCTGTGGACGTTCGACGGTGCCGACAGCCGTCCCGTGGTCACCACCGGCCCACTATCCGACGATCTCGGCGGTCAAACCCGCTCGGCTGCACTGACGTCAACGCTCGATGGACTGGCACCCACCGGCGGCGGCGCGGTGTCGTTCACGACCCTGCCCCGGGCTTACACCGACGCACTCGCCAATTACCGCCCGGGACAACCGAATTCGATTCTGGTGATCACCCAGGGCCCGCATACCGACCGCACCCTCGACGGCCCGGGCCTGCAGAACTACCTTACCTCCGCCGCCGACCCGAACCGGCCGGTGACGATCAACGTCATCGACTTCGGCGGTGACCCGGACCGTCCCGTGTGGGAGGAGATCACCCGGCTTTCCGGTGGCAGCTACCAGGAGGTGGCGACATCGGACTCCCCCGACCTGCTCGCGGCGATCGCCCGGATGCTGTCCTAGCGGCTTCGCTGCCGTAGGGCGCTGGTCACGGGTAGAACTGATCACCGGTGTCGCCGAGGTAGTTCAGGCGAAGGCTTCCACCGGCGGGCACGAGCACACCAGATTGCGGTCACCGTAGGCTCCGTCGATCCGCCGCACCGACGGCCAGACCTTGGGCCGGAAGGCCTTACCCAGCGGGTAGGCCGCCTGCTCCCGGCTGTACGGGTGGTCCCAGTTCTCCACCAGCAGGCACCCCGCGGTATGCGGGGCATTGCGCAGTGGGTTGTCCTCGGCGGGCCAGTGCCCCGAGGCCACCAGGGCGATCTCCTCGCGAATGGCGATCATCGCCTCGCAGAACGCATCAACCTCGGCCAGGCTCTCGCTCTCGGTGGGTTCGACCATCAGGGTTCCGACGACGGGGAAGCTCATGGTGGGTGCGTGGAAACCGAAGTCTGCCAGGCGTTTTGCCACATCATCGACGGTCACGCCGGTGGCCTTGGTGATGGGCCGCAGATCCAGGATGCATTCGTGGGCCACCATGCCGTTCTCCCCGGTGTAGAGCACCGGGTAGTACTCGTCGAGACGACGGGCGACGTAGTTGGCCGACGCGATCGCAGCCAGCGACGCCGTTCGCAACCCGGCCGCCCCCATCATCCGGATGTAGGCCCAACTGATCGGCAGGATCGAGGCCGACCCGTAGGGCGCCGACGACACCGCATGACCGCCGGGGAGTTCCGGGGCCAGCGGATGGCCCGGCAGATAGGGCGCCAGATGCGCGCGCACGGCAACCGGCCCCACACCCGGCCCACCCCCGCCGTGCGGAATGCAGAACGTCTTGTGCAGATTGAGGTGGCTCACGTCGCCGCCGAACTTTCCCGGCCGGGCCACACCCACCAGGGCGTTGAGGTTGGCGCCGTCCACGTAGACCTGGCCGCCGGCGTCGTGCACCGCCGCACAGATATCGGCGATGTCGTGCTCGAAGACACCGTGGGTCGACGGATAGGTGATCATCAACGCGGCCAACGCCCCGGCATGCTCGGTGATCTTTGCGCGCAGTTCGTCAAGGTCGACGTCACCGTTGTCGCGGCAGCTAATCACCACCACGCGCATGCCGACCAGTGCGGCCGACGCAGCGTTGGTGCCGTGCGCACTCGACGGGATCAGGCACACATCGCGGTACGACTCGCCGCGCCCGGCGTGGTAGTCGCGGATCGCGAGCAGGCCGGCGTACTCGCCCTGGGACCCGGCATTGGGCTGCAGTGAGATCTCGTCGTAGCCGGTAATGCCGGTCAGCCAGTTCTGCAGATCCGCGATCAGCCGTCGCAGGCCGACGGCGTCGTCCGCCGGGGCGAACGGGTGCAACCGGCCGAACTCCGGCCACGTGACCGCCTCCATCTCGGCAGCGGCGTTGAGTTTCATGGTGCACGATCCCAGCGGGATCATGCTGCGGTCCAGCGCGATGTCCTTATCGGACAGCGCACGCAGGTAACGCATCATCGCAGTCTCGGTGCGATATTTGGTGAAGGCTGGGTGATTCAGGAAATCGGTTGTGCGCGTAGCGATTTCGGGTCCAGCGAAATCGCCGACAACCTTAGCGCCGAATGCCTGCAGAACCCGGGCCGCCTGCTCTGCGGTGGTGGTCTCATCGCACGCAATCGAGATGTGGTCGTCGTCGGCGCGCCACACGTTGATGCCGAGGGTCTTAGCGGCGGACTGAATCGCTGCGGCTTGTCCCGGCACGCGCGCAAGCACCGTGTCGAAGAAATTGTCGTGCGCCACGTCGATACCGGCGGCGGCCAACCCGGCGGCCACGCTACGGGCGTGACCGTGCACCCGGCGGGCGATTGCTGTCAGCCCGTCGGCGCCGTGATAGCTGGCGTACATCGCGGCCATCACCGCCAGCAGGACCTGAGCGGTGCAGATGTTCGACGTCGCCTTGTCCCGGCGAATGTGCTGTTCGCGGGTTTGTAGCGACAACCGGTAGGCGGGTGCGCCGTCAGCGTCCAGGGACACCCCAACCAACCGGCCGGGTAACTGACGCGCGTGGTTGGTGTGCACCGCGAGGTACCCGGCATGCGGACCGCCGAATCCCATCGGAACCCCGAAGCGCTGGGCGGTGCCGAATGCGACGTCGGCCCCGATATCCCCGGGTGCGGCGATGAGCGTGAGTGCCAGCAGGTCGGCGCCGAGCGCCACCAGGGCGCCCCGTTCGTGCGCCTGCTCGATGAGCGTCGACCAGTCGGTGAGGCGTCCACTGGCACCGGGCAGCTGCGCGATCACGCCGAAGAACTTCCCTTCGGGAAGACCGTTGCGCAGGTCAGCGGTGACGATCTCGATACCGAGTGGCTCGGCGCGGGTGGCCAGCACGGCGGCGGTCTGGGCGAAGACATCGACGTCGACAGCCAGTCGGTTGGCCGATCCGCGCACCGCCCGGTGCATCAGGGTCATCGCCTCGGCGGCGGCGGTGCCTTCGTCGAGCATCGAAGCGTTGGCGATATCGAGGCCGGTGAGATCGGCGATCATGGTCTGGAAATTCAGCAGCGCCTCCAACCGGCCCTGGCTGATCTCCGGCTGGTACGGCGTGTACGCGGTGTACCAGGCCGGGTTCTCCAGCACGTTGCGCAGCAGCACCGGCGGGGTCAACGTGTCGTAGTAGCCCTGACCGATCATCGACACGTCGACGGTGTTGGAGTCGGCCATCACCCGCAGTTCGGCCAGCGCCTGATGCTCGGTGATCGGTGCCGGCAGTGTTTCCAGACCAGGTGCCGTGCCATCGGCACCGACCGCGTCGAGGATCGCGGGCGGCAGCGCTTTGGCCGCCAACTCGTCGAGCGATGCGACGCCGATGACGCCGAGCATGGTGACCAACGCGTCGGCATCAAGGCCGATATGGCGGGTGGCGAAGTTCTCGGACACTGGCACTCCTCAAGGTGGACGTGACTATCGGACGTCCTCCCCCTCTGTCATGGGTGCCTGAGAGATTCAGCAGCGCAGGGCCACTTTTCCCCATCGGCGGGCGGCCGTGAAACGGTCGCCGCTTTCCAGAGGCATCGTGTTCCGGTGCGGTCCTGGGGCCTGAGAGATTGACGGAGAGGTATTGCTCCTTCGGCGCCCGCGACTGGCTGTCTCGGAACTCTCCCGCACAGATTCGATGCGGTTCCTACTCTAGCCGCGAGCAGACATAAAGTCGCATCAGCGGGGCCGAAAACGTGCGAGTTTGCGTCTGCTCGCGGGCGAGAGGCGCCGAAGAGTGCGCGCGGGAGCCCGGTTCAGCCGATTTTGCGGTCGCGATTATTGCGCCGGGAGGCCAACTCGTCCTCGGGGGACGGGATCGACTCGGCGCCGTCGGCCCGTTCACCTGGGAAGTCAGCGATGACTCCGGTGAGTTCGCGCATGGTCCCGCTGACCGCAATGCCGAATACGCCCTGGCCGCCCCGCAGCAGGTCGACGACTTCCTCGGCCGTGGTGAAGTCGTAGACGGTGGTGCCGTCGGAGAACAGGGTGATGTTGGCGAGGTCCTCGACGCCGCGCTTGCGCAGGTGGTCGACGGCGACGCGGATGTTATGCAGCGAGATACCGGTGTCCAGCAGGCGTTTGACGATCTTGAGGACCAGGATGTCCTTGAACGAGTACAGCCGCTGACTACCTGATCCGGCCGCGCTGCGGATCGACGGCACCACCAGAAAGGTGCGAGCCCAGTAGTCCAACTGCCGGTAGCTGATGCCGGCGATCTGACAGGCACTCGGGCCGCGGTAACCGATCAGTTCGTCGGGAACGGAGTCATCCGGGAAAAGGCCGCCCTGCACGGGTTCACTGACTGCGCGAACACCAGCCGAGGCCGCAAGGTCAAGTTCTCCCTGTCGTGACTCGTCGCCCACAATGCATCCTCTCGCCGTTCACAGCCGGAGCCAACCGGCAGCTTGAGCATACGCCCCGGCCGGCCCCGATCGTGGGACTCGCGCCGCCGGATCATCGGACATCGCAGGAAAAATTGTGAACGTCGCAGGTGCGATTGGTAGCCCCCGGAGGGCGTGTCGCGGGCAGTCCGGCCCAGCTGTTGCGCATCCGTGATCTGGGCGGCCCTCGCCCTCAGGTCGCCTTGAAGTCGTCCGGTGAGACGCTGTCGAGGAATTCCTTGAATTTCTCCACCTCGTCTTCGCGCATCGTTCCGTCAGATTCCTCGTCGCTGTCGTCGGGCATCAGTAGGCCCGCCTCGTCGAGTACGGCGTCCTCAACGTGGATGGGGACACCCATCCGAATCGCCAAGGCCACCGAGTCTGATGGCCGGGCCGACACCCGGACGTCGTTATCGAACACCAGATCCGCGTAGAACGTGCCCTCACGAAGGTCTACGATGCGAACCTCTTTCAGCGAATGGCCAAGGGCACCAATGACATCCCGGAAAAGATCGTGGGTCAGCGGGCGCGGCGGTTCCACCCCCTGCTGCTGGAGGATGATCGCCTGCGCCTCGCTGTCCCCGATCCAGATCGGCAGGATGCGGTCCCCCGCGGACTCGCGTAACAGCAGCACGTGTTGGTTGGTGGGTTGCTCAATACGAACACCGATAACGAGTACCTCAGCCATCGGTAACCGACCTCCGCCAAAGATGTGCCTGAACCTCCACGAGTCTAGTCCTTAGCGGTCTAGGACGTTGCGGACGGCGGACTTGATCAGCGAGGTGTGCAGGCTGATCGCCAGCGCCGCCACCTCCCGGGCCAGGTCATCCGCACGGTCGCGGGCGCCGGTGGTGCCGGCCTTGCCGACCGGGCCGGCGATCTGGGCAATCAGGTCAGACTGCCGGTCGGCGGCCGACCGGAAGGCTCGCAGGTGCCGGGGTTCCACGCCATACTCGGCCAGTGCCGCGGCGCACTGGGCGATCACCACCGAATGCTCGTCGAAAAACCCGCCCGGTCCGGTGGTGATGACGCCGGCCTTCCGTAACGCGGTGAGAAGTTCCTCGCCGACACCCGAACGCTCCCGAAGGTCCTCGCGGCTGAGCCGGACGGGCACCGGCGACCCCGTGCCGCCGGTAACAGCCCCGCCCGGGGAAACACCCGGGGAAACACCCGGGGAAGCAAAGGGCGCACTTGCGGCATCCGCGGCCGGTCGACGTGGTTCGTCCACCCCCACCAGTCGCGGGACCGGATACAGCGAATCCCGCCCCGGCAATGCCCCGTCGGGCTGGGAGTCGAGTTGGGCCTTGATGACCTTCAGCGGCAGGTACTGGTCACGCTGGGCGGTCAGGATGAACCTCAGCCGGGCACTGTCGTAGGCGGTGAACCGCCGGTAACCCGACGGGCTGCGCTGAGGTGTCACCAGCCCCTCGGACTCGAGGAAGCGGATCTTGGAGATCGTGACATCCGGGAAGTCCGGCCGGAGCAGATCCAAGACTGCCCCGATCGACATCCCGGCGGGCTCACGGCTATCTGGGGCGCTCATGGGTATCTGGGGCGCTCATTGGGTATCTGGTGCGCTCACTGGGCCTGCGCAACACCATCGCCCTCGGCAGGCTTGGGACCGGTCAGAAATACCAGCCGAAACTTGCCGATCTGAACTTCATCACCGTTGGTCAGCGCAGCCGAGTCGACCGGTTCACGGTTGACGTAGGTGCCGTTAAGGCTGCCGACGTCGACGACGTGGAACTTGCCGCCGTCGGAACGGAACTCGGCATGGCGGCGGCTGACGGTCACATCGTCGAGAAAGATCTCAGAGTCGGGATGCCGGCCCGCTGAGGTTGTCGGCTGGTCGAGGAGAAACCGGGAGCCGGCGTTGGGGCCGCGTTTGACGACCAACAGTGCCGCACCCGCCGGTAAGCCTTCGACCCCGGACATCGCGCCCGATCCGGGCACGGCGGTCTCACCGGTCGCGGCGTCGAGATCGCTGAGGAAATCCGCGCGAAAGACCGAGGTGGTCTCCACCGTGACCTCATCGGAGGTCGCGCCAGTTCCCGCTGGTCGGTCCTGTTGGGTCACTCAACCACTCCTCGCCGTCCCGCGCCTCGTCTGCCAGTGCTGACCGTACCGCCCAAGGATCGATGCACCCTAACAACGGCGGTTTCCGGGCCGGCGGTTTCCGGGCCGACGAGTCTGCCAGCCCAGGTTGTCAGTCAGCCCAGGTTGTCAGTCAGCCCAGGTTGTCAGTCAGCCCAGCATGTCCCGGTAGGCATCCGCCCCGAGAAGTCCCGCCAGCCCGTCGACAAGGGTATCGCCGCTCGCCCGCAACTCCAAGAGCCAACCCTGACCGTAGGGATCGGAGTTGACCAGCTGGGGTTTGGCCTCCAACTCGGCGTTAACCGCGACCACCGACGCCGACAGCGGCGCATAAAGGTCCGAGACGCTCTTGGTGGACTCGACCTCACCGAACGACTCGCCCGCGGTGAGGTCGGTA
>Ga0315293_10003847_pt1 | contig 14388 bp, 10 predicted proteins | sample YL17G13_20_MG_FD_203071 | JGI IMG/M metagenome (GOLD analysis project Ga0315293, IMG submission 203071) | Sediment microbial communities from Yellowstone Lake, YNP, Wyoming, USA - YL17G13_20 | ecosystem: Environmental > Aquatic > Freshwater > Lake > Sediment | place: USA: Wyoming | collected... | reverse complement strand
TCGGACGCATCAGTTCCGTCGTCACGCTTATCATCTATCCCATCCCGGCTCAACTCTGCCTTTCACGATTATGGCGCTGGTCACATGCATTGTTTTTATTATCGGCATCCCGGCCAAGGCGAGTATTTAAAAAATCGAAATAATTTAGGACAGTAATTTAAAATAACGGCTATAAAAATAAATTATTTTCAAAAAAAAGCTTGACAACATATTGATATATTGCTATATATACAAATATACAATCAAAATGGAAATAAATAACCTATTTAAAGCATTAGCTGATGGAACAAGGATTAAAATATTAACCCACCTGAAAGAATCTGATATGACCCCCTCGGAACTACTCCAAAAGATTAAAATTTCTCAGCCAACGCTTTCCCATCATCTGGACATCCTTAAAAGGATCGACCTTGTTATTGCAGAAAGGGAAGGCCAGTTTATAAGGTATTCTCTAAATATGAGCGTATTTCAGATGGCGCTAGAATTTTTGTTGAGATTTATTAAAAAGGAGAAAAAAAATGAAAATTAGTTTTAAAAGAGAAATTTTTCCTATCGCTTTGATTATTCTTTTTGTAGTAATGACTTTGTACTTTTACCCAAAACTTCCGAACAAAATGCCTGTTCATTTCAATATAGATGGACAAGCTAACAATTTTACCAACAAAAGCAATTTTGTTTTTGTAACATTTTCAATCTTCATAGGTCTCTATCTACTTTCAACATTCATCCCTTTTATAGATCCTTTTAGGAAAAAATTCGAAAATAAATATTCGAACCTTCTCATTCTTAGAGATGTTGTTTTGGGATTTTTCTTTATAATTCAGATAGTCGTCATATACATCGGGATAAAGGGAAGTGCTCCCACATGGATGATAATGAGCCCTATAGGCGTGCTGTTTATTTTTATCGGTAATTATCTTCCCAGAATTCCAAGAAATTTCTTCTTTGGCATAAGAACTCCCTGGGCTATTGCATCCGAATATGTCTGGAAAAAGACTCATATTCTTGGTGGGTGGGCTTTTGTGCTCTGCGGACTTATCATAATATTCGGCACATTTCTTAACGTAGGAATGAAAATAATTTTTCTCTGTATCGTTTTACCGATACTTCTTGCATCCTGCTTTGTATACCCTTATTTAATTTTTAGAAAAGAGCAAAAAAACGATAAAAAAGACGAGGTTATTAAATGAAAAAAATTATTTTTCTAATGATTTTAGTTTTCTTAAGTGTTTTGATATTTTCTGCAAATTCTGATGATGACGAATTAAAAGACTTGAGTGAAAAATATGCGGCTGCTGTTCTTACCGGGAACTTCGATGCTATTTCGGCTGCCTTAGATGCAAAAATGAAAGAAGTTGTGACGAAAGAAAAATTGACCCAGGCTCTTGACGTGATTAAATTCCAGGTAGGTGAGCTGAAAAAGAGGACATTTCAGAAAATTGTAAAAAATTCAGATTATAATGTAATCCTTTACAAATGCGAATATGAAAAAATAAACCTTTTGTTCAGTTTAACCTTGAACGGGAAAAACGAGATTTCTGGATTTCATTTCACACCCTTTAAGGATGAAACAACTTTAAATCTGAAAGAAACCGATAAGTTTTCAGAAAAGACAATTAATTTCGGAAGTACAGATTGGCCACTTCCAGGAATTCTTACTACCCCAAAGGGAACAGGCCCTTTCCCATTTGTTATCCTTGTTCACGGTTCGGGTCCTCACGATTACGATGAAACAATAGGTCCATCAAAGATTTTCAGGGATATTGCATGGGGACTTGCAGAAAAAGGTATAGGCATCCTCAGGTATTCAAAAAGAACGTATGTTTATACGGAAAAGCTTTCGAAAGTATTGCCTGAAATAACTGTAATGGAAGAAACAGTTGATGATGCGGTTTTGGCTATAGATTTTCTAAAAAATCAGGAAAAAGTAGAGGCGAAAAAAATATTTGTTCTCGGGCATAGCCTTGGAGCAATGATGATTCCAAAAATTGCAGGCCTTGCACCTGCCGCTGCAGGTTTTATCATGATGGCCAGCCCCGCAAGGCCGCTTGAAGATCTCATTTTGGAGCAATACAACTATATATTTAACCTTGACGGAAAGATCGATAAAAATGAAAAAACCGAGCTGGAAAAACTAATAAAACAGGTCGCGATCGTTAAATCAAAAGACTTGATGACCGGGACAAAAGCCGATGACCTTCTTTTCGGCGCTCCTTATTCATATTGGATATTTTTAAAAAATTACAGCCAGAGGGATGAAGCGATAAAAATTAATAGACCAGTCTATTTCGCCTTGGGCGGCAGGGATTATCAGGTCACAGAGGTAGATTTAAAACTATGGGAAAAATATCTTACTGGGAAAAACAATTTTACTTTTAAACTTTATCCGAACCTTAACCACCTATTTGCCGAAGGGAAAAAGAAGAGCACACCCGACGAATATTTAAAGGAAAACAAAGTTTCCCTTTCCTTTATAAATGATATTGCAGATTGGATTGCAAATAATAAAAAATAATGTGTATTTTAATTTTATTTTGACGTAAACCCATTTTTTTAAGTATAAGTATGGAGATTGGATAACGTAAAATCTCAATGGAGGTTAGTGATGAAGATGTGAAAAATATAAAAAAACGGTTTAGAGATAAATTCGAATGAATTTGGATACGATTATTTTTCTATATTCACATGAGAAATAGCAAAAAAGAGCATTAAAATAATTTTATTCGATTCTTATAAATTTGCCTCTTTGTGATCCCCTCTTAAAACCTTCAATGGAAAATATCGCATATCAATTTTCCTAAAACTTGTGCCAACTTTGGAAATGCAGTAATTACAAATTGAAAAATTGCAATAGTAACTAACACCCAAGTCAATGTTTTTATTCTTGCATTCATTTTCTTTTGTTCTAAAGCAAACCGGTCAATAATAATCACATAATTTCTCCAAGCTTTTTTATCGACAATAGGTCCATCAGTCATACCATCAACAGCTGGCCATCCTCGCCCTTCAACAGTATCATTTATCATTTGCGCTGTCTTTATTTCAAAACCTGGAATTTCCTTTACACGTGCATCTATCCAAAATATATCATGAAAAGGAAATAAGTATTCAAATGATTCCGAGATATTTACTATATTATTTTTTGGATTCTTTATTTTCAACTCGATTCCAGCAGTAAAATTAAAGCCTTCTCTATTTTTTGGATAAATGGCTATTGATCTTAATATAATATCATCAGGCATTTCATTGCCTCTCACTACTACTCTAAATTTAATTTTGAGTTTTATTAAACTGACTCCTATTATTTCTCGAATTTTCATTTTTTCTTCAATTTTCACATCGTTTTGCTCAATAATCGGATCTATTAAAACCTCTAAATTATGCATTAAACCTCCTTGGATATAGTAGTGATTTATTTTTAAAATTCTTCTAAGATTCGACTATCCTAATCTCTTTTTCATTGAGACTATAAAGTTCGTAAACCAGCTTGTCAATCTCCCGGTCGGCAGCATCGATCTGGCGCTGGATTAAATCTTGTTCAGTTTGGATTTTAGCTTCAGTCTTGTGTTTATGCAATGCGAGAATGGAGTCGACTAATCGTTTAATTTTATTATGTCGTTCAACATCAACAGAGGAACTAAGGTCAATTTTGCAGACAGGGAAACCTTCAAGATATTGCCCGAAAAATCTTAAGTAGATCTCATTCTTACCTTCCAATCCGGCGCAAGTATTAATAAAATAAAAGCGCGCTAATCTAGAATTGAGCAGGCCGAGCAAAAAAAGATCACGTTTAGGAATAAAATATGTGGTATTTGAGCTGTAAAATCCAGTTTCATCTAATGCGAACCGTGGCTCTGTAGCAATATCTGGAAAAATAATCTTTGGAGCATCCATGAATTTGGCAAAATTATACTGAGGTTGCTGAAGTTCATACCAGGCTTGCTTGGTTGCCCGTTGTAATAAGTCACTTTTATAGGGGAAAAGATGCTTTTCAACTGCAGGATATCTTTGAATTTCAACACCATGAAATGTATAAATTAAATAATTCCTCTTGTTTTCAATATGGTATCTCCGTAGATCACGCCCATTTAAAAAAGGTTTAATTACCTCTTCAGCTTTAGGATTTTGCTTCAAAATAGTTTTGCGAGTTGATTCGTCAATAATAAAAGCTTTAGATAATCCAGATTTCACACCCATACAGATCTGTCCATTACAGTATTGAGTAAGCGGAATTGAACCAGCTTGCAGATGGTTCATCAGTTCAGTCATTTCTTTTTTTAAGAAACTCCAGCCAGACTGAGTAAAAGAGTCAGTATTAATTTGATAAGTGCTCGCCTGAAGAACCTGATCTAAAGATAGAGACCCATTTACAATTGAATCAAATTCAGCAATTGACAATGGAGGTGTGTAAGATATTATTTTGTTCCCGTCTGGCTTAAAAGATGAAAGTAAAATAATTGTTCTTACAGTTGCACCTGCAAAAACAGGCAATCCCGCAAAGTCAACAATACTCTCTATAGATCCGTTTTGCTTTAAAAAGTCTCGGAGTGGTTTACCATAATTGGAACGTAAGAATTTATTTGAAACAATCATTCCAAATCGACCATTCATCTTGATTAGTTTGTGAGCTTTTTCAATAAAATATGTGTAAAGATCAGAGCGCTCATCATGCGAAGCGTAATTTGATTTTAAATAGACTTTTAGATCTTTGAATGACTCCATGCGGATATACGGCGGATTGCCGATGACGGCATCGAAACCGCCGGAGGAGAAGATGGTAGGGAACTCGCGCTGCCAGTCGAAGGGATTGACCCGGCGCAGTTCTTCGGAGTCGGGGAACATTTTTCCTGAGAAATAATCGGGACCGATCAGGCTGTTGCCGCACTTGATGTTGTTGTTCAAGTCGGGTAAAACTGTCTCCTTGAACAAAGAGCGTTCCTCGTACAGCTCCTCGCGGCGGGTATCCTCAAGAGCTTTCAGGGAAAGAGAAAAGCGCGTCACTTCAACTGCTTGCTGGTCAATATCAACACCGAACAGGTTATTGATCAGGATCTGGCGCTTGAGGCGGGCGGTGAGGCGCACGCGGCCGTCGCTGTCGTAATAAGCCTCGGCACGATCGGCGGCACTGAGCTGTTTCTTGGTGTCATAATATTTGATGTGCCAATCAATCAAATAGGCATAGGCGCCGACAAGGAACGAACCTGAACCACAAGCCGGATCCAGAATCTTCAGTTTGGCCGCATCGGCAGGGGTCTTGCATGTCTCGAGCAACTTGCCCACGGTGTTCTTGACGATGTATTCCACAATATACTGCGGCGTGTAATAAACTCCGCCGGCCTTGCGCACTTCGGGCTTTTCCTCGATCTTCACCCGCTGCTCGGTGGTGCGCACCACCCGGCCCAAAAAACGCTCGTAGATCGTGCCCAGAATTTCCACCGGCAGGACGGCAAAGTTGTAAGGCGAATTTTCCGGCTGCAATGAGCGGATGATGTCACGCACCGTCTTGTTGGCTACGGTCACGGCTTCCAGTTCCGGGCGCGGTTTGAAAATGTTGCCGTTATAGAAACGGTTCAATTTATCAAATATCTTGCCGCAGGCAGCGAACCAGCCGTTGTCGCTTTCAGCCAGACCGTCTTTTTCAACTGTTTCAGCCAACTGCGCCAAATAATCATCCTCGATCTCGCGGTCTGATAATGCCTTGATAAAGATCAGCCGGTCGATCAACAGTTGCACGGCGGCGGTGATCAGCGTTCCGTCGGCTGCCGGATTGAGCTTTTTCATGTCCTTGGCCAGGCGTACGCGCCAGCCATTCTGGTCATTGTCCATGTCGGCCAGAAAGGCCTTGTCGGGCGGCGTGCGGTTGGCCTTGACCTTGCGCGGCGAAAGGGCCAGGGCCCAAAGCCCGAGCGGCGCATCGTTGTGGCGGGTGCGGGCGGTGCGTCTCATGTTTTCGCGCTCGAATAAATCCCAGAGCCGGTTGAACTGGTTGACAAAGTCGTCACAGGTCCAGTTCAGAACCAGGAAGTTACGCAGCGCCCGGGGATCGTTGACATGCAGGGTGCAATCGAGGACCACAAATTCCTCGAAGTCGCTGAGCACGGCAAAATCGATGCGCCGGACCGGGGCCAGGTTCTGAGTGGAATAACCATAGGCATAAACCTGGTTCAACCAACGCGGGTCATGCATGTCGTATTTCACCTGCTTGGCGTCCATGACCAGCAGGTGTTGGCCGTCGAGCTGCAGGGTGTAATCGGGGCGCTTACCGCCGCGGCCGGTGCGGTTGACGATGAATTCGTAATCGGCGACAGCCAGGCCTTCATTGGTAGTGTTCCAGTTCAGGTATTTGAAAAGCGGGCGGATGAAATTGTTCTCGATCTGGGCTTCGGCCTGATTTTGCAAACGGGATTTATTCCGCTTGAAATCATCGACCAATTTCTCAATTCCGGCTTTGGCCTGTTCCTTCTCATACCCCATAGTTTGATTATAGCCTATCCACAAGTGAAATAAAACACTGGCATTTCCAGGTTGTTTGTGATAGATTTTTTTTGGAGAAAAAGACGATGAAGGAAACACTGCTCAATTTAGTCAAACAGCAGGTCGTGGTCGACACCCGCTCGCTCTGGGTCTATATCGGCACGCTGGCCGAAGTGCGGAGCGATTGCCTGCTGCTGACCAACGTCGACGTTCACGACAGCGGCGAAACCGCCATCCCCAAGGAGCGCTACGTGCTCGACTCGTGCAAGACGGGCGTCCATCCCAACCGCCATTCCGTTTACGTCAACCTGGAATATGTGGTCAGCGTGTCGCTGCTGGCCGAAGTGATCCGATTCTGAAAAGGACAAGAGCCGGCGACAAATCCAACTCCATAGAGAACAAAATAAACCTCAAGATCTAGTTTAGAACTTAAGTCATATTTTTTAAAATCTGATTTTTTCCCACAACTTTTATCCGCCAGCCACGTCTAATTTAACAAAGAAGCCATGAAGCGAAGGAGCGACCATGAAAAAGCTGCTTTTTCTCATAGTCATTATGTTCATGCTGGCGGGCATGACGGAAGCCGCCAACAACGGCATCCGCCAGAATATCCGTACCCTGGAACCGGTGAAAGTGACGACGATGCCGGTGCTGGACGGTTCGCTGGACGACGAGGTATGGAAATCGGCGGCCGTGGTCGACGACGTCTGGATCACCTACAATCCGGTCAACGGCAACGAAATGCCCCAGCGCACAAGGGCGTATATAGCCTACGACGAAAAGAACCTCTACTTCGCATTCCATTGTTTTGACAGCCAGCCCGACCAGATCAAGACCTCGCTGACCAAGCGCGACGGCATCTTCGAGGACGACTGGGTCGGGCTGTCGCTCGACACCGTGGGCGGCAAGAAATACGGATATGAACTTTTCGTCAATCCCAGCGGCGCCCAGGGAGATATCTTCCGCACCGGCGAAAGGGAGGATTCGTCTACCGACTGGGTCTGGTACAGCGCCGGCAAGGTCGTGGCCGACGGCTATATCGTCGAGATCCGCCAACCCCTGAAGAATATCCGCTTCGCCAGCGGCAAGGATATCCGCATGGGAATCGTTTTCTGGCGCCGCATCAGCCGTCTGGGCATGAGCGGCTCCTGGCCGGAATTGGTCCCGGGTCAGGGTATCGCCGGCTCCCAGGCCGAAGTCGCGATCCCCGAATTGTCGCGGCCCCTGGTCCTGGAAGCGTTACCTTCCTTCACCTACAGTTCCGGCTGGAACCGCATGTCGCCATCCTCCTGGTCCGGAGCCGACCAAACCCGAGATCTGGGCATCGGCATCAAGTACGGCATTACCTCTTCGATCGTGGCCGAAGCCACGCTGAACCCCGACTTCAGCCAGGTCGAAAGCGACGCGCTGCAGGTCACGGTCAACCAGCGCTACCCGGTATTCTATTCGGAAAAGCGTCCCTTCTTCATGGAAGCGGGCAACCTGTTCGACCTGGGCGGGATCGGCGACGGCCTGTCCAACATGTCCGTGCCGGTGCACACGCGGCTCATCGTCGACCCGCAGTGGGGGCTGCGCCTCACCGGCGAACAGGGCAAGGGGTCGTTTGCGCTGCTGGCTTCGGCCGACCGTTCCCCGGGCAATCCCTGGGACGGCGGCGAGGAAAATCCCGACCTGGGCCACAAGGCGACGTTCTGGATCGGCCGCGGCAAACTGGGCCTGGGCACCAACAACTATGTGGGACTTCTCTACAGCGGCCGCGAGAGCGGTGAAGAATTCAACCGCGCCCTTGCCGCCGACTTTTCCTTCCGTTTTCTCAAGAACCATCAGTTCACGGGCAATTTCATCCAAACGCAGTCCAACCGGCCCGAAGCGGGCGGTTCATTCAAGGGCGGAGCGCTGACCGCCGAATACACGTTTTCCACCGACAAAACTTTCTTCGCGGTCATGGCCGAAAATCTCGACCCCGGTTTCCAGATGGACACCGCCTATTACCAGCGCAACGGCATTTCCGCTCTCCGCTTCTACCTGCAGCGACAGCTCGTGCCCAACCCTAAAAAAATTTCCTGGCTTTTCAGCATCTTCCCTTCGGTATTCGGCGCCTATACCCACGACCGGGTCACCGGCATGGACGATAAAGAACTGCAGATGGGGGTGGATGCCAATTTCATCCTCAAGGGCAATGGCGGCGCCAGCATTTACTTGGCGCAGGAGTGCTGGGCCGGGCAGGCCTTCAAACGCACCCTGGGCCAGATGTACGTGAACCTGCAGCCGTTCAAGTGGCTTAATCTCCATTCCTGTTACAGCTTCGGCGACGCCATTTATTACGACCCGCTCGACCCCTTCCTGGGCAACCGCACCCAGCTCCACGCCAGCTTCACCCTGCAGCCGACCAAGAACCTGAACCTGTTCGCCGAGCACGTCATCAGCCGCTTCCGCCGCCTGGAAACCGGCGACAAGGTCTACGACCAGGGGATCTGGCGCGGCCGCTTGACCTACCAGTTTAACCCAAAGCTATTTGTCCGCGCCCTGGTCCAGTACGACAACTTCAATCAGAGGGTCCTGGGCGATTTCTTGGCCTCCTTCACCTATATCCCGGGCACGGTGATCTACCTGGGCTACGGTTCGCTCAATGAGAGCCAGGCCTGGTCCGACAGCCGCTGGCAACGCGACGTGACCGGCGAGAGGTATTACCAGACGCGCCAGAGCTTCTTCTTCAAGGTCAGCTACCGCTACCAGTTTTAAGCGCTGCAATCAGAACAGGCAAAAGCTCCCCTGGTTCCGGCGCAGCGGTTTGCTCCTTCAGAAAGCCCAGGAAAACCCGGCCTTGAGCTGCCAAGCGGAGAGATCCAAAACAAAATTATCCGTAACCTCGGAGTCGCTGAAATAGTTGCCGTAATAGGTTCCGTTGAATTCCCCCCAGTTTCTTTGATAGAGCGCGGTCCTTTTCCGCCAGACCCCCTGCCAGGAATTTTCGACCAGGTCCTGCACGGCATTGCTGTCGAGGGCATGGCTTTGATTGCGGCCGTTCCCCTTGATATCGGCGGCGCGTCGCCAGGCGTGGCCCGTGGCCAGGAAAAAGGACAAGCGCCGGCTGAGCTGGCGCCGGAGTTCGGCGCTCAAATCGAGAGCCCAGCCGGTGGCCGCCCCTTTCATCTCCAGCAGGTAATGGCTTTCCGACCAGTAATCGCTGCCGTATTCGGACCGGTAACCCGTTTCAATTACGCTGCGGCAGCGGGCCAGCATGGGCCCGGCGCTGAGCGCTCCGCCCACCTGCCAATTTTTACCCAGGGGCTTGGCCAGGTGGATGCCGATCTGGGGGATCCAGGCCGAGACGCCGAGGAAAAAATCGGGATAAACGGCCGTGACTACCTGGGGAGTGGTCTGAATCAGCCCGCCGGAGCGGTCATCTATCTGATAGCGGATCGACGTGCTGGAAAGACGGTTTTGTTTCAGGTATTCCAAGCCCAGCGAAAGGGAAAGATAGCGGGAGAGGGCGTACTTCAAGCGGATGCCGCAGGGGAACCCGCTGCTGATGCCTTTAAGCCGGTCATCCCCGGAACGGCTGGCGGAATAGGTGAAACGGTTCCCGTATTGGGCGTGCAGGTAGTCGTATTGGCTAGTGTAGAAGAAGAGCGGATAGGCATGATAATAATCCGCCAGGAGATTCAAGTCACCGGGCTGGATGGCGGCGAAAGCGCCGTAGACCTCCAGGGTCAGCGTCTTTTCTCCAGCCTGGCCCCCCGGGGAAGGCAAGGCATCAAGGTCCGGGGCAACGATGAAGAGCAGTGCGGCAGCCGATAGGAACAATTTGCAGTTCATTGGCCTGCCTCCCGTTCCGAGCGGTACTTTTCCAGGACCGCTCGCGGCGGCGTCAGATCGACTTGCTGATCCCAAGGCACCGGCATTGCGACAGCACCTGCAGCGGTTGCATCACCCCGGTAAAACCAATTGCGGAAATCGGCGCGGACATCGATCCCCGAATAATCGTAAAAATAGCCGGCCAGGTCCATGGTGGAAAAGGGCGACCAAAGATGGTCCCGGTGAACCTGGCTCAGGAAACGGGTCATGGCCGCCCTGCCGCCCAGCCGCTGGGTCAACGTTTCCATGATCTGGCTGCCCTGGTAGTAAGCGCGGGAATCGAAGCCGACGGCGATCGGCGACCGGCCGCTGACCATGTTCGATTGATAGCCTTCGTTGATGGGGATCAGATAAGCGGGATAGCTGCGGTCATACCACGAGGTGATCGCCTCGTCCAACCAAGAGTCGCGGTAGGTAACGGCGATGGTGCTGCAGGCGAAATACATGTGGAATACTTCATGGCTCAACGCCGTGAGCGAGGTGATGGTGCCGCCAAAGTATTCCATGCCGCCGCCGCTGTTGGTCAGGAAGATGCTCAAGCCCCGCGGCATGGGTAAAGGGGCGATCTCGGCCTGCAGCTGCGGCAGCCAGGAGTCGAGTTCGGCGAAAGCGGCGCTGATCGACGCGCCGCCGGCGAACGCCACGATGCGCACGGGAATGCCGTCGATCGAGCGCTCCTCGAAGAACGTGTCGGCCGCTGGCGCCAGGGCGAACATGATGGTATAGGAGGCGACCTGCCTTTCGCTGTCGAGGGTCCATTCCTGCACGGCGGAATTATCGGTTTTCTGCACCAGGCCCGACCCGATGCAGCGATAGGGCACGCTGCCGTCGACCTGCAGCGTGATCAGGTGATGAATCAATTCGCGCGGGCTGTTAATGGTGGGGAAAATTTCCTCATTGCCTATTCCCTGGATATCATTGACCTGGGTGATGAACATGGGATAGCTGGCCGGGAACTGGAGGCGGTAGCCAATGATCAGCAGGTGCTCGCCGCTTTCATCGACATCCTGCAGGACTTCCAATGCCTGCTGGGTCGATCCGCTGAACTGAGTGATGTGGATGCCTTCGGCAGGATTCTGCCAAACCCGATCATCCAGCTGCAGGTATTGGAGAACCTGTCCGCGGGCGGCCGGGTTAAAGTGAACGAGAGGCCGTTTCTGCCCGGGGCGCATAGTGAAGCGGATCCTGCTGATTCCTTCGACAACAGAGGCATCGGGGTGATAGGTCAGCACCAGGCGGATTTCCGAAATATCGATGCGGAATGTATCGTTCAGCAGCTTCCCTTCGTCTCCATAAGCGCTGTCTGCCGTTTCATCTCCGTACAGCCGGGCCGGATCCTCGCGGGCCGGTTGGCAGCCGTTGCACAAGCCGATCAAGGCCATCCCGGCAATAAGCAGGAAATGCCGCCAATCCGGATTTTTCCTTTTTCTGTTCATTTTTCACTCCTTGGCCCGATTCATAATAATATAGTAACTATAATATTTCTACGCAACCAGAACCGAAAAGATAAAACATTACTTTCTGCCTATTGATCGGCAATGGTTTTCTGGTGCATAGTGATGTCATGGAAAAAGCCATTTCCGCCGTGAACCGCAAACAATTGATAAAAAAACTCGTCGTGTTCTTTGGACTGTCCGCGCTCATCCTGGCGGCCATGTTTTTCATTGCGGCCGGGACTCTGAACTACTGGCAAGCCTGGATTTACATGGCCATCCTGCTCGGCCCCATGTGCTTCGTGTTGGTCTACTTCCTGAAAAAAAACCCGGAAGTGCTGGAACGGCGGATGCGCATGAAGGAAAAGGAGCCGGAACAGAAAAAAATCATCAAATGGTCCTATCCCCTGTTCCTGGCCGCTTTTCTGCTGCCCGGGCTCGACCGCCGCTTCGGCTGGTCGGCGGTCCCGCCTTGGTTGGCCATTGCCGCCGACGTCGTGGTCCTAGCCGCCTACCTGCTGTTCGTCCGCGTCATGCGCGAGAACCGCTTCCTTTCGCGAGTGGTCGAAGTGGACCAAAAGCAGATGGTTATTCGTACCGGTCCTTATGCCGTAGTGCGCCATCCCATGTATGCGGCGGTTATGCCCATGTACGTCATCAGTCCCCTGGCCCTGGGGTCCTTCTGGGCCTTGATCCCGGCCGCCGCCATTCCGCTGATCCTGATCGCCAGGATCTTCAATGAGGAAAAAGTGCTGGGCAAAGAACTCGACGGCTACACGGAATACACCCGGCAGGTGAAATACCGCTTGCTGCCGGGAATCTGGTGAACGAAGCGGACATGGAGAATCCGCTTCGCGAGGATCGCACCATTGAAAATTGGACGTTTTTTTGTCAAGATACTTTGCAATAAAGATAAAAGGAGAGGTATGAATATGAAAAAAAATCTTTTATTCCTATTGACGTTGATGTTACTGGCGATTCCGCCGCTGACAGCCCAGGAGCCGGCCAAGTTCATCGATAGCGGCACTTTGCAGAAAGTGAAAGTGGAACTGCTGCAGAAATACGGTGAAAGCGAAAAATTCCGCGTCGAGCGCGGCGTGGACCAGGCGGCCGGGCTGTGGCGGGCCGAGGACGGCAGCCAAGATGAATTTGTTGCTTTTTGCCTGGAAAATTTCGCGGCCGCCGGGGATCGGCTGGAAGCCCTGTTCAAAAAACTGGAATTCTACAACGAGACCCTGAATGGCCATTTCACCGAGATGTCCCTGGACAAGGACCAGCCGGTCGACCTGGATTGGGGAGAGATCACCCCCATCGACATCGTCATGAACGGCTTCAATCCCGCCGCCCATCTCTCCGATGACATGTTCCAGAACAAGCTCGCCTTTGTCTCTCTACTCAATTTTCCCATATTCACCCTGGCCGAAAAGATCGCCCAGGCCCCGAATTGGGACCGCCGCCAGTGGGCATACTCCCGCACGGCCGGTAGCAACCCCACTCGCCTTCCCGCCGAAGTGAATCAGGCCATCAACACCAAAACGGCCGCCGCCGGGCGTTATATCTACGATTACAACATCTTCATGGGCAGCCTGCTGGACCCCGGCAACAAGCCCCTGTTCCCGGCCGACATGAAGCTGATCTGCCATTGGGGAATCCGCGATGAACTTAAAGCCCGCTATGCCGACAAACAGGGACTGGCGAAGCAGAAGCTGATCTACCGGGTCATGGAGCGCATCATCCGCCAGGAGATTCCGGCCGTGATGATCAATTCAAACCGCTACCAATGGAACCCTTTCAGCAATATCGTCTTTGACCAGGGCAAGGCCGTGCCGGCGGAACGCGAGGCCGATACCCGCTACAATGTCTTCCTCGACACCTTCCAGGCCATGCGCTTTATGGACGGCTACAGCCCGCTCTATCCGAACCATATCAGCCGCAGCTTCGATGTCGGCCGCGAGATCCCGGAGAAAGAGATCGAGGCCATGTTCCGGGAACTCCTTGCTTCACCCCAGGTCAAGAAAACGGCGGCCCTGATCCGCAAGCGCCTGGGCCGCAAATTGCTGCCTTTCGACATCTGGTACCCGGGATTGCGCACCGGCTCCACCGTCCCTGAAGAGGAACTGGATAGGATCGTGCGCGCGAAATATCCCGGCGCCACGGCATTCGAAAAGGACATGCCCGCTATCCTGCTCACGCTCGGCTTCACTCCCGAGCGCGCCGTCTTCATCGCCCCCAGGATCCAGGTCGATTCGGCCCGCGGCTCGGGCCACAATGCCCAGGCCCAGTCCAGGAAATTCAAGTCCAGGTTGCGCACGCGCGTTCCGGCCGGCGGCATGAACTACAAGGGCTTCAACATCGCCCTGCATGAATTCGGGCACGCGGTGGAGAACGTCCTCGACCTCTACCTGATCGACCACTATTCCCTGGCCGGAGTGCCCAACACCGCTTTCACCGAGGCCTTCGCCTCCATCTTTCAGGAGCGTGACCTGGAGGTGCTGGGCATCCCCGAAAAAGACCCGCGCCAGAGGGAACTGAAGGTGCTCGACACCTTCTGGGGGGCCTATGAGATCATGGGCGTCTCGCTGGTGGACATGCAAGCCTGGCATTGGCTCTACGATCACCCGCA
>Ga0315293_10003846_pt1 | contig 14388 bp, 22 predicted proteins | sample YL17G13_20_MG_FD_203071 | JGI IMG/M metagenome (GOLD analysis project Ga0315293, IMG submission 203071) | Sediment microbial communities from Yellowstone Lake, YNP, Wyoming, USA - YL17G13_20 | ecosystem: Environmental > Aquatic > Freshwater > Lake > Sediment | place: USA: Wyoming | collected... | reverse complement strand
CCCCTGGCTCCGCAGCGACCGGAAGTTAGCTTTGACAATTGAATAGTATCACTATGAAGATAGCTCGCGGGCTGGGTTACCCGACTTCGGCTCCAAACCGAGGTGTCGGCAGAGTTCGATTCTCTGGCGAGCTGCTACGTGCCTGTAGCTCAATTGGCGGAGCACACGCTTGATGGGCGTGGGGTTGGGGGTTCGACGCCCTCCAGGCACATTGATTGGGCGGTTAGCTCAGCTGGCAGAGCATTCGGCTTACATCCGAAAGGTCGCAGGATCGTGACCTGCACCGCCCATTTGGTCCGGTGGCGCAATTGGCAGACGCGCCGTCTTAGCTCGTTCCCGCCTGCGTAGCCCAATTTGGTAGAGGCCCACCCCCCAGGAGGATGGTAGTGTGGTTTCGAGCACCACCGCAGGCATCTTGGCTGCGTAGCCCAACTTGGCAGAGGCCCAGGACTAAGGATCCTGGCAGTGTGGTTTCGAGCACCACCGCAGCCACTATACTTAGGTGAGGTAGGGAAGCGGCTCAAACCCAGCGCTCTGTAAAAGCGCGGTCTTCTGACTTCGCTGGTTCGAATCCAGCCCTCACCATATTCTGTATATTTACAGGTTAGACTCCCTAGTCCAAGTAGTTACTATCTTGTGGACATAATACGACCCAGCAAGAGGAGTAGTCAATGAGGAGTCGAGCAAGAACGAGCATTATATGGACCATAGATAAAGAGAGTCTGGCCACTTTAGTTGCTAGAAGTAGTAGTATTACAGAGATACACCGAGCTTTGGGGTATGCTAGCTATAACGGCGCGGTCAACAAAATGATCCGACAGAGAATAGCGGATAATGGTATTAGCATAGAACATTTTAACGAGGCTAGGCGTACGGCCGTAAAGCTCAAATTGTCTGAGATACTTATTGAGCACTCCACTTATGCCAACAAACCAAATATGAAAAAATATATAATAGAGGCGGGTTTACTTAAAAATGAGTGTTCAGTGTGTGGACTTCCACCTGTATGGGAAAGAAAACCCCTAACTCTTCAACTAGACCACAAAAATGGTATTCATGACGATAACCGAATAGAAAACCTAAGATTTGTTTGTCCTAATTGTCATACACAGACCACTACATTTTCTGGCAAAAACCTAAGTAAACATCGGATGGGTAATCCTCTTATACGAACCATACGAAATGTGTGTCCTATGTGCAAAAACGGGTTTACCGCAAAAAGACGCAAACAAAAATATTGTTCTGTTGCTTGCGTTAATCAGAGCAAAATAGGCCGACGCAGAAGAAAGACAAGAACTTGCTTAGAGTGCGGCAAAGATATTTCGAGTAAGGTGACGACAGCAAAATATTGCTCATACGACTGCGCGGAAAAGAGCAAACGAAAGGCAGACAGACCAGACGTGGCCGAGCTTCGAGCGCTGGTATGGTCAACCCCAGTAGATGTGTTGGCCAAGCAATTCGGAGTCAGCGGGGTGGCGATCAAGAAGTGGTGCCGCGCAGCCGGGGTGGAAACACCAGGACGTGGTTACTGGGCGAGGGTACAAGCTGGGAAAATAACAACGCCTGCGTAGCACAACTTTACATAGATATGCCCAGGACTAAGAATCCTGGTAGTGTGGTTTCGCGCACCATCGCAGCCATTCATTTTATTGGAGAGATCATCTAATGGTAGGATGCCGGACCGTAACTCCGCACATCTAGGTTCAAGTCCTAGTCTCTCCATCTTTGGGCTCATAGTCTAACGGTACGACGCTGGCCCGTGACACTCTGCTGGGGACTAAAGTCCCGCAGCTTCTTAGGAAGCTCTTGCATTAGCGTTTCCTCCAGTAACAGTGACGTAGCCACAACCAGAAGAACGTAGAGCGCTAGGAACTTCCCGGTAGGTGCCCCTACGGTTTCGAGGTCCACGCTTTTCAGCTTCTTGGGATCTCGAAACACCCAGGTCTTTCGACGTGGGCTTTTGTTCGTATCTCAAGAACAACTTCTTCCCGACGTTCACGGCAGCTCCGCGATCTGCATTACCTTTAGCCCCACACCACGGATCTTGACATAGAAAGTTCGGGGCTCCAGCCTGATAAGGATGTTCCAGATCTGGATGATACTGATAGCGATAAACCTCGAACCCACATTTACAGCATAACCTGCTGGTGTTGGCTGGATTTACTCTAGAGGTAACGATCCCTTGCTCCCAAGCTTTATACTTGGAATACTGGAAAATCTTACCTCTGAGCCAATAAGTTCGCTTCTCGTTACCCCGAGCACTGTACCGACCCTTTTGAGGTCTAAAGTTTCCTAAGTGCTCGAACACCAAAATCTTAGCTCCGTGGGTTACGCAGAACTCAACGATCCTGTGGCTGACTTGATGAGCCTCGTTGACGTCGATGTCTCGAAGCTTCTTGAAACGTCGGGCGTTGTCTTGTACTCCTTCTTGTAAGATGCCAGTTTTAACTCTCTTGGTTGCAATGATTCCCAAAATCCTCTTCCTACGGTGTTGGAGGAAACGGCCACCTCGAATGAACTTGGTAGCGACCTCGGTACCGTCGGGTTTCAGAACCACGCAAACCGCGAGAGCATCGTTGATGTTAAGGTCTACAGAACAAATCTTTAGATCTGGATCTTTGATTTGCTCCGATATTTTCTCAGGCTTAGCAAACTTTTCACAAATTACAGGAGCATGCAGGTTCCAAGATCTACCGGTTTTAACTAAACTGGGGCTTTGAATTTCCCAACCTATAGGAACCTCTCGTCCTCGTAAACGAAACTTTACCCAACACCATGAGGCTCCAGTCCAAAGCTTTAACAAAACCTCAGAACCAGTAAACCCTTTCCACTGACCTGCGTAAAACACAGGACTTCGGTTCCACTGCCTTGGTGGAACCGGTGGTTTCTCGTGGAATCGTTTACCTTTACTTTCAGCTTTAGCCTTTTTAGCTTTCCAAGCTTTTAAGTTACTGTGGAAAGATTGAGCTGTCCCGACAGCAACATTGATCGCGGCTCTTCGGAACACCGCTGGGATTTTATCCAATACTGAGTCTAACGGGATCGCTGGTGTTTGGTTATGTCGAGTTCGATGAGTTAAGGCTTCCAACGAGGTAAGGGCTTCTTTAGCTTTCAGATCTAATATTTCCTGGTGCTGTTCCATAACGTTGAAGTAAAATTCAACAACACGGTTAAAGAGAACAGCAGTCTCGTGACACCAGCGATCTACAACGGTAGATCTCCTGAGTAAACGAAACATAAAGGTCTTGGTAGGAAGAAAACTTTTCATCAAAGAATAACTTCACGTCTCTCGTTTGGTGTCGATGATTCTACGGATCAACTCCGATACCGAGATCCCTAGTTTGTTAGCTTCCTTACGTAACCAAGACAGCGTTGCAGGGGGTAATAGAATTTGTGTTCGTACCTTCATATTTATACACTACACCATCATGGTGTAGTAGTCAAGAACTATTTCGGCTAAAGCCGAAGAAAAGCCACGCCTATTCGCAGGGGCTAAAGCCCCGCGACTTGCGGCGGGCTCCCCTTCTGTCAGAAAATCCACCTGGACTTGTATCAGCTGTTTCCAAGTAGCGGCGGTAAATGTAACTTTCTGCCAGCCGGTACACTTGACCGTTTACTCGGATGAACTTGGGAGGCTGTTTCGTCGACATAGCAAAACCTTTCGCAGCCAGGCTAGCTGGCGTAATTGTTCAGTACAATAGAGTAGCTAGATTTGTTGGCGTAGCTCAATGGGATGAGTGCCTGTTTCGTAAGCAGGAGGTTGGGAGTTCGAGCCTCCCCGCCAGCTACGCGGTCGTGGTGTAATTGGTAGCATGCTAGGCCTCCAACCTAGAGACGCGGGATCATGCCCCGCCGACCGCTTGTTCCGGTGTAGCATAATGGATGTGCGCCTGGCTTTGACCCAGGATATCCAGGATCATGACCTGGCACCGGAATCCGGCATGGTGTAACTGGATGCACATGGGTCTCTGAAACCTAAGATCCTGGATCATGACCAGGTGCCGGAATAACGGGATGTGGCCCAGTGGAAGGGTACGCGGCTGGGGGCCGCGGCGTCGCGAGTTCGATCCTCGCCATCCCGACTATGTGCTCGTAGCCTAATGGCCAGGCAATAGTCTTCGAAACTATTTTATGTGGGTTCGAGTCCCGCCGAGCACTTTTCGTTACGGGGTGTAACTCAGTCTGGTTAGAGTGTGCGGTTCGGGACCGCAATGCCGGAGGTTCAAATCCTCTCGCCCCGATCTTTAGAGTTACTAATTAACAGTGTTTGTAGTATAATGTTTAGCATGATCAACCGAGCAAAACGACGTTTTGATCGAAAGCGTATTACCGTTAAATGGCTGCGTAGAATAAAATCAAAATGGCGTCGACACAGATCAGTAGAGTTACTACTGGAAGCTGTCAAACGCGTCGATACACATAAAAATATACGTAATCATTGTCGACGTTCTTGTTCCTACTGCAACCCGTTATTTAGACGCTTAGCTGAAGAACGTGAGCTTGAAAAAGATTTAATAAACGAACTTAAATTGTTAGACGTAAATATGCATGATTTAACGAGACCTTCATCTGACTAAATGGTGCACGTAGTTCAATTGGTAGAACGCCGGGTCGTGGCCCCGGAGGTTGCGGGATCGTGCCCCGTCGTGCACCCTTGCGTTTCGGTAGAACAGTGATTATCCTGATGGCATGAGCTACTATCCCCTGATAGGACCTCCTGTTCCGCACCGTGGTTACACGTACTTCACCACTACTAAAGATGTGCGCTCGGCGCTGCGCCACCACGTACTCTTCCACGCGTTAGACTTTACGGATCATGATGGCGGCTCGATGTCGATGAGTTGGGTCGTCGGCTTTTCACTGGATTGCTTTTTCTACGGGAACGACGAGTGCTGGGATGTAGACTGGACGGATCTATCGGCCGAAACTGCCGTCAGGTTGTTACGAGAATCCAACGAGCCGCTCGTTACATCGATACCGAAACAAGACCGCTGCCAGATGTTCCTTTGCTGGTGGAATTGCTTCATCGACGACGCGGCCGACGCGTTAGACATAAGATCCAGTTTACTGGTCCACAACATATTGATTCGAGACCTGAAACATTACGGTTATTTTACGGACCACGATCCCAAAAGTGTGTACCAGCTCAGCTTGGTGGAACCGAAAAAAGCGTAGCCATAAACAGGAGATATAATGCAAGAGCCCAGAAACGATTTCGAGCGCGCCCTTATTATGGCTGGTGTCAGTGCGACGTTCGAAGCCGAGCTACTGAAACGCAACGATTTCGTGGACCGACTCCAGCGACAGGGAATGGATTTCTCGTCGATCGAGGAGGCATTTCTGAGAAATCTGTCTCCCAACCAAGTCGAAGCCATCAGCAAAGCAGCGGCGCAGCAGCTCAATGGTGAGTCTTTTGAGTGGTACGTTATTGAAGCACTTAATCTACTCAACGGTGAACGTCGTAAACTTAGACCGATGACAGCACCGTTCACGCAAGACGATCATCCAGTCATGACCAGGGGCATTAGTCCAGATAGAATACCAATTACGAAAGGTCTCAGCTCACGGCGCTGAAGATTGATGAGCAATCCAGAAATTACTGATTACCGCGTTAAGGTTCGGGTGTACAACAACCGCCTGAAGCAACGTCGCGAAGCACTTGGATTATCGTTGAAGAAGCTGGCAGAGACAATCGGCACAAGCGGTGGTGGTGAGATTGGCAGCTTGGAAACGATGGTAGCGTCACCGTTACGTAAGTATAGTGATGGTACATCTGTGTGGAGGGATGTAGTCGTTAAACTAGCAACCTTCTTTTGCTGTGAGCCAGAAGATTTGTTTCCAGACCACGCACTAGTCGGTAAAGTTACCTCACTTGATTACTTCGTGAATCAAGATCAACTAGACGCTTTAATCGAGCGCGCTACTGATCCCGCTATGGCGCTTGAGGCGGCAGAGCAGCGACAACTGTTGAAAGAAAACCTCCCCAAAGCTATTGGCACTTTACCTGAGCGAGAGCAGAAGGTACTCAGGCTACGGTTTGGCCTGGACGGGAGTGATCCCATGACACTTGAGAAAGTACGCGAGACACTTGGGATTACATCGAAAGAAATGGTTAGACAAATAGAGTGCAGAGCACTGAGTAGATTACGCTATCCAACACTAAACCGATACTTCAAACATTTTAAAGAGGAATAACGTGGACATCATAGAATTCTGGAACCAGCAGTTAGTTCGCAACATCGACGTAGACGAGCCTGAGTTTGAACGGTTATACTGTAGGAAGGGTCCTATGTACTTGCCGTTCCCTGGACCCGAGTTGGTCAGGATAACGCCGCTGCTCCAGATAGCCAACCTCACGGCCAAAAAGCCTCAGACCGGCGCGTTTACACGACTCATCGCCAAGATCGAAAGCGCTGTTAAAACCAATATATTCGTTGAAAACGTTTTTAATGAAAACTTTGCCGCCGCGTTACCAAGGATGGGTTTTATCAGGTTGGACCTTGGATCAGATTGTAACGCAACACCTTGTTTTCTCAAACTAAACAATAATGACGCGTAAACAAGCTAAGAAGTTAGGGCTTATGCTTTACCGTCTCTTAACCCTGGAGGCCGGAGTCATCCGACGGCTCAAGCCAGAGTTAAAGAACCCATCGGTACTGTACGGGCTCGATGGTCCACAAGAGATGAAGCTGCTGCAGCGTAAAGGTCGCAAGCCACCCGACATGATTCAGCACCCACGTAGCGGTATACCTGTTAGGCCTCTTTACTGTGATGTTGCTACCGGGCAAGTTAAGCGGGCGGTTCCGGTCGATTGGGATTGGGGCGTGGATTACTTAGAAGCGCGGAAGGTGCTGATTTAGCTGCCAGTACCTTTGAATGGTTCAGACCATGGCGCCGGTTTTGATTCAGGATAACGCTCTTCTGAAGGAAAGCCTTCCTTCTGGGTCAGAATAACTAGAGCTTCACCTGGAGTTAGTTCCTCACGATACACTTTATCGGTCAGGTACTCGAACAGCTTTCGAAGCCGCTCGAATTCCTGCTTGGACTCCTCGAATGCGTGTTTGGCATCGGTGTATTGCTCTTCTGGTTGCTTATCAGCTAACCTGTATGTAGCACCTTTGAACTTGATAAACTTAGGTTGCTGGGTCGACATCGGAGTTGCTTCCTTTAGACAGGCCCGGTTAATGGATCTGATGTTTCTTCAGTCCATGACGTTGATTCAGGATACCGCGCCTCGGGAGGAAAGCCTTCCTCCTGGGTCAGTATATCGAGAGCTTTGTTGGGAGTGAGTTCCCCACGCTCCACTTTTTCGGTCAAGGTATCGAATAGATTTCGAAGTCGCTCGAATGTTTGTTCGGCCGACTGCTCAGCTAATCGATACTTGGCACCTTTGAACTTGATATATTTTGGAGCATTCATAACGATTTCCTCTTGCTTGTGGTTGAAATTGATAGTACCTTAAGAAGATAACTAACTTGCAAGAACATGCCCACAAATCTTTCACGCTTTTCAATTTAAGGAGCTGTATGCCAATTCAAGTCAAGCTCTTCATGGCCGGTACTGTTTACAGCGAAACTGTACTTCAAAAATTAGCCGACAAATTTCCAGAGAAGCTAGAGTATCGTGACGGCGCGCTTTATAGCCAGAAAGAAATTATAGACGATCAGCATCTTGCTCGTGTGAAGGATTCTATTGATTATCATGTAGCCGCGATGCAGAAACAGGAGGCGCAGCAACAGTTTAGCCAGAATATCTGGCCCAAAATGATGAACAAGATGGTGGAACCGATCGAGAATGGTTTTAAGCTGTATCTCATCCATCCTCAATGGGACGGGTACGGAGTACCGGCCGAGGTGGAGTTCCCGCGACAGACCGGGAGTATGGAGGGTGGTCCGGGCTGCTTTGAGTTGTCGTGTTATCACGACGGTGAGTTTCCCACCACCACGATAGAGTTTGAGCGTCACTGCTGCTCCGCTGAGCAGTTTATCGGATTCGGACTGGACGTACTGGAGGCTCAGCTGCAGTACCAACAAGACCGTGACGGCAACCCCGTTCGGCTGGACACCAGGGAGCAACTAGAAGACTTCGTCGCGAGGATTCAGAAGCTGCTGAGTCGTTAGCTCAACACGGTTAATCCGGTTGACACGTGATGGACCTGGTGTCATAAAGACGGCATCATGACGCTGCACGCCTTCCACCATCACCGACTTAAACGCCTGTCCCGTACTAAGCGGTACGGGGCGGTCGCCTAGCGGTTCTGGCCTTCGGCTTTTAACCGAACACAGGTTGGTTCGACTCCAACCCGCCCCACTATACGTTTCGGGATGGTCGCCTAGTGGTTAACGGCTCCTACACCGTTCCATAAATTGTCCAGAGCATTGTGGGTTCTGATCCTACAAATGATGTTATTCTCTGATGAAGAGCTAACACTTTTGGAGGATCGTATGAGTGGAAGAGGTAAAGTATGGCAGGTGAGCAAACATGCTTTCGCTGCTATCGTGGCTCGAAGTAAAGGAGTAGGTTCCATACTACTAGAATTGGGGTATAAAGGGAGAAGTGGGCTTATCGTAAATGACTTGTGGAAAAGGATAAAAGAAGAGGAACTTAGCACCTCACATTTTTACACGCGGAAAACAGTACCGAACAGGCGCTATCTTTTGTGTGATATACTTGTAGAAAACTCTACATATACAGATAGGCAAGCATTACTAAAAAGATTAGTTGCAGAAAGGTCGTTCAAGTATGAATGCGCGGTATGTGGTCTTCCTCCAACCTGGCAAGGTAACCCAATAACCTTGCAGTTGGACCACATAAATGGTATTCCTGCAGATAATAGAATAGAAAATCTTAGAATTATTTGCCCTAACTGTCATACACAAACTGGTACCTTTTGCGGCAAAGGGATATCTAATATTACGGTTAAAGAGCCAAGGAGATGTAAGGGTAGTCAGGTTAAGAAAGAGCGGACCTGTGTGGTGTGTGGAGAACGCTTTACCCGTAAAAATCTGGGTAAGGGCCTGTACTGCTCTCAAAAATGCACCCACATAGCTCAGAGAAAATCTGAAAGGCCAAGTAAAGACGTGTTGGATTGTTTAGTGCGTAGTCAGCCTCTTGGCCAAGTAGCGGACAGATTCGGTGTCAGTGATAAGGCTCTTGCTAAATGGTGCAAGCAGCTAGGTGTTAATTTACCAGGTAGAGGGTACTGGGCAAAGGTTACAGCTGGCAAAGACCCCAGCAGCGGGCCCGCCAAATGTCTCATCTGTGGTAAGCCAGCCAGTAGAGGAAAGCAAAAATACTGTTCACATAAGTGCTACCACTTAGCACTTCGTAGGACATAGACTCAGATAAACAGACTGACTGGTCATTTTATTATTATCTAGCTCATCCCGGCGCAGTAGCTCAATTGGCAGAGCACTCGGCCCTTAACCGATAGGTTGGGGATTCAACTTCCCCCTGCGCCATTCTCTTGTTATTTTATGGGCCGTTCGTCTAATGGATAGGACACCTGGCTACGGACCAGGAGAATTTTTTGCAGGTTCGAGTCCTGCACGGCCCATCAGGTAGGCGCGTACTGCACAGGACGGAGACGTTGCTGGTCAGGATCGAATATGGTCCAAACCCGACCTTTCGTAGCCTGCGTAGCCAGAAGAGCCATCACGCCGTCCTTCTCTATCCCATCGATACCGGATATCAATGTTTCGACACGTCTACTGTTAGGGGAGGTAGTTCTGTACGGCCGACCAAGCTGCTGGCTGGTAAATCTCTGGATGGCCGTGACAATCTTTTTCCAGGTAGCTGGTCCTCTAGTCTTTTCAGGAATGACCACGAAAAAGAAATTCGCCCCACCAGAGCTGAAGTCGTAAGGTCCAAACGGCATGATGACGCGCCAGCCAGACGGAATGGAAGGAAGTAAAATTGGGTCTGGACCACGTAACTGCTCTGGTGTCATGGCTTGCCGGTACACTGCGCCCTTGAAACGGATCAACTTAGGTGTCATGAATGTAATCCTTGTTTGGCTCAGTAGCTCAGCGTCCGGTCGACTGCCGGAAGGTTCGAGCCCCGCCCGACCCATCAAAAGATAACTTAGTCCCAATCGCCGCGCAAGTAGTCCCGCAAGTTCCACCTTTTTCCCAGAACGTGATCCGTGACTACGCCATCCTGTACTCTGATTGTTCTTCGTTTCTGACCACGCATCCCGCACCCCACTTGCTGTTTACGATCTTGTGCTCTGGACTTGTTGGCAGCGGTTTGCTGCAGCTCCCATAACCGAGCCCGTAAGAGCTGCAGCGCCAGGATCCGATTCTTCTGTTGAGACCTGGTGTCCTCGCAGCGAACCTGCAGACCCGTGGGTAAGTGCTTCAGCAGCACGGTGGTCTCGGTCTTGTTGCGCTTCTGACCACCAGCACCAGTACCTCGACACACAGACCAGCTTAACTCGCGGTCTGGTATCTTGGGCAGTTCTACTTCTGTAGGTTCTGGCAGCACCGCGACCGTTATGGTAGAGGTGTGGACTCGGCCACGTTTCTCTGATGGCGGTACACGCTGCCAGCGTTGCCCTCCTGATTCGTTTTTGAATACTTCTTGGGCTTTGGCCCCGGTCACCGAAAACGTGAGGATACCTGGACGTTCATCTAAGATCTCGATGCTAAAGACAGTGACGGGCCGCTAATCTTGTATAAATAGCGAACTGTTCGTACACAAGATCTTTGGCGTCTGATCCACCCTCAGCAGCTCTAATTTCTACGATCATGACGAACTCCTAGGCAATGCGGCTTCCCTGGTTGGTCCCCTGATGGCGGGACCTTGGATGTCATGTCTATAGTTTACGTATTTATATTTGGAAGTCAAGCTTGTTTGTGGTTGACCTGCATGGCAATCATGATTATGCTGGCAAAGTAACGAGTGATGTAAAGCAGATTACACAGGAGTCACCATGATAAAATTAGATGTATTGGAGTTTCTCAGAGAACAAGCTGTCGGCATGATCAACACGGCTGAAGATAATCAACTGGTCGCCCGCGCCAAGGAGGCGTTGGTGTTGCTAGAAGCCAGAGAAATTCTTGCAAATAGTAAACAGGTTAGCAAACCCTTAGGTAGTTATATTATTCCTGCGTCGATACAGGTTAAAAAATCGGCACCGATTCAACAGTTTCAGAATGTCAGTACAGCGGCACGGTTGGCAGCAAAGAAAGCGTCGGTCCATACCGTTACACAACCTATTGAAGAGCCTAAGACGGTTAAAGAGGAAACTAATCTAGAAGATTTGGCTACGCGGTCTATCAACGATACCGCTATAAAGAATGCGGTTAAAAAATTAAAACAACCATTTAACCGTCATGATATTTACCGTGAGCTTCGTTGGGCTGGGGTAAACGATCTACCAGAAGCGGTAGTAGGTGAATGGATTAAGCGGGCTTCTAAGAATGGGTACATAAGATCTTCCGGTACTGTTGGTGAATATTTTACCAAAAATTACACAGCAGTTCGAATTGTTTCGGCTACATAGCTGACAGGAGAATAGCGTGACTAAAAAGAAACCAGTTACCAAAAGTAAGAAAGCTGAACCGCGAGTTACAGAACCCATTACTCCCAATTTTAATTGGGTAGAGGAAAAACGAAAGCCAACTATATCCAGGACCTACGGTGCCAAGATAGTGCGGGTTGGTCGAAAGTGGACAGTCGAGTTTGGGCAGTTAGGAAAGGATACGTTTGGGATCCACGGTTCGGCCAAGGAAGCCAAGGCCGCGTTTGAAGGGTGGCTATCAGTACCTATCAAACATTACATTCCTAGGTTTGTCCTTTTGTATATTGTAGCGGCAGCCAACTGTATACAGTACGAGCACGCACATGGAAAGCCAGATACGTCACGAGAAGATATTGGAGTTTTGATCTACAAGATCTGTTACGATGTAGTAAGGACAAACAAGCTCAAAGCAATGTGCGGAGACCTTTAACGCGTGGCGACCGAAACTAAGAAAACCCCTTACTGCGTCGTCAGGACAGACCTGGTTCCTGAGCTGGTCTTGTGGTTGGCTAATCGGGATGCTGGTTACATCGGAAAGATTTTCTGTTATCAGCATGATGATGGTTCAGTTGAGTTGGAAGTTACCACTGTAACTGGAGAGAAGCGTGTTATACAGGTATCAGGACCAGTTATCCTGAAAGCAGATAAGAGAGTATAGTCAACTTACGCTCGGGTGACGGAATTGGCGAGACGTGCCGGCCTTAGAAGCCGGTGGGAAACCGTGAGAGTTCGAATCTCTCCCCGAGCACTAACAGGAGAATCGATATGCACGAAAGATTTTTTAAGCTAACGGGTGTCACGTGTCCTAAGTGCGGGTCCAAGGTTTTACAGTCCAGTGTTAACGGCACGAACCATACAGTATCGTGTCCGGACTGTACTGTCTGGTCTACGGCCGGTACCCATGAAGCCGCTATCAAGTTGGCTATCAATAAACTCGTGACCGAGATCGACCCGAACTTGAGAGCTAATACACTGGTTAGTGTTGTCAATTCGGTGGTCAGTACCATGATCGAAATGCCAGCCGGTATTATCTATGATAAGTTAACAGGTGAGACTGTCTTAGGCGTGGCAAGTTAATGTACTATGCCGGTATTGTATTGGCTTGCATGGCGGGCCTCTTTCTGCTTGGATTTTCCATTGGAGCTGGTGTATGGCTTAGTTACGGGTATTGGCAAGCACGAGTTGACAGAAAAACCGCAGAACTATATTGCCAAAAACAAAACCAGCCTTAGTTTAATATTAGCAACATTGGAGGAACGTAACCATGGATCGAGAAGTTGTATTAGACCTCGTTGGTGAATTTAGCTGGAGCTTTGGTGAAACGTTCTTCATCGAGACCAGTGCTGGTAACTGGGTTTGGAGTGATCCAGACTACCAGGGCGACAACACGTTGACCAGGTGGAATGGTACTCACGAGCAATGGTGCAAGGCGGTGGGCATTCCGTGGAGCCGTGATAAAGGTAAACACCGCATAAGAGACTACTGTGGTGATGCAGTACATCTGGTAGATCCTGCGGTTGTTTGTGAGTCTAACGTTACTATTGGAGACCTTTCATGCTGTGGCAAGAAATCGTAACTGTAAAACGTAAAACCGTCAAAGCCATACTCGTGGTTTACGAAGAGGTTGAAGGGTGGGTTCCCTTCTCTCAAATAGCTGACGGTTCAGATATCTACGAAGCTTCTGACGTTGGTGAAGCAGGCGAGCTGGTCATACCTGAATGGCTAGCTGAAGAAAAAGGTTGGATGCTTTAGTCGTGGATAAGCGAGATAAAAATGCTTTAGTAGGTATTATCATTACTATAGTGATAGTAACTATTTTTATTTGGCTTGCATGGCAGGTTTTTTCTGATAGGCTTTGCCGTAGGTGCTGGTGTGTGGGTAGGCTACGGTTGGCATCAGGCGCGTGCTGACAGAAAAACAGCAGAACTGTACTACCCAAAACAAAATCAATAAAATGCTATTATAAATGCATGTTTATGTAAACGCTCCTAATTACGTGCATCGCATCGGTGGTATCGTAGCCATGCATTATTTGATGTATCTTATGCTGCGAAACGGTCATGAGGTGCATACAAGTGCCCGTATATTTAACCCAGAGTATGAACTCATTCCTGATACAAGGTTATTTATAGGTAAAATAGATCAAATAACGATAGTACCCGAAATTTCATTTATTGATAAAAGTATAACGTCGCCAGTATTAAGATGGGTATTGTATTATCCTGGAGTTCTGGCTGGCCCAAAGCATTATGGTGAGTTAGAGGAAGTATATCACTGGAGTCCTGCCTACGAAGAATCAGCAGCACAGGCAAGTTTTCATAAACGCTCTACAGAGTTTAGTTTACCTAGCCTTAAAAAAGAGGAATATGTTTTTGAGGAACAAGAACGAGCGGGTGACTTAGTCGTTGTTCATAAAGGGAAAAATGTATTAACTCACCCTCTTGATGCTTTTGAAATTACAAGTAAAAATCCTAAAAACAGGATGGAGTTACTCCAGCTTTTAAGAAGTAGGAATACTTTGTATTCCTACGATAATTGCACCAGACTGGTTAATGAAGCCAAATTAAGTGGTATGTCTGTTAAGTTGTGGAATTATAATGATAAGATCTGGGAAGATTATATTTTAGATAAGAAGTATGAGGTATTTGTAGACTATGAAAATGACGCAAAGCGTGTTGCCTGGTTGCTTGAGGATTTTCAAAACAAATTCAGGAAGTTATTCGAAGTCAACTACCAAGCTAAATAACTATGAGAGTCTACGCCATAACGATGTGTTTTTGTAAATCGGTACTCTTGCGTGGTTGTTTAGATCACTATAAACCTCTTTTGCAATATCCAATTCATGAACATTGGATTACGCTGAA
>Ga0315293_10003845_pt1 | contig 14390 bp, 11 predicted proteins | sample YL17G13_20_MG_FD_203071 | JGI IMG/M metagenome (GOLD analysis project Ga0315293, IMG submission 203071) | Sediment microbial communities from Yellowstone Lake, YNP, Wyoming, USA - YL17G13_20 | ecosystem: Environmental > Aquatic > Freshwater > Lake > Sediment | place: USA: Wyoming | collected... | reverse complement strand
CGGTCTTGCATTTCCTTGGCATAGAAACAATAATCACAATGCAGGTTGCATTTGCCGGTCAAGGAAATATCAAAATCCCCCGGCCTGTCAGATATCTCGGGGTATTCTTCAACGTCCAACATTTGCCGAGGATCCTGCGCGATCTCAATGAATTTGACCTCAAAGAGTCCGCTTATGAAGTCGCATACATCCTGGAACACTTTTTCATATGCTACAGATTCATAATTCTCAAGCAAAGCACGGGAGATATCATCAATATTATGGGCGCCATTTAACTTTTCCCAGATAAAAAAAGCGGATGGATTGATGGTTTTTTCAAGATTTGTGTCCGGGTTATAAAGAATCGTGTTGCTTCCATGATGGCAGGCGGAGATTTCTTTTGCCCTAATGAATTTTTTTTTCGAGTCAAATTTATTCATTTTTTTTGATCTTCAATCTCTTTTGATCAACAAAACCAAAAATTGGAATGAACCTTAAGCTTTTTTTTATAACATTTTCAGTTATTTGTCAATTTTTTACTTGATAATTTTTAAATGCATGCGTGCTCCAATTCATCTATTACCCCCGCTCTCTCGCAAAGAGAGGTACGTATCGCCATGCCGAGGCTCTGCGAGGCATTTGGCGATGCCACCCCACAACGCGGGGGCCAGGAGTGAGTTTGATTATCACCTTCCCTGCCAAGTCAAAATAGTCTATAATGCTTTCAGATGAAATCCTGGTTTGCTTACCTGAAGGGCGCATGGACGCGCCGCTTGCCCGAAGACAAACTGGCTTCAGGGCAAAAAAAAGACCAATTGCGCACCAATCTGAAGAACCTTATCCCGTTTATCAAGCGCCACTGGCGCAAGGGCGCGGTGGGGGCACTGCTTATCCTGCTGACCTCGCTGCTGGCCTTCCCTGGCCCGCTGATCACCCGCTACCTGATCGACAAGGTCATCCTGGGCAAGCAGCTCTCCCTTTTGCTGGGCGTGATCCTGCTCCTGGCCGGCATAAAGGCGGCCGGCATCGTCTTTGGCATCCTGCAGCAATTTTTTTTCACCCGCTTCGAGCAGGAGGTGCTGTTCGATATCCAGCAATCCCTTTTCGACCGCACCCTGCGCTTGCCCAAATCGTTTTTTGATTCCAAAGAAACCGGCTACCTGATGTCGCGCTTGCTGGGCGACGTCGGCGGGATACGATGGTTCTTCTCGTCGACCCTGGTCCATATTTTTACCTCATTTCTGCGCTTTGCCGGCGGCACGGTTTTTTTGATCTACCTCAACTGGCGCCTGGCCCTGGCCGTGCTGGTAGTGCTGCCGCTGATGTTCGCCTCGGTACGCTTTTTCGGGCACAAACAACGCGTGTTGAGCCACCACGGTATGGAACGTCAGGCCGAGGTATACCAGTCGGTGCAGGAGTCTCTGGCCCAGACCTCGCTGATTAAGGCCTTCGCCACAGAAAAGCGGACGTTGAACACCCTGATGGGCAAGCTGCGCGCTTCTATGCAGCTTGGCATGGAGCAGCAAACCCTGGGCTCCGTGGCCAACCTGGCGATCAATAGCGCTCCGGATATTGCTAACCTGATTGTCCTGGCCAGCGGCGCCTTCCTGATCATCAAGGGTGAGTGGAGCGTGGGCTCGCTACTGGCCTTTCAATCCTACGTCGGCTTCGTCTACGGCCCGGCCCAGTTCCTGGCCCAGGCCAATTTCCAGTGGCAGAATGCAGTTGCCTCTTTGGAACGGGTCTCGGCCCTGTTCGATGTGGTGCCCGAAGAACACGACGGCGTTGGACTGAAAACAGAACGGCTGAGGGGAGAAGTGGAATTCAAGAACGTTTTTTTCTCCTATAACGGCCAGGACACGGTGCTGGAAGATATTTCCTTCGTAGCAAAGGCCGGCGAGCACATGGCCGTTGTCGGTCCCAGCGGTGTAGGTAAAACCACTTTGGTCAGTCTGCTTTTGCAGTTTTACCGGCCGCAAAAGGGTGAAATCCTTATCGATGGTCGTCCGGCAATCGAATATGAATTGAATTCCTTGCGCCGGCGTATCGGTTACGTCCCGCAGTCGCCGACGCTGCTTTCGGGCACCATCGCGGAGAACCTGCGTTACGGCGATCCCGAAGCAAGCGCAATCCAGATAGAAAAAGCGGCCCGGGCCGCAGGCATTCATGATTTCATTTCCACCCTCCCGGAGGACTACCAGGCCCTGGTCGGCGAGCGCGGCGTCAATTTTTCAGAAGGGCAGAAACAGCGCCTGGCCATTGCCCGGGCATTGGTGAAAGATCCCGACATCATAGTGTTGGACGAACCGACCTCGGCCCTCGATTCGCAAACCGAAGAATCGATCTTCGCCGCGCTGCCGGAACTGGTGCGGGGCAAAACACTGTTCATCATCGCCCACCGCCTGAGCACCATCCGCCAGGCCGACCGTATTCTCTGTTTTGACGACAAGGGCCTTGTCGGGGCCGGCAGCCACGACGAATTGGAAAAAAAATGCGCCTACTACCAATCCATGCTGCGCAGTCAGATGGGGAAATAATCGGCACTGGGTATAAGGCGTAAGGTGTAAGGTAGAAGAGAAGGGAGATAGGACCCGGGAAACCGTCTACATATCAGAAGCCCAAAATCGACATTACCAATCTGGTCACCAGAGTGGTGAGAAAATCGAAAAAATTGAAATAAACCCCGGCCAGCAACAGGATAAATCCGTATGGTTTGATGTCTTCGAAAGCCGAAAGGGCGTCATCATTTAAAAAAAGCTCGGCGGCGCCGGCACCCGCCAGGGGGGGAATGGGCAGCAGGTTGAAAATTCCTATGCAGGCGTTGGCCAGGCAAAAAGTGGGGAGCACCTGGAACAGGAATGGCGGCATCATCAATCCGGCTGCACTCAAGCCCCGGGTGATGCCGATTCCTGCCAGCACCAGCAGCAGGTTGGCCATGGGGCCGGCAAGGGCGATCAGCAAGCCATCGCGTCGGGGGCGGTGCAACTTATCCATATCGAGTTCCAATGGTTTGGTCCAGCCCAGCACGGGCAGGCCGCGGAAGAGCAGGTAAAACGGCAGCAGCACGCTGCCGATCCAGTCGACGCGGGCAAAGGGATTTTCGGCCGAGCGCTGCCGGGAAGGGGCTTCGGGGTCGCCGAGGCGGCGGGCCATCCAGATCCGGAATTTGTCATGCAACCATAAAGACAGCAGCACCAAGGCGAAATTCAACCCGAGAAAAAAATAGTGCTTCACGGGTGGGCTGCGGGTTTATGTGCCAAGAGTGATGTTTTTAAAGCTGGTTGAAAAGCTTCAGCTGCTCCTTGACGTAATCGGGGATCATCGATCCGTAAAGGGCATCGTGGGAAAGGGTAACGACGTTTTCGTTGATCTTGATCTGGGTGTTATTCTTGAATTCGAATCTATTATCCTTGGCGATCAAATCGCCGATCGGGCCGCAGCCCTTTTTTACTTTGACCACTTCGGTCTCGGGGACGGGGCAGCCCAGGACGATGTCTTTGTCCTTCTTTTCATCGTGGAAGCGGATGATGATCAGTTCGGGAGTTACCGAAAGCAGTTCGCCCTTGAAAGTCTTGTCCTCGATATTGACCTTGACTTTCTCGCCTTCGGGCAGACCGCCGAGTATTGGCTTGCAGATACAAGCTGAAAGGATCAGTACAACCGAAAGCAGCAGCATGATTTTTTTCATAATTAACCTCCCGTTCGTATTCAAGATGTTTTTAACATAAAAAAAAACAATATTCAAGTGTATTTTATTTTATCATGCTCCGCTGCCCGCTGTTGATTGTAATTCAGGTTTGGACAGGATATAATTCGCTTTAATCCCCGATCCCTGAAATGGAGCCCGTTATGAAAAAAAAGATCGTGATCATGCTTATTGCTTGCAACGCCCTGGCATTGGCCGCCAAGGAAGGCATGCACCGGGTGGACGGCGTGACTCCGGCCATCGCCGGAGACATGCGGGCGTGCGGGTTCGCCCAGGACCCCGCTTCCATCTGGGACGCCGGAAAAAAGAGCCTCGCCATGGCCGTGGTCAAACTGGGCGGCGGTACCGGTTCCTTCGTCTCCGCGGACGGGCTGATCATCACCAACCACCACGTGGCCTTCGGCGCCGTCCAGAGCCTATCGTCTCCGGAGCACAATTATATCCGCGACGGTTTCCTGGCCCGTAGCCGGGCCGAGGAAATCCCGGCCCCGGGCTACAATATCAGGATCATGACCGGGTTTGCCAACGTCACGCCGCTCTTCCAGGCGATTTTCCGTCCCGGCCTCGACCCGCAAAAGCGCTCGCTCCAGCTCGAGAAAATATCCAAGCGCCTCATCCAGCAGGGGGAAAGCACTCCGGGCAACGAATGTGCGGTTGCCCAGTTTTACGGCGGCCGCGAATTCTACCTGGTCACCTACCTCAAGATCATGGACATGCGTGTGGTCTACGTCCCGGCGCGCTCGATCGGCGAATACGGCGGTGAAATCGACAACTGGATGTGGCCGCGCCACACCGGTGATTTTTCCTTCCTGCGCGCCTACGTGGGCCGGGACAACCGCCCGGCCGAATTCTCCAAGGACAACGTCCCCTTCCGCCCGCTGCATTATTTCCCCATCGCCCGGCAGCGCCTCAAGGCCGGGGACTTCACCATGATCATGGGTTTCCCGGGAACGACCAAACGCTGGTACAGCGCCGCCGAGGTCGGCAACGAGACCGAAGCCAATTACCCCGAGCGCATCGGCCTGCTCGAGCAATATATCGCCCTCCTGGAAAAGGCCTCGGCCGCCGACGAATCAGTGAAGATCAAGAACGCCGGGACATTCAAGGGGCTTTTAAATTCGATAAAAAACTACCGCGGCATGCTGGAAGGGCTGCGGAATAACGCCGTTCTCGAAGCCAAGCTGGCAACTGAAAAAGAACTGGCCGCCTTCATCGTCTCCCGTCCCAACCTGCGAAAAAAATACGGCCGGCTGCTGGCCGACATTTCCGCCCTGGCCGCCGAGGAACGCGCCAGCAATTCGCTGCAGACGGTCTATAGCTGGATGGTCCGCGGCTGCCGCCTCTTCGATTGGGCGCTGACCCTTGACAAGTGGAGCCGCGAAAAAATCAAGAAGGACCTGGAGCGCGAACCCGGTTACATGGAGCGCGACATCGCGGCCAAGAAAGAACGGCTGCCGGTGACCCAGAGGAACTTGGACCTGGGAACCGACCAGGAGGTGTTCGCTTTTTTTCTGAAAAAACTGCTGCGGACCGATTCGTCCGGCAGTTTCAAGATACTGCGCCAGGAAGTGGAAAAAAGCCCGGGCAGCGGGCTCGATGAACAAGTCGCCGCCCTTGTCGGGGCTCTCTACCGGCACACCCGGTTGGCTGACCTTGATTTCAAGATGACCATGTTCGCCGCCGACAAAAAGGCCCTGGCCGCCACCGCTGACGCTTTCATCGATCTGGCCGGCAAAATCAGGTCCGACATCGACGCCTTCAACCGCCGCCGAAACATTCTCGCCAGCCGTTGGCAGGCGCTCAAGCCGCTCTATGTTGAAGCCATGATGCAAATGCGGCCGGCGGAGATATTTTATCCCGACGCCAATTCCACCCTGCGCTTCAATTATGGCCGGGTCGAAGGCTACTCGCCGCGCGACGCCGTCAGCTACGCCCCGTTCACGACCCTGGCCGGAGTGCTGGCAAAAAACACCGGCGAATTGCCCTTTAACCTGGACGCCAAATTCATTGCCGCGGCCATGGGCGGGGACCACGGCGCTTACGTCGCTCCGGAATTAAACGACGTCCCGGTCAATTTCCTGACCAGCAACGATTCCACCGGCGGCAATTCGGGCAGCCCGGTGCTCAACGGCCGCGGCGAGCTGGTCGGCGTGCTGTTTGACGGCAACTACGAGTCGCTAAGCAGCGACTTCTTTTTCCGGCCCGCTATCACCCGTTCCATCCATGTCGACATCCGCTACGTCCTGTTCGTCGCCGACAAGGTCAATCAGGCCAGCAATGTTTTGGAGGAACTGGCCGGCCCGTGATGGAAAAAGTCGCCATTCTCTTCAATCCCAGCTCCGGCAAAGGCCGGGCCAGCCAGAAGCGGCGGACCTTGCAAAAATGCCTCAAGGAGAACGGCGTAGCCTACGACTGGTTCGAATCGCGCCATGAGGACGACCTGCGCGACCTGGTCAAGGTAACCGCGGCCGATTACCAGACCCTGGTCGCCGCCGGCGGCGATACCACCATGCTGATCGTGATCAACGAAATGATGCGCTTGCAAGCCGACAACTCGCTGGGCATGATCGGCCTGGGTTCCTGCAATGACGTGGTCAGGGAATTCGAGATCCATTCCCAGAAAAGGGCCTGCGCCGCGATCAAAAGGAACCGCTTCCGGCGCATCGACCTGGGGATGGCCATTGAAAACGGGAAGGTCCTGCGCTACTACCCGGGCCAGGCTTCGATCGGCCTGGCCGTGCTCATCAACCAATACGTGGAGCGGGTGGTCAAACGCCGCCCGCGGCTGGGAAAATACCAGACGTTGTCCGGCCTGAGCGGCGGCTGGCAGGCCTTGCGTTCAACCGACCTGCCCATGGACTTGACGGTGGAATGTGAAAGCGGCATTTTCCACGGCGAATTTGTCCTGGCCGTTTTCAACAACATCCGCTACTACGCGGCCGGGAAAATGGCCACGCCGCGGGCGCGCACCGATGACGGTTTGCTGGACGCCTTCCTGGTCAAAAAATGTTCGTTCTCGCGCCTGGCCTACATCACGTTCTTGACCCCGCCCGCCGCTTACTCCGAAAAAAAAGAGACCGTCACCATCCAGGCGCCGCGCTTCATTGTCAAAGCGAAAAAGCCTTTTGCCGTGCAGATCGACGGGGAGATCCTTGCCGCGGCCGACACCCCCCGCCAATTCAAGAAAATCGAATTCGCTTCCGCCCCGCGGGCGTTGAAAATCATTTCTTGACTTCGCATATTGTGCTATAATTTTTTTCCTAGCGAACGGGGGTAACACATGAAATGCAAGATATTTTTCGGACAGGGCGCCGAGCTGGAAAAAAAAATCAACCAGTGGCTGACGCCGAACATGGAACTGAGCCAGGTCGGCCAGAGCACGGTCAGCGCCATGATCGGCGACAAGACCGTCCCCTATACGATCATCTCCATTTTTTACCTGGAAAAAGGGATGGTCGAGCAGCGCAGCCTGGATTAGTTTTCAGTTTGAAATAAAAATGCCGGAGAAGGGAATCGAACCCTTACAAGGAAAATCCTCGTCAGATTTTGAGTCTGATGCGTCTGCCAATTCCGCCACTCCGGCTCGCCAGCCGATATTATAAATAGCGGCGCTGTTTTTGTCAACCTGCCGGCCGGTCCACCGGCCGGCACGCCGTTTGGCAGATTTGCAAATCGACCATGGGCGGGATTATAATCGCTCCTCAGGAGGCACGATGAAAAGACCATTGTTTTTTTGCGCGGCCTTGTCGGTCATGGCCATTCTGGCCTTCCCGCAGCAGAGTCCCGACCGGTTCCTGGGTTTTAAGCTGGGCTCCGACCGCAACTTGGCCGGCTACAACCAAATCCATGCTTACTTCCGGCAAGTCAGTCTGGAATCGCCGCGGATCAAAATCGTCACCCTGGGCAAGACGACCAAGGGCAACGACCTGTTCATGGCCGTCATTTCCGCCCCCCAGAATTTGAAGGAACTGGAAAAATACACCTCCATCACCCGCCAGCTGGCCCAAGCCGAAATCGATCCGCTGGCGGCCGAGGAGCTGGCCGCCAGCGGCAAAGCCGTCGTGTTCGTCACCTGCAACCTCCATGCCACCGAGATCGCCTCCTCGCAAATGACCATGGAATTGGCTTACCGCCTGGTAACCGGCAGCACAGCGGAAATTCTCGCCATATTGGACAACGTGATCCTGGTCCTGTTTCCCTCGGTCAACCCCGACGGGCAGATCATGGAAGTGGAGTGGTACAACAAGACCAAAGGGACGGAATACGAAGGCACCGGCGCCCCCTACCTTTACCACTGGTACGCCGGCCACGACGACAACCGCGACTGGTTCAAGATCAGCCTGAAAGAGACCGGATTGATCGTCAAGGAAATCTACCATAAATGGTTCCCGCAGATCCTCGTCGACGAACACCAGATGGGCAGCAGCGGCGACCGCTTGTTCGTCCCGCCCTACCAGGATCCTCCCACCCCGGGCGTCCATCCCCTGGTCTGGCGCGCCGTCAACCTCATCGGCTCGCGCATCGCCTATGACCTCGAAAAATCAGACCTCAAAGGCGTGGCCTCGCGCGGTTACTTCACCGGCTGGTGGCTCGGCTCGCTGGATGACACGGCCTGGTTCCACAATATCCCCGGAATCCTCTTCGAGGGCGCCTCGGTGCGCCTGGCCAGCCCCGTTTACATCGAAGCGGAGGAGGTCGAAAGTGCTGAAAGTTTCAAGAACGAAGAAAGGGTTTTCAGCCCCAATCCCTGGAAAGGCGGCTGGTGGCGCCTCGCCGATTTGATGACCTACGATTTGCAAGCCACCTGGTCGGTGCTGAACAGCGCCGTCCGCCAGCGCCAGGAGCTGCTCTACAATACCTACCAGATCGCCCGGGAAAACATCGCCCGGGGAAACAGCGAAGCGCCCTACGCCTTCATCGTCCCGCGCCAGCAGCACGACCCGGCGGCGGCCGATCGTTTCATCCAGATCCTGCTCCAGTCGAATATTCGCGTCAGCCAGCTTACCCATCCGGCGCGCGTCGGCGACACGATGTTTGATAAAAGGTCCTATGTCGTGACCATGGCCCAGCCTTACCGTGCTTTCGTCAAGAACATATTCGAGAACCAGCATTACCCCGATATTCGCAAGAGCCCGAAGGCCGAGCCGGAGCTGCCCTACGACATGGCCGCCTGGACCCTGCCCCTGGGCATGGGAGTCAAGACTGTTGCGGTCAATGAACCCTTCAAGGCCCTGCTGGAGCCCGTCAGCCCGGCCCAGTTCCAGAAAAATCAATTCCCGGAGGAACTCGAGGAATACATCATACTGGATTCCCGGCACAACCATTCCTTCCGGGCCGCGTTCGAACTTCTGGGCAGGGGAAAAACGGTTTACCGCAGCAGCGGGCACCCCGATTTTTCTCCCGGTTCATTCCTGGTCAAAAAGAGTGAAGCGCTGGAAATATTGAAATCGATCCACAACGAAGCCCCGCTGCTACTGACTTCGCGAAGAGAGATCCCGCTGCAGCAGTTCCGCCGCCTGCGGCCGTTCAAGGCGGGGCTCTATCAAAACTGGGGACACAACATGTCCGAGGGCTGGCTGCGCTATGTCTTCGATGAGTACAGGATCCCCTACGAAACGGTTCATCCGGCCGACGTGGGGAAAAAGAATTTTTCCGGACGCTTCGACGTCCTGATCTTTGCCGGCGCCTCGGAAAGCGAGATCGAAAGCGGCAAGCCGCCCAAGAAGTGGGAAAAATGGGAAACGCCGGCTCCCCCCGAATTCTCCGGCGGCATCGAGGCAAAAGGAGAAAAACTGCTCAAGGAAATGGTAAAAAGCGGTAAAACCCTGATCTTCATGGAAGATTCGTGCAATTACGCCATCAATAAATTCAAAATGCCGGTGACCAATATCATGGAGGACAACAGCAAGGTGACTTGCCCGGGCTCCTATCTGCGCGTGGAAGTGAAAGATTCGGAATTGACGGCGGGCATGGACAGCAGCGCGGCCGTTTTCTTCAATTCCACCCCGACTTTCGAGACCTCGTTGCCGCGGGCGGCCGATGAAACCCGCTATACTCCGCTTGTTTTCGGCGATCGCGACCTGCTCCTCTCTGGCTGGCTCGAAGGAGAAAAGGAATTGCTGCGCAAGTCGCTTCTGCTCGACTTCAGAAAAGGCAAAGGGCGGATCATCCTCATCGGCCCCGACATCATTCATCGCACCCACAGTGAGGGGACTTACAAGATCATGTTTAACGCCCTGCTCTGTGCCGCCGAGTCGAAATAACCCTAAAACGGCCTGCTGCCGGTTTATTCGGGAAGTTTTTCGCGGCGTGCGCGATGATGGGAGATCGCCCGACGATGGACCTCGTCGCGAATATTTTGGAAGAGAAATTTGGCCGCTGAACCGGGGGCAAGGACTAGGGAAGATCCGTCTTCCATGAAAAGCCGCTCCTCGCCCTTGGCCAGGGCCAGCAAGTCGCAACTCAGCCCTAGTTTTTTCTTGACCTGCCGGGCTGCAGCCATTTGCGGCCGGCCGCCGTCGATCAAAAGCAGGTCAGGTTGCTCCCGCCATGATTTCAACCGTTTCTGTGCTGCTTTGAAATCATCTGGCGGGTCAACCCCCTGGTGTTGTTCTGATTCATTGCCGAAGCGCCGCGAAAGAACCTCCTTCAGAGCCTCGGTGTCGCCGGCAGCGGCGCCGCGGATGATGTAACTCCGGTAGCAACGCTTTTCGGGCCGGCCGTTTTTGAAGACCACCTGCGCGCCGACGCGGTTCTTTTCTCCCAGATGGGAAATATCGTAGCCTTCGATGTGGGCCGGGAAATTCCGCAGGCCCAGTTGCTGCCTGATCGTCTCCGCCAACAAGTGATAATCGTTTTTTTGAATGAACAGGGCCAGGTTTTGCAAGGCCAGATCCAGGATGCTTTTCTTGCGGCCCTGGCGGACGGTATGGATGCGCACCCGACGGCCGGCCTGGGCGGAAAACAGTCTCTCCAGGGCTTGCGCCTGCTCCGGGAGCTTGGCCACGATGATTTCCCCCGGTAGCGGCCGGCGCTGGTAAAAATCAAGTAGGAACCCCTTCAGGACTTCATCCTCGCCGCTGTCGATCGTCGGCAGGTTGAAATACTCGCTTTTGCGGACCTGGCCGCGGACGACGGCGAAATAGGCGAAGAACGCCTCTTCACCCAGGCAGCTGCAAGCCAGGATATCCCAATCGACGCGGGCACGGGTCGAAATGCAGGAGCGGGGCGAAAAACTTTCCATCAACTCCAGGTCTTGCTTTATTTTTTGCGCATGTTCGAAATCCAATTTCTTCGAATAACGGCGCATCCGCTGCACGAGCGTGGCCGCGACCTTTTGTTTCCGTCCCTTCAAAAAATCCACGGCATCCCGCACCTGCCGGCGGTAGAGGAGCGGATCGATCCTGCCGGCACAGGGTGCCGAGCAGCGATCGATATGGAAATACAGGCAGGGGACGCCTTTGTTGAAGGCGGAGTTGGCGCAGGAGCGAAGGCGAAAAAGGCGGGTAACCGCATCGATCAGGTCCCTGGTCTTCTGGGAACTGGCCAGCGGGCCCAGGCCGTAATTGCTGGCAGCGACACGTCGGGAATAGTAGATCCCGGGAAAATCCTCGTTCAGCGTGACCTCGATGAACGGAAAGCTCTTATCGTCCTTGAGCCGGATATTGAACGGGGGCTGATAGGTGTGCACCAGGTTTGCTTCCAGGAGCAGAGCATCATCCTCGGCGGCGGTGACAACATAATCCAAGTCGGCCGCCCGCTGCAGCAGGTTCTGCAGAAGGGGGTTGTCTTTTTTTTGAAAATACTGGCTGACCCGTTTTTTCAGATTGATCGCCTTGCCGATGTAGAGGATCTTCCCGACCGCCGTTTTAAAAATATAGATCCCCGGCTTTTCAGGGAGATCTTTTCTATTTTTCAGCACCTTTAGAGCCTTATAGCAAATTCTAAAATTTGTTGGCTTTTTAGAATAAATTTTGAATTTGCTATTTAAGGCTCTTATCCCCCCCTTGCGGGGGACTTTGCAGCTCTGCTGGTTTGGCGGGCTCTTTTTTGGCTGCCAGCCGGCGATTGATCTTGATGATCAGGCGCTGGGATTTTTTGGCGTACTTGGATTTGGCATAGTCGCCGACCAGGCGCTGGAAAAAGGAGAGCGCCGAATCCAAGTCCTCCATGGCCAGGTAGGTTTTGCCGGTGTAATAAAAAAGTTTGTCGTTCTTCGCAAAATCAGGGTATTCGTCCATGACCTGCTTGAAGCGGGCGATGGCTCCGGGGAAAGACTTCATGACATAGTTGTAATAACCGATCAGGTAGTAATGGCTGGCCAGGTTCTGGCGGCACTCATTGATTTTTTTCTTGGCTTCCTCGGCTTCACTCGTCCCCGGATACTGCTGAATCACCCCTTCAAAGGCCTTGATGGCGGAAAAAGTGCTGGTCTGATCGCGTTCCGGCTTTCTGATTTGCTTGTAATAGCACATACCGATCTGGTTCCTGGCATACACCGCGTCGGGAGAATACGGGTAAAGGCTCGCGTACTCCTGGTATTCGGCGGCGGCCATGATCAATGAAGCCGAATCATTTTCTTTGAAATACGAGTCGGCAATTCCCAGCTTGCCCTTGCTGGCATAGGCCGAATCCGGATACAATTGCATGATCTCCTTGAAAAGCAGGCGCGCTTTCTCGGGGTCTTTGCCAATGTATTTAATGGCATTCTCGTACATGATCTTATCCGAACCCTTTTCGGAGGGATCGATCGTAATGCTTTTTTTGGATCTGCAGCCCGGGGCAATCAGCAGTATCAAAAGCAAGGCCGGGACAAATAATTTTTTCATGTTTGACTCCATTGCAGCCGCTTTAATAATTGGCCAATTTTTTCTTCTATGTTTTCGGCATTAAACAAATGTGTTCCAATCACGAACAGATCGGCTCCCGCCTCCTTGAGCAGCGAGACGTTTTCCGCGCTGATGCCTCCGTCCACCTGCAGGAGGCAGGGGCTTTGCTGGCTGAGCAGCTGCCGCTTCAGTTGGCGAACCCGTTCCAGAGTGGCCATGATGAACCTCTGGCCTCCGTATCCGGGAAAAACGCTCATCAAAAGAACATAGTCGATCATTTTTAAAAATGGGTGCACCCGCTCCAAGGGAGTATCGGGATTGAGCACCAAGCCGGCATGACAACCGCTCTTTTTAATAAGCCCAATCAGGCTTTCGCAGTCCGCATCGGTCTCCAGGTGAAAGGAGAGCCAATCGGCCCCGGATTCGATGAAACGCGGTACCATCCTGGCCGGATTGTTGACCATCAGATGGGCGTCCAGGCGGAAAGAAAATTTTTCCTTGAGGGCCCGGGCGATCGCCGGTCCAAAGGAAATGTTGTCGACGAAATGCCCGTCCATGATATCTAGATGGATGAAATCAATGCGGTTTGCCGCGAACGCGCTCAGCTTGGCGTGCAAATCGAAAAAGTTCGTGGATAGGATGGAAGGGAAAATGGGGTTCATTTGCTGACCTGAATGCCGATCAAGTTTTTGGCACTGATTTCGAAGCCGGGCGAAGGGAATTGCTTTAGGATGATTCCCGGCTTCAGTCCGAAATAGGTGACTTCTTCAATTTTTGAGATCTTCAATCCCTCGGTCTCGAAAAAAACAAGCACCCGATCCGCCGGCTTGCCGATCAGGTCGGGCATGATGAAAGAAAGGCTTTCCGCGCCCTTGGAGACCAACAGGTCGATGGCGAAGCCCTCCGCTACCCGGCTGGCCGCCGGGAGCGACTGGCCGATCACGCAGTCCAACGGCATCTCGAAGCTGGAGACAAAAGCGGTATGGCCTTTTTTCAGCTTGCTGTTTTTGAGCAGGGCGTCGCACTCCTTCTGGTTCATGGCGATCAGCTCGGGAACAACGGTCTGTCCGACCTCGGAAGCCACGAAAATCTTCAGTACCGATTTTTCTTTGACGCCGGAATCGGGAGCCGGGAACTGGTTGACAACGGTATTGGGCGTGTAGGCCGAGCCGAAATCGCCGATGACCTTCTTGAGGATGATGCCCTTTTTCGCGGCGATGGTATAGGCCTCGGCCAGCGTTTTGCCGATCAGGTCGGGCGCATTGATTTCATCGCCCTTGACCAGCAACCTGACGGTGAAATATACGGAAAAAGAAAAAACCAGGAAATACGAAAAGACGATCCCCGCGATTTTCCCGATCAGCACCACTTTTTTGTTCATCAGGGTCTAAATTTAGCATATCAGCGCCGGAATTGCAATCCGGACGGTCGCGTCGCAACGATCTGGCCGTGGTCAGCGCCGGCGTTGGCGCAGGAGTCTCTCCACTTTGGAATAGACGCAGCCACAATAATCCTGGTGCTTGACCCCGAGTGCCTTCCCCTGCTGGCGGCCGATGAGAAAACCATCTTTCTTTTTGAAGTTCTCCGGGAGAAAGGCGACCCCGTATTTTTCAGCCAGGGCGATTCCCTGCGCGTTGATCTGCGCCGTCACTTTGGAAGGACTGATCGACAGCGTCGAGGCCACCGAATCAAAACCATGCTCATGGGCATATTGAAAAGCCTTTTCCAGCCTGAACCTGAAACACACCGGGCAGCGCGCCCCGCGTTCGGCTTCCCATTCCAGGCCGCGGATCGCGGTAAACCAGCCGAGCGGCTCATGGGGCAGGTAAATCACCGGCCAGGCGAACCTTTCGGCGAGCTTAACCAATTCCAGGCGG
>Ga0315293_10003843_pt1 | contig 14393 bp, 11 predicted proteins | sample YL17G13_20_MG_FD_203071 | JGI IMG/M metagenome (GOLD analysis project Ga0315293, IMG submission 203071) | Sediment microbial communities from Yellowstone Lake, YNP, Wyoming, USA - YL17G13_20 | ecosystem: Environmental > Aquatic > Freshwater > Lake > Sediment | place: USA: Wyoming | collected... | reverse complement strand
TCCCCCCGGTGCAGGAAAAATCAATGCGGTCTTATTCTTGAGTCTTTTCGCGTTTCTCCTGAAGGTATCGCCCAACGCGAACCGTCTCAGAACATTGTTTTCAATGACGTCTGATCCCATTTTCACCCCCCCCTTTTGCTGATTTCTTTATTTGTTACCCCTGCAAGCGGGGCCCGTTACGATATGGATTTGCCCCGTTTTTCAAAGAATTGTTCCGCGATTTTTTTGACATACTCTCCCTGACCCATGATGGCTTGATGTGCCGCCTCCCAGGCGAGGGCATCTTTGAGCGTCATGTCAAAACTGCTGTTCAGTCCTTGTTTGATTAGGGTAATCGATTCTGAGCATTTAGTTAGAAGTGAACGGGCCAAAATATCGACTTCTCGATCTAACTTTCCATCCGGTACACATTTATAGATAAGACCGATTGATGCGGCGTTTTTACCATCAATCATATTTCCCAGAAGCGCAAGTTCTCTGGCCTTGGCCATTCCGACCAGCCGCGGTAAAAAATAGATACCGCCACAATCAGGTACGAGGCCGATATTGACAAAAATTTCGCACAATTGGGCCGACTCTGCGGCAATCACAAAATCACCGGTCAAGGCCAGGTTCGCTCCCCCGCCGACTGCCATGCCGCGCACCTTGGTTATGATCGGTTGAGGCATTTCCCGCAGTATATTGATCACCTGCCCGAGTCGTTTCATTGCCTCCAACCACTCGGGTGCCTTACCGCCAGCCTTGAAAAGGGTCATGTCAGCACCAGTACAGAAGTTTCCTCCAGCACCCTCAATGATTACTACTTTTATCTCTGAATCGGCTGCAACCTGGTAGACTGTATGAAGCGCCTCCTCAATCATTTCCAGGTTGACAGCATTCATGACTTGAGGACGGTTGAGTGTCAAAGTGCATATGCTATCTGTCTTTCTCATGAGAACTGACTTTTCAGCCATGATGCGCTCCTTTCGTACCGGGGTGTTGTTTTGTAGGGAGAAAGTTCATCGCTTTGGAAAAGATAAACGATCTCTAAGAATGCCTTTAGAGGCCACGTCACCACTTTGAAGCCAGAGATTTTAGCGGTTTGATGAGAAATCGGTTAGAATTCATTATTGGGAATGTCCTTAAAGGGCTTTACTTGACCGGAGAAAAGTAGGAAATGTCGTTGATATCTGCGTTCTTTGTTTCTCTCCAGATTGCTTTGACCTTTGTGCCGATCTTTATTTTCTTGTGTACATTGTTTGCATCCGAGAGATCAATTCCGCCAATGAAGTGAAAAAAGTCGCTATCAGTCCCGTCCAGACGGATCAGTGCCTGCACGTAGGGTGGTTCCTTGACCTGTGCATAAAATTTATTACAGACAAGACTCCACGATGTGACGGTCCCTTCCTGTCTGATTTCAACCCAATTTTGCATGTCAACCAGACATTCAGGGCAGAAGGGCCTTGCCGGAACAAAAACCTTGCCGCATGTATTGCATTTGGTTCCCAAGATCTTCTCTTCTTTGAGTCCATTGAAAAATCGGGTCCATATTTTGCCGAGTGCCCACCGATATGGCAGGGCCACATTATTGGGAGTTGTCCTGTATTCTTTTGACATGTTTCAATCCTCCTCTTCTCGTCTGCTTACAATGATAGAATTTCGACCGGAGCGAAGTAGTCCAAGTCTGTAATGTCACCCCGTTTGTCTTTACGCCAAACCGCTTTTACCTTCCCTCCGAGCTTAACAATCTTATTCGCTTTCTCAAAGTCAGAGAGATCAAAACCGGCGATTCGATGAAGGAATCCGGTATCAGCACCTTCCAGCCGAATTTGAGCGGATATGAATGGGGGATCCTGTATCTGGCCATAAAACTTCAAAGTCGCATATGACCATGTCTCGATGATGCCTTCTTGGCTAACTTCCACCCATTCATCAGTTTCCTCGAAACACCTGGGACAGAAGGTTCGTGGGGGAACCAGTATTCGTTTGCATTTATAGCATCTTTTGCCCATGATTCTTTCTTCTTTGAGATAGTCAAAAAATTTACTCCAGGTCTGTCCTACAGCAATCTCATAAGGCACTAAAACATTAGTTTTGATTTCTCTAGGTTTTTCCTCTGAATTTTTTTGTTCCATAATCACTTTCCTCCGTATTTTTCTTGGGATCTAGAGTTCTGATCCAACGATCGTTATCCCATTGAACTGGTCTATTCCGCCCATGGCGTGGGAAAGAGCAAGTTTTGCCCCATCAACTTGATGCTCTCCGGCTTTGCCGGTAACCTGCAGGACAGCTTCAGCCAGTCTGATAAGCCCAGTGGCTCCGATCGGATTAGTACACAATACCCCCCCCGAAGGGTCGCAAGGAAGTTGGCCATCCATTAGGAACGTACCCTTCACTACATAATCAGGGGCCTGCCCTCGAGGACAGAATCCAAAGCATTCATAGAAAATCATTTCCTGATAGGTGAACGGATTGTATATTTCTGCAACATCCAGTTCCTTTAACGGGTCGTGAATGCCTGCCTGACTGTAGGCCTCTTTGGCCGCTTCAGTGGCGCTTGGCCAGATTGATTTATTGCTTTCACCGTAGAAAAACTCTTCACCCCTGAAACTCAAGCCTTTAATCCAGGCTGGTTTCTTGCAGATCTTTTTGGCTTTATCTTCCGAAGCATAGATAATGGCACAGGCCCCATCCGAGGCTGGACATACATCCATCAAGCGCACCGGATACGTGATGATCATTGCATTCTTGACTTCTTCAATGGTCACCTTCTGGCGAAGATGCGCATATGGGTTTTTTAACGCATTTTCATGGTTACTAACAGATATTATAGCCGCAGCATCTCTGGCCTTATCTTCCGGGATCTTGAATCGATAAATCCACTCCATTGATTGCATCGTGAAGACCATTGGAGCACCGGCCGAGAACTGCTTGGTGAACCATGGATCGGCCACGGTGGTCATTGTGGCCTGGCCATCACCTTCGAACATCTTTTCAGATCCTACAACCAAAATAATATCCGCCGTTCCCGAGGCCACCCAATAGAAACCACAGTGGGCTATTGACTGGCCGGTACTTCCACATGTCTCAGTTTTCAATACGGGTTTGCCAACCGCTCCCATAGCATCGGCAAAATACAAATGCGTATCGGAAATACCTTCCATCATAGAAGGCATGGTGCCATGAACCACCCCTTCGATATCCTTGAATGTGATTCCTGCATCTTCTAGTGCTGCAATCACAGCCTCCCTCACAAGCTCGGGATAGCTGACATCATTTCTGCGACCATGTTTTGTCTGACCTGTTCCAATAATAGCGACAGCTCTACCCATGATTAAACCTCCTAACGTTCTAGAATCACTACTGAATGGCATTGTCCTGCGAATCCGTGAGTTCCATGGGCCAACGCGGTTTTCACTTTTTTGTCGACCTGGTGTTCTCCAGCCTTTCCTCGAATTTGCAGGGCACATTCAACGATACGATACATGCCTCTCGAGACATACGGGTTCATTGCTAAGACTCCGCCAGAAGGATTGATCGGGAAAGCGCCATCCATCTGTGTTTCCCCGCTGTCAATCAGTTTGCCACCTTCTCCTTCGTCACAGAATCCAAGTTTTTCGCACCATAAAAGCTCCTGAAAGGCATACGGTTCGCATATCTCCGCCATATCGATTCTTTTCCTTGGTTGTCGAATGCCAGCCATCTTATACGCATGGGAAGCTGCTATCGGCAGTTGACCGTTCAATAGGTCTCGGTCACCGAGATTAAAGTGATCCATAGCACTACCGAAACCTTTTACCCATATCGGTTTGTCGCATAACTCTTTGGCCTTGTCCTCTGAGGCCAGGATAATTGACACGACCCCATCTGACTTGGGTGCGCATTCAAGAGCTTTCAAAGGGTCACATATCACTTTTGAATTCAGTACGTCTTCAACAGAAACTTTTTTCTTAATATGGGCATGGGGGTTGAAAACCGCGTTTCCTAAATTTTTAACCACAACTTTGGCGCATTGCTCCTCGGTGATCTTGTAGCGTTGCATATATGCTCGCATCTGCAAGGCTGCGGCAGTTGTTTCATTCATACCGAGGGGCCGTAAATAAAATGGATCGGCAAAAAAACTTGTCAAAGCATCATTTTCAGCATTTTCAGAACCTTTTACAATTGAAGTAACCAGAACGGTATCGAAATGGCCTGACATGATGCGCATGCAACCGTATATGAATGAAAACATAGAATCCTCTGCTCTCGTTGCCTCAAGCATGAAAGCACCGGCACCATCCCAATCAAAGGCGTTTGCACATGAAAGTCCACTGTGGAAGATATCCGATGATGCAATAATGATACAATCCAGTTCATCTCTTTGCAGACCGACCTTGTCAAGCACCTCCTTATTCACCCAGTAGGTCAAGTCCATTAAATTTTCCTTAGATTCAACACCGGAACTTTGTGCTAGCTGCGTAATTCCAACTCTCCGCATAATACTGCCTCCTTAAAGTTTGAATGTTTTGAGGTTGCGTGGTTACTCCTCAATTTTTATTCATTTGAATTAAAAGTCACTCGACCTCATGTGAATTCCAATAGTTGTCCAGTAAATATCAATAGTATCGGTCCATCCTGACATACGCCGACCGTCTAAGAGAATAAGGCATCAATAACCAAAGACAGCAAAATCTCAGCAAGTTAAAGATGTCTCACGATAAAAATTTTGTTGCACAGTATGAAAATTCAAAGGGAATATGGAATTGCAACTCATAATACCAGGATCAGGATATGGATTAAGTTATTAGTATTTCGAAGGTGTCTGCGAAAGTCCCAGCATATCTCTGGCTTGCTGAGGTGTAGCGATCTGCCTGTTCAACTCTTTTGCTATTCTTACAATTCTGGCAACCGTTTCGGCATTATTTTTTAATTTGCGCCCACGTGAATAATAGACATTGTCCTCCATACCGACCCGCACATGACCGCCCAAGAGGATCGACATTACATTCAGAGGCACTTGGAAATGTCCGACACCAATAACAAAGAAAATTGACTGTTCCGGCAGTTCATTTATCAGGCAAAGCAGGTTTGCAGGGGTCGGGAAAGAGCCCGTCTGGAATCCCATAACGAACTGGATATCGTACGGTGGTTCAATGAGCCCCTGCATAATAAGGTCTTGTAAGACCCAGTACATGCCCGGATGATACAGTTCCATTTCAGGTCTGATGCCCTTTTCTTTCATTGTTTTAGCATACAAGGATATGTCCGCATAACTGGCGGGGATACAACGGTCAAAGAGAAGTTCCGGTCTGGGGTGGGGTAGAGGCTCTTTTCTCTCCCGCATAGGCATTTTCAACACAAAAGGGCCGAGGTTAAGTGAACACATTTCAGGGTTGGCATATATACTAGCCATTCTCTGCTCTATGCTTAGCTCAGGACCACCGCCGGTGGTGTTATTGATGATGATGTCGGGACACTTTTCACGAATAAGCCGATTGATCTTCAGATAGTCTTCGTGATTGCTCGAGGTTAACCACCATGTTTGTGGATTTCTTGCATGGACATGAACAATACTGGCCCCTGCCTTATATGCCACATACGTTTGTTCTGCTTGTTCTTCCGGTGTCTCCGGGAGATTCTCGTTGAACTCTTTACCATGTACACCACCGGTTATCGCGCAGGAAATGATAAGGGGTGGCATACCTTTTCTTGTTTTTTCCATCCACTTGTATGGATTACGATAATCCCAAATGTAATCTGCTGATAGCTCCATAGAATCTCCTCCTTCTAATTTTTTTTATCTAGAAGCTTTTATGCGCTTCTTCTGCTTGTATTTGTAATGGTTGAGCTGCTTTGGGATGGTGAGATATAAATTTTTTAGTTGCGCAAGCATATTTCTGTTCTTCTTGATTACCAGGGACTCCGTCCGTCAAAGGTGAATATCACCGCAATGAATAATTTTGGTTCTTTCGTATTTTAGTTGAAGAGATCATATCATAGTTTCTGGTGCAGGTATAGTGACTGAAGGGGGGAGAAAGTAAGAAGCATCGGATATAAGCCGAATCTGATAGAGGTATATCAGCCCAATAAACATCTGCCAGGAGGATATATCCTATGCATGTTGATACTATCACGGAACTGTTGGCCTTGCCAAACTACAAGGTGATCTGTGTGATTGAGGTTACTCCCGAAAGTCTGCATCTCGAAGTCGTGCCGAAAGAATACCATCCCCCGGTATGTTCTGGTTGTTTGAGAATCCATAATACGTCCGTTCACAGTAGGCAGGAAGTGGTTGTAGAAGACCTGAGGATGGGTAAGCGGCGGGTGTTTCTGCATGTGCTGAAGAGGAAATCTGAATGTCTTGAGGACAATACCATCCGGACCGGATATTTCCCCGAGCTCCTTGGCCGCAATACAAGGAGATTCGCTGAATATGTATACCGGCTGACATCCATCACGACCAATCCGGAGGCCGGTTGGTTCCTCGACATGGATGACGAGCGGGTCTATCGTATTGACAGGGCAATTCCGGAAGCGTTTTCGAGGGAGCGGTTTCAGCCCGTTTCTCCGCCAAGCTATATGAGCGTTGATGAGGTTGCGTGGCAGAAGTGGCATAAATACGTTATCAATGTGGTGGATATAGACCAGCGTCTGGTCATCTGGAATCATCCTGGGAGAGGCAAGGCAACGCTCGACAAGTTCTACCACGATGTCGGACCTGAAGCGTGCACCCAGATACGCGCTGTTGCCAGTGACGGGGCGCGGGGTTACCTTCAATCGACCAGGGAGCATACCGAAGCGTTTATCGTGTTCGAGAACTTTCAGGTGAAGATGTCCCTGAGCGATGCGCTTGAAACCATCCGGAAAGAGGAATTGAAGAAGGCCAGGAAGGAAGAGGATGGAGAGTTGGCCGATATCCTCCACTGCAACAAACGTTTTATCCTGATGCAAAACAAGGTATCCTCCAAGAAGGTAAACCTGCTGGAAACGCTCTCTCGTATTAATCAGCGGGTGTTCGGGGCTCTTCTCCTGAAGGATCAGTTCCTCTCTGTCTATACTGCACCGGACAGGTTGGCAGCCGGCAGGATTCTCAAAGAATGGATAGTATCGGCGTTGAGATCATCGCTGCCTCCCTTCAAGGAGCTTGCCCTCAAGTTCTTCCGCAAAAGGCACTATATCCTCAACTACTACAGATACCGTATTTCCACAGCCATATCAGAGGGCATAAACAACAAGATCAAACGCCGAGAGCGCATGGCCTACGGTTACAAGGACGTCACTTATTTCTTGCTTAAAATCCACCAACACAGCGGCCTGCTAAATCCAACACTTTCAACTTAAACACGAAAGAGGGAAAAATAATATGGCATCAATAATGGAAATTTATCCCATATTGCCGGTGTGAAAAGCCGGGAAGGAATATCAATTATTCATACAGTGCAGCCGCCAGAGCGGCATAATACCCTAAGTCTTCCCCAAGACCGGCAGGCACAATCCGGCACACCTTGCAGGAATGGATAAGGCTTTCTGTGTGTATCACCTTCTCCGCCGATGGCCATAACAAGTCATAACTCCTGGCAAAAATGCTGCCGATAACAATCATCTGCGGATTCAACATATCAATGAGGAATGCAAGCGCTTTCCCGAGGTAAAGCCCACTGATCATGTAAATCTCCCTGGCCGTTGCATCACCAGCTTGGGCGGCCTCAGCCACTGTTATTGCATCCAGTTCATGGAGCCTGTCCATACCGGGACAAAATGATACCCGTTCGCCCCTCTGCAGCTTCTCCAGCACCTTCATCCTGGCAAGCTGGGCAATACCGCCCCCGCTGCAGAAACCCTCGAGCGCCCCGGCCTTTCCATAACCAACTGGGCCGAAAGCTTCCATGCGTATATGTCCCACTTCTCCGGCCATACCGCTTGTACCCGCATACAACCTGCCGTTCAGAATAAGCCCTGCCCCAAATCCTGTCCCGAACGTGAGGAATATCACGTTGCTGCAGCCTTTGGCGGCGCCAAACCACCATTCGGCCAGCGCGCTGGCATTGGCATCGTTTTGCAGCCGTGTTTTTAAACCCAACCGCTCTTCAAAGTATTGTACCACCGGCACATTGTCCCAGCCGGGCAAATTGGGAGGGGACATGATCACTCCTCGTTCAAGGTCCAGCGGTCCGCCGCAACTGATGCCGACGGCTTGGAGTTTACCGACGCTCAAGTTGTTTTTATCCAGCAAAACATCTATGTGTTCGGCTATCTTGCCTAACGTATAATCCGGATCCCTGTTTGTGTCGGTCGGAAACACGGTTTTATCGACAATAACCATCTCTCCGCCAGGCGTATCCTCTTCTTTCACATAAGACCGAACGCCTTCCCCCAGTACCACGGAACATTTTGTACCGCCAATATCAATACCTACTAATGTATACAAGCGATCACCCCCGATAGCATCGATAAGTTCATTTTGGATCTGCCGGCAATTCCAAAAGGTTATTCTCCACTACTTCCTCCTGGGGATCTGCCGGAATCCTGAAGGTTTTGATTTCACACCGGCCGAAATACGCACTCCATTCCCGGTTTAAAAACGCGCTACGTATTTTGGCCCTCGTTGCCCGGCCGCATGTTTCGTAACATCGGAGGATATATCCGTTTTCATCTTCCGCCCATTTCAATGCCGTCGCGATGATATTATCTTCAGAGATGCTCACTGTCCCCATCTTCTGAGGCAATATCCCCTTATGGTACGTTTCCACGATCTGGATGGGAGGGACGTTGAGCTCGTAGGCCTTTTTCACTATGCCGGCTTCCCGCCATGATCCCGTATGTGGAAGGAGCACATAGCGGAATTCGTGCATGCCCTGATCCATAAACTCGCAATACTCATCCCGCAGGCCATAATGATCGGCAAAAATGGGGCTGCGTACGACGGTCATTCTGAGATCATTCCCTTTGACATCAAAGCTGTACTTGCAGTCGTTCAGCAGTGCCAGACCGTAATCAAATTGCGCATCACCATGCGTCCCGCTCACATCGAGCCACTGCTGACCCGGTTCCTCTTCCCCGTTCACCGGTCTTACGATATAGCCATACGGTATCTCGTATACCGCCCTGGGGTTCTGCACGTTTACCGGGAAAGAAAGTTTCAGCATCTTGTGCTTTTCCCTCCAGTCCACGGTAGCCATGACTTCCACCTCAGGTCTGTCGTTGTATATGATGAAATCTTGCTGCAGGGTGGAGCTTGCGTAGCGGCTTGTTACCCGCAGCCTCCCTCGAACGGGTCCATGCTCGATCAACCTGATGTCGGCATTTCCGAACCGACCGACTTCCTTTCTGAATTCGAAGATAAAATGCGCCCAGGTGTCACAATCGTGTTCATCGATCACCACAGGCAGCGCCCCTTCACCTGCAAGTGCCTCTGCATGAATCCTCTTATCATACAGTCTTCGGATAACACCGGTCTTATCCAGCTCCAGCCGTATGAAATCATTCTCCAGGGACGTATCATCCGCTATGAGCGCAGGTTGTTTGCTCTGTATCGGTAATTCCTTGTCCTTGAATATGCGATAAACTCTGTATCCCATGGCGGGGATGTTGCCTATAAACAGCGTGTCCCACTTATCATCGAGATTCGTCCGGGAACCGCGCACAACCTGGATCTGGAGTGCCTGTCCGGTTTCATCGGTGATCCCCTTGAGGAGTTTATTCACCTGTACCGGAATCCGCACCTCCCAGGAAAGCGGATTGAATACCACGAGGGGGATCCCCATGTTATCCTGCTCCCACAGCACCCAATCCTTTTCCTTACTCAGGCTCAACATTTCCGTGCCCATGGTGTTTATGGACCATGATATCTTCTGCAAGGCCCCATTGAGGGCTTCGGCTCCGATATTGAGGGCTTCTCCATATGATTCGCGCGCATCCTGGTAAGCCTCTTTTATGCTGCACCCCGTTATGATGTCGTGGAACTGGTTGAACAGAACATTTTGCCACGCCTTGTTTATTCTGGTGTGCGGATAGGGCAATCCAAGCATATGCTGGGTAATCGAGCAGAATTTTTCGGCTGTCAGGAGCCGGTGTTCCGCCCTGCGGTTAGAGCATTTGATCTCGGAATGAGCGGAATAAGCCCCGCTGGCGTGGTGCTGCAGATCGTCTTTGACAACCGGCAGATTCTTAACCTTCTGCCGCATCTCCTCGAAATATGCATCCGGAGAGTTCATCAACAGGCATCCATTGCCCCATTCGCGCTGCATCTGTCGTATCATGGTGAGATTTGCGATGGTCGGGCCGCCTCCATGATTGCCAACGCCGTAAAATCCCATGAGGTCATATCCCAATTCCTCGGCTAGCTTTCTTGTGGCGATGAGTTTCTGTTTTTCCGTTGGATCAGTACTGTTGGGATCCCCCCAGCCCATACCGTAGTCAAAAGGGATACGAAATGTCATTACGCGGCTTCCATCCTCACTCTCCCACCAGAAGAGATTTCCTGGCAAGTCCTTCTCTTCTTTCCCGGGCCGCATGAACACATAGTTATGCATGCCGCTTTTTAAGAGAATCTGCGGGAGCATACCGTTATGTCCAAAGGAATCGACGTTATACCCTGTTTTTGCCATAGCCCCGAATTTTTCAAAAAAATATCTCTGGCCATACAACCCATGTCGCACAAATGATTCTCCGGCAGGGATGTTGCAATCAGACTGCAACCACCAGCCCCCGGCGATGATCCATCGTCCCTCTTTGATCCGCTCCCTGATCTCCTCAAACATCTCCGGCGCATTTTCTTCCACCCATTGGTAATAAGACGCGCTGCTGCAGGTGAAGGTAAACTCCGGAAATTCCATCATCCGGTCAAGGGCGGAGCGAAACGTGGCTTTGATTTCAGCCAATCCTTCCTGCCAGCGCCACAACCAAACAGGATCCAAATGTGCATTGCCTATCAGGTGAATCTTAAGCTCAGACTGCATACCGCACTCCTTATGTTGAATGTTGTCGTTAGTCTCAATAGCTTTTTATGTCCATAGGTGAAGGAATCTCCGATACATCCTGTCTGTCCTCTTTGGGAACCGTTTCTCTGCAATCGTCAACGCTATGCTTCTCCCCCCGTTAATGTCAACTATTCTTCATGTGCGAAGATATTATACAGTAGGAGAGGAAGAGAGAGGAACTCATTGCTTCTTGTTTCTGCCTTATGTATGGTCCTCACCAAAGCGTCTATGTGAGGATTAACGGGGGAAATGTGTGGATTGAGCGGCTCAACCGAAAAGGATACTGACTTCCTGATCATAATCCCAACATAGTTAACCCTTTGCACAGGAGGTGTTCGATGCGCTCAGAATTTGTGGTGCCGGTACGGGAAAAACTGGCATTCGGAATTGGGGATTTCGCCTTCAATATCGCCTACACAACCATGGGTTTCTACTTCATATACTTCCTGGTCAATGTGGCCGGACTCCCCGCCTTTTGGGCGGGTATCGTCTTTCTTCTCGCCAGGATATGGGATGCCTTCCTGAACCTTATTGTCGGCAATATCTCTGACCGAACCGAAACACGTTTCGGGAGGCGCAGGCCGTATATCCTCTTCGGGAGCATCCCCTTCGGCATAGCCTTTGTATTCTTATGGATCGTCCCGGTCCAAGGGACTGTGCCTCTGCTCATCTATTATCTCTTCATTACATTCCTGTTTAATGCGCTCTTTTCCCTGACCTCCATGCCCTACAATGCCATGATGCCCGAACTGACCCAGGATTATGACGAGCGGACGAGTATTTCAGGGTATCGCATGGGCCTGTCTTTCGTCGGCAATCTCGTGGCCGCAGCTGGAGTCGCCGTGATCGTGGATGTCTTTTACCATGGCCGCATGCACTACCGCGAGAGCTATCCCGTGATGGGGATCATCTTCGCTGTCGTCATCATCGTCTCGCTCCTGATCACCTTTTGGGGGACACATGAGCGGGTCAAGCCTGAGAAGATCAGCTCCGAAGGGCTTGTGGCAACTATGCAATCGATCCTGAAGCTTATGGAGTTTCGCATCGTCCTGGGCATGTTCCTCTTCAATATGATCGCCTTGGACCTTATCCAGACGCTCTTTGTCTTCTTCCTCAAGGATGTGATCCATGTTCCAGAGAACATGACCTTTGTCGTCATGGGGCTTCCGCTCGTCATCGCCGTGGCAGCGGCACCGCTGTGGGTATTCCTGGGCGAGAAGCTCGGCAAGCGCAAGGCCTATATCCTATCCACATGCTATTTCATTGTCGTGCTGCTAAGCGCCCTATTCGCACCGGTCTACAACCTTGCTTTTATCATCGTCCTTGCCGTCCTGTCCGGGGTTGGGATCTCCGCCTCACAAATCATCCCCTTTTCTATCATCCCCGATATCATCGAAATAGACGAAATACAGCATGGAACCAGGAGGGAGGGGGCCTTTTATGGCAGTATGATGTTTCTGTATAAACTCGCATCTGCTGTGGTGATAGGCCTCGCCACGGCCGTACTGGGGTACTTCGGTTATGTTGAGAACTCCACCTTGCCGCAGCCTGATTCGGCCATTATCTGTATACGGGTGCTCCTCGGCCTGGGGCCGGGGGCCTTATTCCTGATATCAGTATACTTCGTGAAGATCCTCCCCATAACCAAGGAGAGCTTTGATGCAGTGAAAAGGATCATTGAAGAGCGAAAAAGAAGGTCAACCACCTAACATTTTGTGATTGTGGACAGGAGTGCGTTGGTCAAGGGAAAGAATCTTATCAATGGTATTGAATCCTTTTGGTCCTTCTAGGAGAGCAGGATTCTCAAGTTCAGGGCGGTATCTCGATCAAGCTTAAATCTCAACCTAAAAAAAATGGAAAAAGTCTTCGTGGTTTTCCTGGGACAAAGAAAGATGTGATGCCATAACAATTACCTCATTGAACGAGATCAGCGATTTCGTGATGTGAAATTGTAGAGGTGTAATCACTCTTTTTATACCATGAGATGAGTTTCAAAGCTATATCAGAGTAGAGATAACTTCTATAAATCCTCAGTCCATGACCGTTGATCCCAACTGAATATAACTGCGATTTATTCTCGGTTTTATGATGTCTAAAAACCGATGATTTTCTTTTGAAACATATGAAGCCGATCACTCAATGCCAGAGCGTTGCACCTGGCACGAGATATATTCCCAATCCTAGAGAAAATAGAAACGTCTTATCTTCTCTTTTCCCTCAGGAGATTCACCGAGTATGGGAGGCTTGGGTTCTGAGCACGGAGGCCATGGTGGGCAATAGAACCAGTTAATCAAAAAAGAATGCATGGGGCCATGATCCATGCCTGGGACAGTTCTGATCACTCTTGTATAGCAGTCTATCTCTCGTTATTATTTCTTCCGAAAAAACATTTTGTGTGTTAAGGAAGGGTCTATTGCAGATTTAAGGAGGGATGATGGTTTATCTGGAACTTCTCCAATTGATCGAGGACAATGCTGATGATCTGACAAGAAGGATCTGCAAGGACCTGCTCACAAGGGCGGAGACCAAGGGCTACCGGATTCTCTCTGATGAAAGACTCAGTGAACGTGTTCATGATGTATGCAGCAAGCTCGGCTTGTGGCTCGGCAAGGACAAGTACACCAGAGGAGAAATCAGAAGAATCTATACTGAGCTTGGAAGGAAACGCTACCGGGAAGGAATTCCGCTCCATGAGGTGGTATTAGCATTCATGCTTATCAAGAGGCACCTGTGGCTCTATGTGCAGGAGAAGAACTTCTTCCATTCCACGTATGAACTCTCCCAGGCACTCGAGCTCAACAATAATGTCGTCTTCTTTTTCGACAGGGTGATCTACTTCGTCACCATGGGCTATGAGGAGGCTCTCCTCAAAGGGCGAGGATAAGAGAATCTCACCATTTTGTAATTGAGGCATGGAATATATTCCCAACTCAACACCTACCCGCTCTACACGAAAATCACTTTATGGAGAGATGGTCTGACTGCATTATGTCCATTCGGTATCATGTAAGGATCTGGCAACAAATCCCTGCCTTTGCCGTGCAGCAGACGAGCGACGGCGGGTATATCATGGCTGGATTGACTGATTCATTTGGGACTGGCAACCATTATGCCTGGCTGATCAAGACCGATGGTAATGGCAATGCCCCGGCCACGCCGACACCGTGATAAGAGTATCTATAAATCATACAGATAATTCATAAAGAAGGGGGGAGACTCCAGGGAAACCTGGGGCCTTTTCTTTTATGCATCATGCCTGTCATGGGAGACTATACCATGATGATAAATGGGAATAATCTAGGAAAACTTTCAAAGCTCTCTTGACCAGGGGGGGATCTACCAGGGGGAGCTCAGGAAATCGATCCTTGAGCTCCCTACGTCAAAAGAAAAAGTCGGGAAGCTTGTAACTCCCCGACTTTATTGGTGGGCCATGAAGGACTCGAACCTTCGACC
>Ga0315293_10003840_pt1 | contig 14397 bp, 10 predicted proteins | sample YL17G13_20_MG_FD_203071 | JGI IMG/M metagenome (GOLD analysis project Ga0315293, IMG submission 203071) | Sediment microbial communities from Yellowstone Lake, YNP, Wyoming, USA - YL17G13_20 | ecosystem: Environmental > Aquatic > Freshwater > Lake > Sediment | place: USA: Wyoming | collected... | reverse complement strand
CCTGTCGGTCGCCGTTTTCAAACTGTACCACTACAAGCTGCGTAAGAATCTGCACGTCCACCACGCACCCCTGTCCCTGGGGAGTGCTGACAACGACATTTTTTCTCGGCAATCTCTCCCGCAATTCCTGATAGGCGGCATCTTCGTATCGCAGGCAGCATTTGAGTCTGCCGCAATGACCGCTGATTTTGGACGGGTCCAGCGTCGCTTTCTGGAGCTTGGCCATACGCATATTTACAGGCGCCAGAATCTTTAGAAATCGCTTGCAACAGCATTCCTGCCCGCAGGTTTCGTAATCCCCGATCAGCCTCGCCTCATCGCGGGAGCCAATCTGGCGAAGCTCTATGCGGGTCTGGTATTCCCTGGCCAGCCGCTTGACTAATTCCCGGAAGTCCACCCGTCCTTCGCTGGCGAAGTAAATAATGATGCGTTCTCCGCCGAATAGATGTTCCGCATCGACAATTTTCATCGGCAGGTTCATTTCTTTGGCGAATTTTTCACAGGTTTGTGCCTCGCTAACGGCCGATTGTTCAAGATGTTCCTGTTCGCGGATGTCTTCGTGAGTGGCAAAACGGACAAAACTGCCTATCTCGGTAATCACCGGCTGTCCTGTCTCGGTGGGGCCGAAGTATTCGGCCACCTGTTCCGGCGCACTGCGAAAATGCCCCCCGTGATAATTGCCCAGACCCACAATCTGTCCCAGTTCCAGCCCCCGGCTGGTCTTGATAATGGCGTGGCTCTTTGTATGAGGTACTTGGTTTTCGTTATGTTCAAACCAGCCAAGCGCCCCCATTTTGCCGAACCGAATCAGCATCAGCCTCTTCGGCTGCCCCTTGGGCTTGGCGGTACTCTCTGCTTGTGTCATTCTTTATTCTCGTTAAATTCTATCCGCCTGCGGCGGATTCCATAATTTTAACTTTTGACTTTTTTAACTTTAGGCCGGTACGGCCGATAGTATATCCAATCCCGCCAGATTTAACAACACCCCCTCAAAAATCAGTTTCTCATTAACGCTGTCATCAACCCATTGCATCTTCTGATAGACCCGCCAAACCAGTTCCCTCGCCTGGTCGAAATCCAGTTTTTGAGCCAGTTTTTCTATCGCCGCAGTCTGCTCGGAGTTGACAAGACCATCGCAAAGCCCCTGTGATAGTCGCATAGTATCGGAAACAGTCCACAGCATCATTTGAATCATCAGCTTCTGTCCCCGGCGGTTCAAATCGGTGGTACTGACATCACCGGCGACTTTGCCCAGCGCGGAGCTGACTTGTCTGGCCGATTGCGACAACCACTCAGCCAATTCAATTGTATCAGCCAGTTGAAAATCGCCGAGCCTTTCTATCAGTTCTTTCTTGATGTCATAGACGCTTTTGCCGCCGCAATCGAGCGTCGCCCATAGTAGCGCCTGACCCAGCGAACCTTCGCTGAATCCAGCCCAGTACGCCGCAGAGGATTCCAAAACGCTACGCTCTTTCAGAACAGTAAGAATATGTTCCCTGTCAATCGGCCCGAAGCGAACCGTCTGACAGCGGGAATGAATCGTCGGCAAAAGTGACTCAGGCTGGCTGCACAGCAGAATAATCACGCAAAACACCGGCGGCTCCTCCAGCGTTTTGAGCAGGGCGTTCTGGCCTTCAGGGTTGAGCTTTTCGGCCTCATGAACGACATATACCGCAAACTCGCCCATTTGAGGCCGGCTCGCAACTTTTTCAATCAGAAATTCCCGAACAACATCGATAGGCAAATCGACAGGAGTCCCTTTTTTTTCTTTGCCTTTCCGGGTAAACGGCCGTAATTCTTTATAGACCGACACAAAGTCCGGATGGCCGTCCCCTTCAAACAAAAGACACGATGGACATCTGCCGCAACTGTCGAAAAATACACCGTCCGGCCCTTTTTTCTCAACGCGATTCTGACACAGCAGCATTTTGGCCCAGGCCTTGGCGGTAATCGCCCGCCCCACGCCGGCCGGCCCCGCGAAAATATAGGCATGCGCCATTTTCCCCGCCCCAAAAGCCCGCTGCAACGCGCCAATGGCCTTATCCTGACAAAAAATTTCGTTCAAGAACATCTTAAAAATCAGTTTCCATCAATAAGTTCAAAATTTTTTCTTGTACAGAAATTTCATCACTGTTACTAACATCAACTATCTCTATTCTTGACGGATAATATTCTTTTAACTTCAAAAACTCTTTTCGAACTTTGCGATGATAATCTAACGGACGCGAATCAAATCTATCCGGTATAACATTTTGGATAAGATGGAGTTGTTGGGCGTCTTTATGTTTATCTTTCGTTTTTTGATTCTTCTGTTGGCCGGTTCTTGCTCTGCCTTCTTCTGGTGAGATATCCAAAATTATTGTTAAATTCGGCCATATATCTCCAACAGCCAATTTCCCCAATGTTATAATCTCATCAACGGAATATCCTCCTGCTCCTTGATAAGCACAAGTCGCTGAAATAAACCGGTCGCATAATACTGTTTTCCCTAATTGCTGAGCGGGTTTTATTATCTCGCTTACTAGTTGAGCGCGAGAAGCCATAAATAAAAAAGTTTCAGTAGCCACATCCATTTTCCCTTTTGCATCGTATTTTAATAATCTTCCAATTTGATCGCCAATTGCTGTCCCGCCAGGGTCTTGCGTATTAACAACATCAATATTAAGACCCTCAAGATAGTCTGCTAACAATTTTATCTGAGTGCTTTTTCCAGAACCATCTGGTCCATCGAAAACTATAAACTTACCTTTAAGTTTTTCTTTAATCTCAGCCAAAATTTCCCTCACTTCTTTAATATTTTGATTTTTCCTTTTGCCTTTTTACTTCGCTTCATTTTCGGCTGGCTCTTCCGACTTTGCAATCGGCGTCTGCCGTCCGACTTCCAGCACCGCCGCCAGAAACAGCGCCAGCATTCCTGAAGCCGACAAAACCGCTTGTACCGCCAGCGCCGGATAATACAAAATATGCTTCTGATCCACAAGACTGGAAACATATTCCACGGCAAACAACACTCCAAAAACCACCACAAACAACAATAAAAACTGCCCCATTTTCAGGACACAGAATTCCCTCAGCCGCCGAAGCGCCTCCCACATCCCACAATCCTGCACAAGCATCACGGCGGGAACAAAATAGGTCAGCTTGACCAGCACAACGCTTGCCGCCAGCATACTGAGAATACCCAGCCACACAGGCGTCTTCTCCGGACTTATTTCCAGATGCAGAAAAAAACTGACGCCGGACTGAATCATTAAGACAAGAAACAGAAATACCACAAACCAGGCTAATTGAAAAATCAGCAGTTTCCAGAAATAATTTCTGCCCGTCCGCAGTAATTCCATCGGCTGAGCGGATTGTGCCCCTCCAACGGCCGCCGTACGCAAAAAACCCCAGAACAGCATCTGGCTGACAATGCCGAAAACCGCGATCCCGATACCCACCAGAAAAAATCTTCCAAAAGACGGCGGCTGCTCCTCCAGATGCTGAAAATCCCCCAGCATAACCAGACAACAGGCCTGCAGACCTGCCACCATCATCGCCTCCGCCCAACGGGATTTAAGAATTTCAAATAATCTCATTATATGTAATTGCTTCTTTCTGACCGGTTGTTTTGAACTTGATACATTTGAATTTCGAATTTGTTTCGTATTTCGTGCTTCGAATTTTGGATTTAACCTTCTCTAATATCTTTTCAAATTAGCTGGACTTCAGCCGTACTTTCCCCGCTCCGACAATCGCCTCCAGCTTACGGTAAAATTCAGCGTCCGGACGCACGGACAAATTTTTATCCGCCACGGCCACGATTTTATATCTTCCCGTCTGCACGCTGATGTGAATGGGGCTTTTGCCGCGATGGCTGTTGCACAGGCCGCGGATGCGGTTGATTTTCTCCTCGGTAATTTCATCGCCCGCCAGTTGTATCCAGACCTTCGCAGCCAGTTTATCCACCACTTCCTCGGCTCCAATCAGTTCATCAGCCAGAATATTAGGGTTTTCTCTGCGACAGTCAACCTTGCCGCGGACAAACACAATTTTATCCACCCCAATCTTTGCCCCATATTGCTCGTATGCCTTGGGAAATAGCACCACCTCGCACCTGCCCTGCAGGTCTTCCAGTTCCAGAACCGCCATTTTTTGGCCCGCCGCGCGCCCGTTGCGTGTGATGAGGGTGCGTACCTTGCTTATCATTCCGCCGATTACGACCTCGGCCCCTTCTCGGATGGAAGCTAATTGCGAGGTATTGCAGGTCGAGTAGGCGTCGATTTGGTCGGCATATTTGCTCAGCGGATTACTGGTCACATAAAAGCCCAGCACCTCCTTTTCGTATGTCAACATCTGCATCTCCGCCCACGGTGGTACATCCGGCAGTGTTTCCGCATCGGTCTTGTCGCCGTCAAAGCCCGTCTGTCCGAAAAAACTCATCTGACCCCTTTGTTTATCGACTTGCCTCGAAGCCCCCGATTGCACCGCTTTTTCCAGAGCCTTCATCATTTGGGCCCGGCTGCCGCCTAAATTATCAAACGCTCCCGCTTTAATCAGCGACTCCAGTACCTGCTTGTTGACCGCTCGCAAATCAACGCTTTCGCAAAAATGAAACAGACTCTTAAACCGTCCCGCTTTCTGCCGGGCCGCAATAATTTGTTCAACCGCCTTGGCCCCGACTCCCTTGACCGCCGCCAGACCAAAACGAATCACTCCCCCCGTTTTGCCGCCGTGTTCCTTGTTATAGACGACGGTAAAGTCGACAAAACTTTCATTAATATCCGGCGGCAGCACCTCGATGCCCATTTCCCGGCATTCGCCGATATATTCGACGACCTTATCGGTATTGCCCATCTCGTATGTCAGCAGCGCCGCCATAAACTCCACCGGGTAATACGCCTTCAGCCACGCCGTCTGATATGCGATAAACGAATACCGCGTCGCATGACTTTTGTTAAAACCGTACCCCGCAAACCGCTCAATCAAATCGAAAATTTCCTCGCTCTGGATAGCGGTCAACCCCTTCTTGACGCAGCCCTCAATGAATCGTTTTTTCTCCGCCGCTATCACGTCGAGACTTTTCTTGCCGATGGCCTTAATCAGCGTATAGGCCTCCCGCAGCGGTATATCCCCCAGCCGGTTGCAGATGCGCATCACCTGTTCCTGATAAACCATAATGCCGAAGGTCTCTTCCAGCGCCTGGCGCATAATCGGATGCGGCGCCGTCCACTTGGCCCCGTGTTTGCGCTCAATATAATCAGGAATCAGACCCATCGGCCCCGGACGATACAGCGCGTTGGCCGCGATGAGGTCTTCAAGCCGGTCCGGTTCAAGTTTCATCAGCATATCCTGCATTCCGCCGGATTCAAACTGGAACACACCTTTGGTTCGACCCTGTGCGAAAATGTCCCTAAAAACCTTCTGGTCGGTGATGTCAATCGACTCAATATCGACTTTCCTGCCGTGAATCTGTTCAATCAAATCCACCGCTCGCTGAATAATGCTCAGCGTTTTCAACCCCAGAAAATCCATCTTCAAAAGACCGACTTTTTCAACCATCGGCCCTTCAAACTGCGTAATGATGTCGTCCGAATCGGTCTGTTTATACAGCGGCAGAAAGTTCGTCAGCGGCTCATCGGCGATGACGACGCCGCAGGCGTGCACCGATGCGTGCCGGGCAAGACCTTCCAGCTTTTTGCCGATGTCGATGACCTGCCGATATCGTTCATTTTCTTCGTATGCTTTTTTCAGGTCCGGCTCAACATTCAGCGCCTTGTCCAGCGTCATTTTCAACTCACTGGGCACCAGCTTGGCCAATTTGTCCGCCTCGGCCAGCGGCACATCCAGCACCCGGCAGACGTCCCGAATCACCGCGCGGGCCTTCATCGTTCCAAACGTGATAATCTGCGCGATATGACCGTACTTGCCGCGGACGTATTCCAGTACCCGGGCGCGCCCGTCCTGACAAATGTCAATATCCACATCGGGCATCTCGTTGCGCTCCGGGTCCATAAACCGCTCAAACAGCAGGTCGTACCGAATCGGGTCAACGTCGCAGATGCCTAAGCAGTATCCCACTACCGTACCGACGGCGCTGCCTCTGGCGCCGGCGGGGATGTTGTTTTCGCGGGCGAAATTGCAAAAATCCCACACAATCAGAAAATAGCTGGCAAACCCTTTGCCGAAAATTACCTCCAGTTCGCGTTCGATGCGCTCCTGGATTTCCGGCGTGATTTTCTTGTAGCGTCTTTTGACCCCTTCATAAACCAGTTTACTCAGAAATTCTTCGGCTCCGCTGCCATCGGCGGGATGATACGTCGGGGCGTGCCGGCTCTTCAAATCCAGTTCTACATCGCACCGCCGGGCAATCTCGACGGTCATATCGCACGCCTGCGGCGCGTAGGGAAACAATTGGCGCATCTGCCCGGGGCTTTTCAAAAACACATCCGGCGGATAAATCATCCGGTCCGCGTCGGTGATTTTCTTGCCCGTACTGATACAGCACAGCACAGCGTGGGCCTTGTGGTCGTCAGCATCGAGAAAATGCACATCGTTGGTCGCAACCACTCCCACGCCCATTTTCTGAGCCACATCCATCAGCATTTGATTCAACTGTGGATGCTCGCTGTTTTCGTGTTCCTGAATCTCAATGAAAAATCGGTTGATGCCGAAAATCTTCAGATACTCTTCGACCGCCTGTCGTGCCGCCGCTTCGCTCCCCTGCAACAACATCACCGGCACTTCGCCTTTGACGCAGGCCGTCATACAAATCAACCCTTCGTTGTATTGAGCCAGAATTTCCTTATCAATCCGCGGCCGATAGTAAAAACCTTCCGTATAGCCGATGCTGCTCAGCTTAAGCAAATTCTTGTACCCGGCATTGTTTTGGGCCAGCAGAATCAGGTGAAACGCGTTTTCCTTAATCCCGCCACCCTTTTGCTTTTCAAAGCGAGAAGCCGGCGCGATGTATGCTTCAATCCCCAGAATCGGCTTAATCCCCACGGCCTTGGCTGACGTATAAAAATCAATCGCGCCGAACAGATTCCCGTGGTCGGTCATCGCGACCGAATCCATCCCCAGTGCCTTGCACCGCGCAAACAGCCGCTCGCAGGATATCGCCCCATCCAAAAGCGAATACTGCGTATGCAAATGAAGATGTACGAACCCTTGCTCCGTCATAATGTCCTGATTTTTATTGTTTATGGCAACCTCTAAAAATTACCAAACTCTTGTAAAAAACAAGGGTGGCACGGTCAAGCCGCAGGCTTGGCCGTGGACAAATCAGACCTTTTAGAGGTTCCCTTCATTTATCAAAACCCATCATAGACGCTTCGCCCCTCAAAGTCAATGACACAAGGATATAGGGGACAAATAACGTAGCCAAACCATTCCAGAGTCGGAATTTCTCACGGAAATGTAGGATGCGTGATTTCACGCACCAGTTTTCTTCTCCGCCGGATGCCCAAAATAACAATGAATACGTAACCGTCTGCGGTACGACAGTCTTATATGATGATGCCGGCAACTTAATTCAGGACAAATCTGGTTATAAATACGCCTACGATGGAGCCTGCCCCGGCGTGGAGTTGGCCGGGGAAAATCGCTTGACACAGATAGCCCGGCCGGATGATACTGTCGTGGCGACATTTGCGGGAGCCTGTACCGGACACCGATCCGGGAATGCATTAGGTCGAAGGATTAACGAAACCGGGAAACCGGGGACAGTTACCTATAGGAAACCGGGGACAGTTACCTATTAAATGGAAAATAAATGGTGCCTGTCCCTGGTTTTCACTTATGTACCGACATAGTGCTTCTGACCTGCTTTGGTTCACCCAGTTGGCTGGCATGGGCACAGGGCCATTGACAATCCTCAGCGATTCTTTCGAAACCCAGTTGGCTGGCATGGGCACAGGGCCATTGACAATCCTCAGCGATTCTTTGGAAACGCCCTGGCGAATCACCAGGCTTCTGTACGGCCAATCCACACTCCGTTGAACAATCCGGATTTCCTCGATATACCAAAGCACGGTGAGATAATGGCTGCCGGATTACACCGGAAAACTCTTGAATCGCATCCTTTGTAATTATGAGAAAATGCAACGAATTTACATAAGGTCAAGCCGAACTGTTTGGTTCTTCAATCCCTTTGCAATCAAATCTTGGCTCATTTGCTCAAGATTTATTTTGCCAAGATTAGCTTCTTGTACCGTATCAACCCATTTTTTCGGCCAAACCTCAATACCCTTTAAAGCCCCCAGCCACGATGCCGTGTTGGTCGCGATACTGTCAGCGTCACGTCCGCCTTTCACGGCGGTTAAAACTGTTTTATGCGGATCACCCTGGCCGTAGACAAAATAGGCCAGCGCCAAAGGCTGCTGTTCGGCAAATAAAATACCATTGTAATCGGGTTTGTCTTTGTTGTAAACGGGTTTCAGCCGCTCAGGCATTGGGCCGTCAACTTCTGTTTTGCACGATCGGACAAGGCAATTCTCATACATATTTTCATACAACTCAGTCGGGTTTTTTGCCTTGGCCGCGATATCGACCGCCCGGGTGAAAAGTTTTTTTGCCAAAGGACCGGAGTCATCCATCACCGCATTCACAACAGAATCAACCGTTGCGCCTTTCTTAAACGCCGCTGCCTGACCTGCGACCACGGAAGAAAGAATATCCTGCTCCAGCGGAGCTTTCCAGATTCGGCACATATCCGCTGTCACGGCCGACGCTTTTTGAGGATCACCGGCATAGAGGATGCCGATTGGCTGCCACCAGCCGCCGCCGCCGCCCTGGATGTGATGTAATCCGCTTTCCTCAGCAGTCACCTCTCCGGATTCGACCCTTTTGAGCGCTTTAACCGCCACGTTCCACCAATTCGAAAAATCCGCGTGCTCTGAAAGCCACGGAGCAAACTTAGTTGCAGTATAAGGAAGGTCGGTTTCCAGAACATAACGAGCCAATTGTATCCGAATCGCTGTATCGTCGGTTATGGTACCCGCCGCAGGTTGCAGGGCATAGCCGGAGGATCCTACTTTGAGCAGGGTTCCCGGTGTGTCATAGCGGATGAGATCCTGGAAATCAGGAAATTTCTCGGCAATACGCAGATAGTGTTGATTCTCCACAGGACCGCCCATCGCATCGCCTATGGCCGCTCCCAAGAAGCATCCCATCGCCCGGGAACGATACATCGCAATTTCTTCAGATCCCGTTCTGTCTGCGCCAAAAACGTCTGATGAATCTATACCGGCTCCAAGGGCTGACAACGTAGATAATGCTATAAATCCGCGTCTTGACATGTCCATGTCCGACTTCATGACCACATTCCTTTCTTTGAATTTGTTATGATAAAATCCGCATGTCTGAGGCCGTCCCCGCATCAAGAAAAGGGAGTGCCGAACACTATTGAAAATGTACCCCGGGCTTATTCCATTTTGATATACTCGATATAATCCAACATTACCTTTTCTCCCTGATCGGATTCTGCCACAACCCTGATTTCATCTCCTTTTTTCACTTTCATGTTTTTGAATAATCGGCTGCGCCAGCAATCCGTGTCTTCGTCCAAATAAAAACATACTTTTTCTTTATCAGCAACGAAAAGTGATACTTTACTGTGCCCAAATTTTTCATCGTAGTATGTTATCCTGATATCATAGTTGCCTGAAACATGATCGAAGCTATATGAGGCTTTGCCTAAGCCAGATGTCTCAACGCCCCACTCTTCAACAAAATCATTAATCCTTGTGAAATTAGTTAGTTCCATATCTTCAAACTCCTTACCAATGGTAGGCGTTAGTCCCTGGACACCTGCATCAATCATTCCCTGTTTAAAAGCCCTCAATAGTCCAAAAGACGCACCATCGTAATGTTTTAGTGCCAGTCCGTTCACTTTGGCAGGATGTTCCAGGGCAACTTTTATTCCTGCTTTAACAAGTTCGGGAGTTGCTTTCATACGAGGCGCAATACCGCATATCAATGGCATATCGGGACCAATTAATTGCCGGTCGGTGGCAAGCCATTTTTTTCGCCTTTTAAACGTTTCGGCAGAATCGCCCTCCTGTTCCTGATGATCCTGTGTTACCACAGAACCAAGGTATTTGGATACATCCTCAAGGTACATGCCTAAATCCCTCGGGTTCCAATTCATGTAGGGATAAGTATCGTTATAACGAAGATGGCATTGGGGATTTTTTCGTACACGTTTAATTTCTTCTGAAATGTCCTTGTAAAATTGGGTGGTGGAATATGCCCTGAATTTCATCCACTGGTCCCTTTCGGGTTGTGCATTTTTATTGACTGCTAAAATCTTCCCGGCTGCTTCGAGGTCGAACCCTGTTTTTTTCGCTTCGGCAATGCAATATTTACAAAAACAGGTGCCGCCTTTGTCAATATCGTTGTTCCAAAATAAATGCTGGCAGGTTTGGATGTAGTCCAGGTCATAATGCTCGGCCAAATCGCCAAACAGCGCGATGATATAGGTCCTGGGTTCCTGGCTATTCGGACAAAACCGGCTGTTGTCCCAACTTGTCCCATCTGTTTTTTTTTGTTGCCAATCCGGGTGTTCCTGAATAATGGATGTGGGAATAGGAAAATGCGAAACCTCGGCGCCCACTGCCAAACCCCTGGCGCGACATGAATCAACCATTAGCTTGAGCCAATCTGTTTGGCGTATCCAATCGAAATCTGACAACAGCGGTTTTACTGCCCCATATCGGCCCATGTCAGGAAAAAAGGATACACGGGAGTCTTCTGAGTCCCAAAAATCCCGAACCGGGTCATGGGGAAATTTTGGTGCCTGGAAGGGCCTGTGCTCTTTATGCATGACAACGACCATGTACACACTATTGATTCCTGCCATGGTCTGTAGATTATCCAGTATGGCCGACATTCCTTCATCGTTAATTTCCCAGGCCCTTAATTGTGTACCGACTTCAAACTCAGACGTGGCCCCGGGTTTCCATACAGGTCGATAGGTTGACCCGGCGGATTGGGCATAACCTATTTGTGATTGAAAAATTGTACAGGTGGTAATAAAAAGAATAATACTAACTATCTGTTTGTTTTTTTTATCCATAATTTAATCGTGTTAGACGTTTATCATCCTGCTTGTATTCATATATGCCTTCATTTACATATCCATTTTATGGTCCTGGTCCTGGCCCCTGCACCTGAGGCTGCTGCGGCGTCTGTAGATCTTTCTTGGCCTGGCTTTCAGCCGCCGCCCAAACCGCAGCCGCATACGTCAGCATCACAACAACCATTAGTCCAACAAATACTTTCTTCATTGCTTTTTTCTCCTTACCAAATTTTTCCGTTTCACAATCCCATTTAATGAATAAACACTTTCAAATTACCCGATATTGCAAAAATTTCAATTTCCTTTTCACGTTTCTCGATACACCGACTCTTTAACAATGGTCTTTGCCCCCGGTTTATTCCAAGTTATACGCCGGGAGTTGCAATTTTGTCCGGTCTGCAAATTCCCCGCGTTTTTACGGGGAAAAGTGAGGGGGTCGAGCGGAGATTTCAATCGTGTCGCTGAAGAAATGCCGCTAAAACATTCGAGCATACCAATCCTTTTTGCATACTGGTAATCCTTTACGCACCCTGCCTCGGAATCATTCCGCTTTGGCATTCCCAAAGCACGCCGTTCCTTTTCCGGTCACAGGGGTTCGTCTATAGTACTGCTCGCCGGTTGTACAATCACGCTGTTGTCGTCAAGTTTCTCTTCTGTCGCAACACCCTCAAACTTCAGGTGTTCCTCATCCTGCACGCTGATGCGGATGACTTTCATCCCCTTGAATTTACCGCGAAGCAGGTCTTCTGACAGCGGGTCTTCAATATACCGCTCAATGGCTCTGCGAAGCGGACGGGCGCCAAATTCCGGATTGTATCCCTTGTTAATCAAAAACTCCTTGGCGCTGGTTTCCAGCTCCAGGTGAAGTTGATGCTCCAGAAGCCGTTTAAATACCTTGTTCAATTCATAATCCACAATAGTTTGCAGGTCCTGGCGGGTCAGCGGCCTAAAGACTATCACCCCATCCAGACGGTTCAGAAATTCCGGACGGAAATGCCGTTCGATCTCCTTGTCCAGCATCTCTTTCATTTTTTCGTAATTGGCCTGTTCGGTCCGTTTGCCGAACCCGAAGCCGCCTTGGTTTCTAATCAGTTCGGCGCCGATATTGCTGGTCATAATCAAAATGACATTTCTGAAATCCACATGCCGTCCGAACGCGTCGGTCAGTCGGCCTTCCTCCATAATCTGCAGCAGCATATTATAAATATCGGCATGGGCCTTTTCGACTTCGTCCAGCAGCAGCACGGCGTAGGGCCGGCGGCGGATTCGTTCGGTCAACTGGCCGCCTTCTTCGTAGCCGACATAGCCGGGTGGAGCGCCGATAAGCCGGCTCACATTGTGCTTTTCCATATATTCGCTCATATCGATCTGGATCATCGCATCGGCGTCACCGAACATAAATTCAGCCAGCGCTCGGGCCAACAACGTCTTTCCCACCCCGCTGGGGCCTACGAAGATAAAGCTGCCCATTGGACGGTTGGGGTCTTTCAGGCCGCTCCGGCTGCGCCGAACCGCTTTGGCTACCGTCGTGATCGCCTCGTCCTGAGATATCACCGTCTTGTGCAGTTCCGCTTCCAGTTCCAGCAATTTCTGAGCTTCTTCCTTCTCTAATCGGGTCAACGGTACCCCCGTCATTTTACTGACCACTTCCGCTACTACTTCCGCATCGACGTCGCCGACGACTTTGTCGCTTTTTTCCTGCCACTGTCGCTGGATTTCGGCCTTTTCGTCCAGAATCCGCTGGATATCGTCGCGCAACGCCGCCGCCCGCTCATAGTCAGCGCCTCGAACCGCCTCGTCTTTTTCAGTCTGTAATTTTTCAATCTTCGCCTCAAACTCCGCCAAATTCGGCGGCGGTGTCATATTTTTCAGGCGAACTCTCGCCCCGGCCTCGTCAATGACGTCGATGGCCTTATCCGGCAGACACCGCCCGGAGATATACCGGCTCGACAGCTCCACCGCCTGGTACAACGCCTCATTGGTAAAACGCACGCGGTGGTGTTTTTCATATCGGTCTCGAAGCCCTTTGAGGATTTGCACTGTCTCATCTTTGCTTGGCGGTTCCACAACAATGGTTTGGAACCGACGTTCCAGCGCCGCGTCTTTTTCGACATATTTGCGGTATTCGTCAAATGTGGTGGCGCCGATACACTGTACTTCGCCGCGAGCCAGCGCGGGCTTCAGCACATTCGACGCATCAATAGCGCCTTCCGCTCCGCCGGCTCCGACGAGGGTGTGCAATTCATCCACAAACAGAATGACGTTGCCCGCTCGGCGCACTTCGTTAATGACGGCCTTGATGCGCTCCTCGAACTGCCCGCGGTATTTGGTCCCCGCCACCATCATCGCCAGGTCCAGAACCACAATTCGCTTTTCCTTCAGAATTTCCGGCGCCTGATGCTGGTCAATCTTCTGAGCCAGCCCTTCCACAATCGCCGTTTTCCCAACGCCGGCTTCGCCCAGCAGAACCGGGTTATTTTTCCTCCTGCGACAGAGAATTTGTATCAGACGTTCGATTTCGGTGACTCTGCCGATGACCGGGTCCAGCTCGCCCTTGGACGCAAGTTCAGTCAGGTCCCGTCCAAAGCTGTCCAGCGCCGGCGTCTTGCTTTTGGGCTTGACACCCGCTGCGGCGGCGCCATTCGGAGGATTCATCTTCATCCCCAGTGACGGATAGGTCCCGGTATTGTCCTCCACACCCGCTCCCAGCAGATTCAGCACCTCCTGGCGGACGTCTTCGAGTTTCAATCCGAGATTCATCAGCACCTGCGCAGCAATCCCATCCGCCTCCCGCAAAAGTCCCAGCAGAATATGCTCCGTCCCCACGTAGTTATGATTCAGCGACCGTGCCTCCTCGATGGCAAATTCAATCACCTTCTTGGCCCGGGGCGTCTGCGGCAGTTTGCCCATCGTCACCATATCCGGCCCGCTTTTCACCAGCTTCTCTATCTCCAGACGCAGTTTCTTGATATCCACGTCCAGATTTTTCAGCACTTGTGCCCCGACGCCGCTGCCCTCTTTGACTAATCCCAGCAGAACGTGCTCGGTGCCGATGCAGTCGTGGTTAAAACGCTGGGCCTCCTGATTGGCCAGCGCCATTACTTTTCTCGCCCGGTCCGTAAAACGTTCAAACATATCTTCTGTCTCTTTCTGACTCTGAAAATTCACCCGTTTCAGTTATCTTTACCATTGTAGGCCTTTATGGCCTCGCTGTCAAATCTTTGACCTTGTTAAAGCCCCGTAAGAACTATAGTCCCGCTTGTCCCATCTTGTTCATTTTCCACAACTTGCATTTCATCACAATAACACGGGTTTCTTTGGCAAATATGAAGATATTA
>Ga0315293_10003837_pt1 | contig 14404 bp, 13 predicted proteins | sample YL17G13_20_MG_FD_203071 | JGI IMG/M metagenome (GOLD analysis project Ga0315293, IMG submission 203071) | Sediment microbial communities from Yellowstone Lake, YNP, Wyoming, USA - YL17G13_20 | ecosystem: Environmental > Aquatic > Freshwater > Lake > Sediment | place: USA: Wyoming | collected... | reverse complement strand
AAAGGGGAGATGAATCATCTTCCTTCCCAGTGTACTATTTTTCTCTCCAATCTGGAAAAAACCATGTTTATCGAGTATCCCAGAATCCCTGCAATTATAATCAGCGCATAAAGCCCTCCGGTATCGTAGAGCATGTGCGCATCAACAAGCCTTGTTCCCATTCCCAGTTTTGTCCCGAGGAACATCTCCGTCGTTATCACGAGAATCAGGCAGATTGAAGCAGCCAGCCTGTAGCCGCCGAATGTTGTCGGCAGGGATTCCGGCAGGAGAACCTTGAGAAACAGTTTCCTGCCATTCATTCCTATCTTTCTGGCGAGAGTCAGCCTTGTTCTGTTAATCTGCTTCGCCCCGTAAAAGGATGCGATGGTTATTATCATGGTTCCGGAGAAAGCCGCGACGGCTATCTTTGACGCGTCTCCGATTCCAAAAAAGAATATGAAAAGCGGGAACAGGGCGATGGGCGGTATGCTTCTGAGGAAATCCAGCGCAACTTCGATGCTGCAGCCTGCCCTTCTGAAATACCCTATTGATATCCCGAGAGGTGTCCCGATTCCCGCGGATATGAGAAATGCAAGGACGACTCTCCATGAAGTTGCACCTAAATCAGGCGAGAAGTTTTCCTGGGCGAAGAGCCTGAAGATGCTATGAAGGATTTCAACAGGTGATGCGAAGAAAAGTTTTGAGACCAGGTTCGCTGAAACTATCGCTTCCCATGCGATGAAAAATCCTGCTATAAAGAGAATTCTGCCGCATCTCATCATCCACACCCGCAGAATGATTCCAGAACTTTCTTTTCGATTTTTTGGAAGCTTGATGAAAACCTCATCTGGTATCTTCTCGGCCTCGGCAGTTCGATGTTTATTATCGTTTCTACCTTGGTGGGCTGATTGGAGAGGAGCACGATCCTGTCAGACAGGTAAACCGCTTCCTCCACATTGTGTGAAACGAACAATACCGTCTGCTTTGATTTCTCCCATATATCCAGCAATGAATCCTCCATCTGCATGGCGGTCCTGAAGTCCAGGGATGAAAAGGGCTCGTCAAGAAGCAGCACAGAAGGGCTGAACGCCATCGCCCTCGCTATGACTGTCAGCTGCTTCAGCCCACCCGACAGCTGGTACGGATAGTGTTTGCTAAATTCAAGCAGCGTCTTTCCACCGACCCGTATATTTTCAAGAATGCTGTCGATTTTCTGCTCATCATTCAGCGCGATTTCTATATTCCCCCTCGTGGTCATCCAGTTGAAGAGCGATTCATCCGGATTTTGCAAGACCAGGTAGGATTTCGCCTTTTCGGCAGGGGCGCTTCTTATTTGTACTTCCCCATTTGTCGCCGCTTCAAAACCGGAGATTATCTTAAGCAGCGTGGTTTTCCCGCAGCCGTTCGGGCCGAAGATTGCCACGAACTCCCTCTTTTTGACGTCCAGATTTATTCCGTCAAGAACCCTCAATGGCCTGCCGGAAGAACTTGGGAATTCTTTGACCAGATCCTTTATTCTCAGAAAGGCCATATTCCACCCACCTATTCCAGGTCTTTTTCGTCAAGCATAAGGCGGCTGGTATCGACCTTTTTCTTTATTATCCCTTCTTCGAAGAGGAAGTCCGCAGTCTTTTGAATCGCTTCCTTCTGCTCTTTGCTCATGCTGTCGACATACTGGAACTCGGGGAAGGTTGTCTTTTCGGCGATGTTTTTTTCAATGGGTATGTACTTAGGCAGGATCTGTTTGCTTTCCTCGAAGTTCTTTGTTATGAATTCTATGGACCTTTTCATCGCCTGCAGGAATTTTTTCGCCTCGGCGGGATGCTCGTGCAAGAACTTCGTGGATATCACGCCACATGATGTTGAGGGGTAGAATCCGAAGGTTTTGGCGTACACCGAGCCATTTACCAGATATTCAGCAATTCCTTTTTCTACAGCAATCGTTGGGTTTGGCTCCAAGGAAACGAGTGCGTCTATCTGCCCTGTCTCAAGCGCCTGCAGCTGCAGACTGTCGTCGATTTCTATTATTTTAAAATCGATCACGCCCTGCTTTTCTAAAAACTTCCTTATCATTGTCCTTGCAAAAATTCCTTTGTTGGCCCCGATGGTCTTCCCTTCAAGATTGTTGATACTTCTGATTCCGCTGCCTTTTCTCACTATCAAGTTCTCTGAGTGCCTTTCATCCGTATAGAAATCCGGGGAGAATAATTTGAACAGGCCCGGTCTTGTGTTCTCCAGGGAATAGGAAACCACAACGTTCCCTGTGGGCGTGGCGTCCAGATGCCCGGCCGCAAACGCGTCCATAATCGTGTTGGTCGAATCGAACTTTAATGTCTCGACTTTGAGACCTTCATCCTCAAAATAGCCTTTTTCAAGAGCAACGAAGAGTACAACGTAATTGGCATTCGGCTTGTATCCTATTTTGACCGTGTACCCCTCCTCCGGCAGCGTCGCCAGCCCTGTCGGCTGGAACCGGAGCGCGAGCAGGGCTGTGCCCGCTACCAATACTGCCAGCATGATCATGCCGAATATTTTGCCATTCATGAGTAAGGAAATATTTTAAATACATAAATACTTTATTAGTAACTATTACTACTAATAAAATGAGGTTGTTTCCATGGAGACGAACTTTTTAGAGAACCTGGGGCTTTCAAAGAATGAGGCGAAGACCTATTTGACGCTCCTAAGGCTTGGCAATGCGAACAGCGCCGAACTGGCCAGGGAGAGCGGCATCCACAGGATAAATGTCTATGACGTCCTGAACAGCCTGATATCAAAGGGGCTCGTCTCCTACATCACTGAAGGCGGGACCAGGGTTTTCAAGCCTGAAAGTCCAATGAAACTAAAGGAGACTGAAGATGCCAAAATGCTATCATTGGATAAGGAATTGCCGGGGTTGCTTGAACAGTTCAGCTCAAAAAAGGAGCCCTGGGACGTAGCCATACTGAGAGGGGTCGAAGGCAAAAAAACGCAATTCGAGGAAATCACGAGGATTGCAAGAAATACCCAGAACAGGGTTTTCATCCCCCATGGCCTTATCTCAATATACAGGCCGCCGTACAATACGATGCTTCGCAGATGGTTTGAAAGGCTGGCGAAGCAAAAAGTTGAGTCCAAGCTGCTTATTCTGGATACTCCTAAGGCAAGGGAGCGGGCAAAGATGTTCAAAGGCATTGAAAGGCACAGCATCCGCTTCTCAAAACACATAAGTTTTGCTCCATTTTCATGGGACGTGTGCCAATACCTTGTTTTCCTTACCCTGCATATCGAGCCGTACCTCGTCATCAGGATAAAATCAAAAGAGATTGCAAAGGCCTTCATCAACAGCTTCGAGGTCATGTGGAAAACTGCGACAAAATGAGAGTTATTTGTTTTTTAAGCCCATTTGGAAAAATATAAAATATGAACCAGCAGGAAAGGGCCATGATGGTGTGGTCCGTGTTCTTCGTCGTCTCGGGGATCGTCTTCATGCTTGCCTTCATCTTCTCCCCAATGATAGGGGCGCTGATAACCCTGGCCTACATAATGCTCTACGTCGGCCTTTCCGCCGTCTTCGTGATGGTGTTCAGGGAAATGGAAAGCATAAAGAAGGACACGCTGGCGAAGCTGAGGGAGAGGAAGGAGGAGATGGAAGAGGTCAAGAAGGCCATAAGCGCCAAATACTACAGCAAGCGCATAGACGAAGTCTCCTTCAGGGACATAATGAAGGACTACGAGAGGAAGCTCACCGAGATAGAGGTCAAGATAAAGAGGCTTGAAAAGAAGAAGTAGAACCCTTTTCCAATGCGGGCGTGAAAAGGCGTTAGCGCGAAAACTTCTTGCTTTAGAGGTCCGGGGATTCCCCGCGGGCTCGTCTTTTTCTTTCCCACATCTTCTGCAAAGGAATATAAAATTTTCCACCAAAATAAGCTATTCTGGTGCTGATAATGTCGGAAACTGGTCCTAATGGCAATGCGGGCGCTTACAGGAGTGAGATACAAAGAATTCTTAGAGCCACCGGGGAGTCGCTTGCCGGGCCATTGAAAGATGCCTACAGAGAACTGCAACGTGCGATTGAAGACCCTCAAGTCACAAAAGGAGAAGCTGTGGTATTGTCTGATGAAATTGCTCCTCTTGCATTTGCGATGAGGGCTTTGGGCGGGAATCCCTCCCGGTTGCCGGGCTATCCGGGTAGTCTTATCGGCGAAGGCACCTCGGGGGCAGGTTATGGTGGCCGGGATTTGGACGGTATCACTTTGTTGCCACTTACAAAAGCTGCGCTTCGTTATTATCCGGTTCACAAGAGAGTTGAAATTTTAAAGGGCAAAAGGGGCCCCGACAGCCATTCTTATTTATCAGAGATCACAAGAAGGGTCCAGCAGCGCGTAGATTTTGGAACTATTGCAGTAAAACGCGGGAGAGGTTACTCCATAAGAGAGGATTCGGTGCCAGAATTGAGAAATATGATTGATAAAGAACTTCCGGGGGTTGACGCTCTCTTTGAATATACACCAGTTGATGGAAGAATGGGAGGAACTCACAAGCATAAAGCCCGCACAGGGGCGGGAACCGTGGGAAAATATGGAGGCGACCCGACCCTTACTGCGCATTTATTAAAATATCCGGGATTGGGCAGAATAAGAATAATATACCGAGGCATTGCAGTCGGTTCTGAACAGACAGGATTCTTTCAGGCATTGACCGATGCTGTGAGAGGTCATCCCGATTTTGAACAAGCATGTTATCGCAGAGGCTGCGGACACGCGGTCAGAGACCCTGAAAGATTAAGAAGCATAGTATCCCGCGTCCTGCCCCAAGTCGAATCGCAGTTTGCCGCGTTTGGGGGTGCAGGGGCAGTTGCGGCTTCCGCCCCCGGAGTCGCGGCCGGTCCAAGAGCTGCCGGTGAGGTATCCGCCGCGGATGAAGGGATTGTCCTCGGTGTATTGATTCAAAGATGTGATGCTGCGGCACAATTCTGTCAACGTTACCATGGATGTACGGATGGCTCAGACCATCCGCCTTTCGAGGCCATCTATCATGCGCTTACTGCTAATCCTGATTTTTTAAGTCGTGCAAAACCGGGGAAGCACGAAAGCTACCGGGTCCCTAAGGCAGAAGAGGGAGCTGTCAGGTCAATTATTGATTCCCTGCTGCCAGGAATTGCTGCGGTTTTTGAGCAGAAGAGGGGACCCGGGCCCGTCGCTGAAGCCGTTATAAAAGGCCCTGAGCCGCCTCCTCGCCCGCCTGCCCCGGAGGCAGGAAATGTAATGCTTTTGACAGAAGACCAGATTACGAGAAGATATGGAAGATTGTCTACCGATGTCCAGATGGATGCCAGAGAAGGCTATTTCGGAGAAGGGAAACAACTGCCTGGAAGTTCCTCAGTTGGTTACGATTCAGGAAAAGTCGATGCTTTTTACCGCAACCCGAGAAGAATGAAGAAGAGATTACCATAATTATTATGACGGTTTCTTTCCTTTCTGCTGCTCGTATAGCGTTGTTATCCTTTCGATGTCATCCGCATCTTCTGGGCTCTTGTCCGGCCTTAACCTGACAAGTCTTGGAAATCGCAGGGCGTAGCCCGAGGCGTAGTTCGGCGATTTCTGGATTTCCTCGTAGGCTATCTCCAGCACTATCTTCGGCCTTATCCTTATCATGTTGCCGTCCTCGCCTTTGATGAGGGGCTTGAGCATCTCCGTCAGCTCCTTGAGCGTCATGTCAGTATCTTCGGTCTTCTTTTCCTTGACGCCGGTCCCCATCATGCCGCATTCCAGGAAATCGCCTGTCTCGCCGTCCCTGCAGGAGAGGACGAATGAGCCCATCCAGCCGGCCCTCTTGCCAGTGCCCCACTGGGCGCCCGTTATGACCAGGTCCAGCGTCTCCATTATGGGCTTGACCTTAAGCCAGCCGCCCGCGACCCTCCTACCGGGCTGGTATGTCGCGTCGAGGTTCTTCACCATCACGCCCTCCTGGCCAGAGTAGAGCGCGTCCTCGTAGAACTTCTCCGCCTTCTTCAGGTCCTTCGTGACCAGCGGCTCTGACAGCTGGAACTTCCCCGGCGTGGCCTTTATCACCGATTCGAGCATCTTCTGCCTTTCCCTGAACGTCCTGTCAAAAAGCTGGCGCCCCTCCAGATAGACTATGTCGAACCAGTTTATCTGGATAGGTATCTCCTTGAGCGTCTTCTCTATGTCGTACTTCCTGTGAATCCTCTGGGAAAGTATCTGGAAAGGCTTCGGCTTCCCCGTCTTCGAATCAACGGCCATCACTTCGCCTTCTATGATGCATTTCCTGGCCTTGATGCCCTTCCTGACCATATCGACCAGGTCGGGGAACTGCTTCGTTACGTTCTCCAGCCTCCTGGTGAAGAGCCAGACCTTCTCCCCGTCCTTGTGCGCCTGAATCCTGGCCCCGTCGAACTTGACTTCTATCTGGACATTATCAAAGGATTCGATCGCCTCCTTCAGCGACGGCGATTTTTCCGCGAGCAGCACGTGGAACGGCTTACCGAGCTCCAGGGTGGCCTTCTCCAGGCCTTCGAACCCCTTCTGCTTCGCGATGATGGCAACCTCCCCGTAATCCGGCCGGAGGAACCACGCCCATTCTATGGCCTTTATCGCTTCCTTCTTGTCCTCCCCTTCCTTGGGCGGAAGGAACGCCTCCGCTATGGCATCCCTGACCACGCCCTCGGCGACGCCCACGCGCAGCTGTCCTAAGGAGGTCCTTATGATGTACTTCGCCTCTTTTGGCGAGGAGTGCATGATGAGCTCTTTCACGATATTGATTTTGATATCCTGGCTTCCCTTTCCTCCGACAGTCGCAAGTTTCTTAATATTCTCAAAGACCTTCCCGATATCGATGTGCTTGGGTGCAAGCGTCTGCTGCCTCTTCTTCATCATCAGGCTCTCGACGGTCAGCCCCAGGTCCCCGCTCTCGTTGGAATGCTTCGTCACCTCTTCCTCGGAGAATCCAGTGGCGGCGGAGACTATCCTCATGGCCGTCTTGCCGGCGATTCCAATCTCCTCGTCGCTCCAGGAAGGGAAGACCATCCCCTGAAGAAGCAGCACAACGCGAGGCAGGTTCTCGGTGTCCGATTCCTTCAGCAGCTTCGCGACCGCGCTTATCTTATCAAGCCTTGATGCTGTATTCTCAAGCTCCTCGTATACGTCGACCAGTTTGGAATAAAGCATATTTGATAATTTGTTTTTATTCTATTAAAATCAGGGATAGTTCACAAATCGTCATCCGTCTGGTACTTGCCTTTCTCCCTGTACCGGGTGCTGACATTGTAGGTGATGCGGGATTTGTAGAAGGATTCCTGCTTACCTTCATCCTCCGAGATTGCAGCATCGTAAACTTTCTTCCTGAGAGGCTCGGGCTCAACGTGCATCTTTAGCCTGATTTCGAAGGATTCGTTAGGTGGGGGGATGTATGAAGGCTGGCCGCCGCAGTTGAACTTCCATACAAGGCTTCGTGTTTTCAGGTCAACGCAGTAAAGGTTGCAGTCATAAGAGCCAAAAAATATCCTCCCGTCCGAGATTGCCTGCTGGCCGACCATCATTCCCTGGGTACTGAATCTCCAATGCTCCCTCCCGCTCAGATCCAGGCAGTACATGTTCTGGTCCTCTGAGCCGAAATATACCCTGTCCTCATGGCATATTACCGGGATGATCATCTCGTGCGTGGAGAATTTCCACAGCAGCTTTCCATCAAGGCTTAATGCATACAGGTTCCCGTCCCTGGAACCCTGAAAAAGCACACCTTTGTATAAGACTGTACCTGCCGATATGCCGTATATGCCGGTATGGAACTTCCAGGCCAGCTTTCCTGTTTCTGCATCAACTGCCCTTAGGAAGTTGTCAAAAGAAGTGAAATAAACAGTGCCTTTGCTGATAAGAGCTCTCGTGTAATTGAAAATCTCGCCCTGCGTCGGGAACTTCCAGATGAGCGATCCCGTCCTCTTGTCAAGGCAGTAGAAATTCTTGTCAAACGAACCGATATAGAGCCTGTCGCCCCATACGGCTGGAACCCCCGCAACGCAATCGCTTGTTCTGAATTTCCACACAAGCCTTCCAGTCTTAAGGTCAAGTGCATATACGCTGTTATCCCTCGAGCCCACATATAGACGTTTTTCGTCCACGCATGGACCGCCGTTTATCTCACCGTCCGTCTTGAACTTCCATCTGAGTTTTCCACTGTTGCAATCAAGTGCGTATATGTTATAGTCGTAGCCCCCGAAATAAACCGCATCGTCCATTATTACAGGCCCGACTCCTCCATGAATGGCTTCAGAAGTCCTGAACTTCCATATGAGCCTGCCGGTCTTTGCGTCCAGGCAATAGAATAAGTGATTATGGGAGCCGAAATACACTTTCCCTTCATGCACAAGCACTCCGGAAGAGACGCTCCCGCCGGGGCCGACGCGCCATATCCTGTCCCATGCCTTTATGCGCGCGACCTCGAAGTCCTCCATCTCCACAGAGAAGTCGTCAAAACAGAAGCCTTCCTCGTCTCCCATAACACTAAACTGGAAGTATAAATTAAAATTCTTCCTCAGTCTGGTACTTGCCTTTCTCCCTGTACTGCGTGGAGACCTGGTATGTTATCCTTGACTTGTATGCGCCGACATGTTCCTCTGGACCTTTCTCTGAGATGTCATACCTGCCCCTCTCCTCTTCCTCGACCTCTTTCTCGGGTATCTTTATACTAAGCTCGAACTGTGTATATGGAGGGGGCACCCTTGAAGGGGAGCCGTCTGCCCTGAACTTCCACAGCAGTTTTCCGTCTTCTGCATCCAAAGCATAGAAATGGCAGTCATAGGAACCGAAATACACGACGCCCCCTTCGACAGCCGGCTTCCACCAGTTAGCCTCGAAAGTCCTGAACTTCCAGACCAGCCTCCCTTCGAGCGAGATGCAATAGAGGTTGTTGTCCTCGGCCGTGAAGTATATCCTGCCTCCTTCAACGGTCGGCATGCCTATCGGCTTCTTCGTGGTGAATTTCCAGATAATATTTCCGTCAAGGTCGAATGCAAAGAGTATCCCGTCTTCGGTCGGAACATAGAGCACTCCGTTGTGTATGACTGTTCCGCAGGTGATGCCATACTGGCATATCTTCTTCTTCCACATCTCCCTTCCGGTCCTGACCTCGATCTTCCTAAGGAGGTTGTCGAAGGAAGCGAAGTACATGAAGCCGTCCTTGATTGCGAAATCCCCTCCATTGATTATCTCCTGGCTCATAGCCAGCTTCCATATCAGCCGGCCTCCGTCAGCTGTGAGGCAGTAGAGATTCTTGTCATATGAGCCGAACATCACCAGGTCTTCATAGAAAGTCGCATCGGAAATGATCTCTCCGCTCGTCCAGAACTTCCACCTAAGTTGGCCTGTCTTCGCATCGATGGCATAGAAATTCTGGTCGACTGAACCGATGAATATCACCCCGTCTCTTATCGAGGGGCTCTCGATTATCTCCCTGCGGGTGCTGAACTTCCAGACCAGCCTTCCTGTTTCAGCGTCAAGGGCGTAAAGGTTGTGATCGTATGAGCCTATGAAAACCTTCCCGTCAGAATACGCAGCCGAGGATATGCCGCAGCTGTCCCCTGCCCTGAACTTCCATATGAGCCTGCCTGTGGCCGCATCCAGGCAATAGACGTTCTTGTTGTGCGACCCGAAGTAGATCTTTCCGTGGATTATGAGCGGGCGCGTGTCGATGCTGCCGCCCTCTCCGATGTTGAAGAGACGGTCATACTTCCTGACTTTCCTGACCTCGAAGTCCGCCATCTCTATTGAAAAGTCGTCGAAGCTTGTGCCACTGCTTTCTTCCATGGTAAGGATATGAAGAGGATAAAATTAAAACATTGATGAATAAGGAGAAAAAGGAAAAGATAGCGGGGGATGGATTTGAACCATCGGCCTTTGGGTTATGAGCCCAACGAGCACTCCAGGCTTCGAGGGCGGGCCAAGATTGCCGGCCTGCCTTGCTCTACCCCGCTGTTGCTATAATAATAGCATAAAGAGGGTTTAAAAGTTTAACCAGCGCAAGAATTTATTGCTGCACCATTTAAAATCAAGTGACATCTATGCAAGGGAAAATTATCGCGGGCTGCGATGAGGCGGGGCGCGGGTGCGTCATCGGGCCACTCGTAGTCGCCGGCATCTCCGTAAGCGAGGAGCGCGAGCAGGAGCTGAGGAAAATCGGCGTGAAGGATTCCAAGATGCTGGCGCACCCGAAAAGGATAAAGCTTGCCAAGCAGATCGAGGAGATTGCCAAGGACATAGTGGTCATGAAGGTGAGCTCCTGCAAGATAGACGCGTTCAGGAAGCAGGGTGTTGACATGAACAGGATAGAGGCGCTGAAGTTCGCCGACATAATAAAGCTGCTGGCTCCTCATCTTGCGTACATAGACGCTCCGGATACCAACCTCGGCAAGTTCCACAGGTTCATGTCCAAGCTCGTGGGAGACGGCCCGGAGCTCGTGGTCAGGCACAAGGCCGACAGGGATTACCCGGTCGTGTCCGCGGCCAGCATAATAGCGAAGGTGGAGAGGGAGCTGGAGATAGCGAAGCTGAAGGAGGAGTTCGGGGACTTCGGCACCGGCTACACCTCTGACGAAAGCACGATAAGCTGGCTCAGGGAATGGCTGAAGGTTAACAAGGAGTTTCCCGAACACCTTGTAAGGAAGAGCTGGGTGACAACGTCAATGCTCATGGGCGAGAGGGAGCAGACAAGCCTCGGCGGATGGTTCAGGGGGCTTGTGAGGAAATAAGATTAAAAAGCAAAAATCCCATTATGGTGTTATATGCAGCGGAAATATACTGACGAGATAAAGGTAGGGGAGAACGTCCTTGTCAAGGGCTGGGCGGCGAAGATAAGGAACCTCGGCGGCCTCACGTTCTTTCTGTTGAGGGACAGGAAGGGGATGATACAGGTCACTGCGAAAAAGGGCAGCGTGACCGACGATGTTTTGAACGCGATAAGCGGGATTGGCCGCGAGGACTGCGTAGCCGTGACCGGGAAGGTCGTGGAGGCAAAGCAGGCGCCCGGGGGCAAGGAGATAGTCCCCGAAGGCATCGAGGTGGTCAGCAAGGCGGAGGCGTCGCTGCCCATAGACGTCTTCGGGAAGATAGAGTCCGGAAAGGACAAGAGGTTCGACTTCCGCTGGCTTGACATCCGGGACCCGAAAATGCAGGCCGTCTTCAGGGTAAAGTCGGTGGCCCTCAAATACATCAGGGATTATTTCGAAAGCGCGGGCTTCATTGAGGTGCACACGCCGGTCATACAGGCGGCGGGAGCGGAGGGCGGTGCGACGCTCTTCCCTGTGATATACTATCAGAAGGAGGCCTTCCTCAGGCAGAGCCCGCAGCTCTACAAGCAGATGCTCATGGCTTCCGGCATGGACAAGGTATTTGAAATCGGCCAGGCCTTCAGGGCGGAGAAGTTCCATACGCCAAGGCACGTCTCAGAGTTCATATCCGTGGATTTCGAGCAGGCATGGGTGGACTCCGAGGAGGACATCATGGCGACGCTGGAGAACATGGTCGCCCACTCGCTGAAGGGAATCGCAAAGGACTGCAAGGACGAGCTTACGATGCTCGGGAAGGAAATAAAGGTCCCGGAGCTCCCGATAAAGAGGGTCACATATGACGAGATCGTCAGGCTGCTTGGGAAGGCTGGCACAGCGATAGAATGGGGTGACGACCTGGAGGACGCATCCGAGAGGAAGGTCGGCGGGATCCTTGAGAAGAAGGGCCATGAATGGTACTTCATCACGAAATACCCCTCCAAGATAAAGCCATTCTATGTGATGCTCGACGGGGAGGTCTCGCGGGGTCTCGACCTCGACTACAGGGGCATGGAGATGGCCAGCGGAGGGCAGAGGGAGCACAGGCCGGAAGTGCTGCAGAAGGTCATGAAGCAGAAGGGCCTCGACCCGCACAAGTTCGAATTTTACATCGACGCCTTCAGGTACGGCATGCCGCCGCACGGCGGGATAGGCTTCGGCGTCGAAAGGATGGTCGAGAAGATACTCGACCTGCCGGACATAAAGGAAGCCATCCTCTTCCCGAGGACGCCGGAGAGGCTCGTGCCTTAGTTACCTAAATTTGTTATTTATTATTACATTGACAATAATTTTATAGGATAAAATGGGCGGCACATGTTATGTTCCTCAGCCGAGGGAATTCCTCTGGTGGTATTGGATAATCCTCGCTATTTTTGTGCTCCCTTCCCTGATTTCTGCGGGCTTGGCATACAAGATTCTGAAAAAAAGATTCGGCAACAAAGCCAAGGATCTGGCCCTGGTTGTATTCGTTTTGGTGAGCGTGGTTTGGTTTCAAATTTTCATAATTTACAATCTGGTCTGGGCCTTTGCAGCCATGACCATTCCGCTTTCCGCCCTAGGAGGGTACAAGTTCGGAGAGGCCAGATTCGGCAAAAAGGCAGGACTGATAATCGGGATACTGTCCCTTATGATTGCATCCGTCTGTTGGGCTTCTTTTGCATTTGGTGACATCTATAATATTCCCGTAACCTGGTTTACCACTTATCGTTTTTGGTGATTGAGTGGACCCCCTGCATGAGTTCTACTCAAGGCTCGCAGATAAGTACGAGGAAAGCTTCGAAGCCGCGATGTTAAGCGAGGATTCTTTGAAAAGCGCTGTGAAAAAATACGCTTCCGGAAAGGTCCTCGATGCCGGCTGCGGTAACGGGAGATGGAAGAAGATACTGTATTCTAAGCATAAGAAGCGCATCGAATACATCGGCGTGGATGCCAATGAAAATCTGGTTGAGGTCGCGATGAAGAATGGCTGCGATGCAAGAGTCGCTGACATTAGAAAGCTTCCCTTTGATGACTGCTCCTTCGACACAGTTATCTGCCTCTTCGGCGTGCTTTCGCACATGGATAAGGAAAGCCAGATGCTGGCGGTGGCTGAAATGGAAAGGGTGCTTAAAGAGGACGGAATAGCGATACTCTCGGTCGGGAACTACTACTCTCCCTTCTCGCTCCCCTGGATGCTTATCAACAGAAACAATATCGAGATGAACGGTGTCAAGACAAAGGTCTACAATTTCAAAAGGAAAGAATTCTTGGAGTTGTTCGGGAATTTCAATTTCAAATTGGTGGATTATAGTTACTACGATTATTCCTTTGTACCGATACAGCTATTCAGATTCGCTGGCCTTCTGGCATCCGTCGATTACACGGGTGCTTATAGATGGATATGCAATGCCATGCAGGAAACTTCCGACATCGGGCTTCTCGGCTGGATGGGAAAGCAGATGTACGGCGTGTTCAGGAAGAATTCTTCTAGAAATTGAATAAGTTTCATCGTCAGAAACATAAACGAATTCGACGACGAAGTGCAGAACGTGATGAACAGATTCTCGCAGTACCTGCAGGAAAAGGCCATGACGACCACATTGTATCTTGCGTATCACATCAGGGAATACCTCAATGACTCGCAAGTTTTATTACAGAGGACGCCGGAGAGGCTCGTGCCTTAGGGCGGCTGCCCTGAGCGCCGTCTCAGCGCTGATACAGCACAAACCTTGCGCTCATCCCGCAATCGGGAAAATTGTTGTAGCCCACACTCACGCAGTCGGGGTCGCAGTAGAGGAATTCGTCCATGCCTCTCATAAGGACCATGTACTCGTTCTTCGGTGCCAGTCTTGCTGCCGGGTCCTGATGCGAAAACCCGTATGTCGCATTCTGGCGCAGAAGGTGTATGCAGTCTCCATAATCCAGTTCGGGGAACGGGTCAAAGAACATTGTAATAAATCTCGGGTTGAACTTCGAGGGCGGTTTCATACCATCCCCCGCGATTTTTTCATCTATTTGTTTCTCATGCTCCTGTCCCCAAGTAACAATCTTCCTTTCCACGGCTTTCCAGAATCCCGGATTCACGCCGACTCTCCCGGCGCGCTTTGTGCTGAAAGGCATGCCCGTGTCCGGGTTGTAGAGGCCGTCACTGGTCGGTTCGACAATCCCCTGAGAACAGGGAATTCTCGTACGCAGTGTTTTGTCGCTTCTGAAACCGTATTCTCCCTTTTTGGATCTGACCTGAACGGGCTCCGCCAGCCAGTCAACTTCGATGTGGTCCCCTTCGGCAACGGCGCTTGCCAAAGAAAAGACGTCCCTCGTGCGTTCTCCGTAAACGCTGGCATTCACACCGCTTACCACACCGGCGTAGGCGCTGCGAAGATTATTGTGAAATATTCGCAGGGCCTGCCTTTGCATTTCCTCTCTGGTTTTGCCTGCATCCCTGCCTTCGATGACGGCATGCGCAAGCTCGGTCAGGGCGCGCAAATCACGGAGTGCAGGCAGGTGCTCCGCGCCAACCTTATCCATGAGCTCTCCGGCTGAAATCTCGCACAGGCTCTCCGGATAGAGATCGGTGCTGAACATGCCACCGGGAAAATGCCACACGTTACCGCAAGGGTCCCTGAC
>Ga0315293_10003836_pt1 | contig 14405 bp, 6 predicted proteins | sample YL17G13_20_MG_FD_203071 | JGI IMG/M metagenome (GOLD analysis project Ga0315293, IMG submission 203071) | Sediment microbial communities from Yellowstone Lake, YNP, Wyoming, USA - YL17G13_20 | ecosystem: Environmental > Aquatic > Freshwater > Lake > Sediment | place: USA: Wyoming | collected... | reverse complement strand
TCCTGTTGTCCCGTCCCCCGCCCTGCCCCCCGCTGTTTTTGCTTCACCGGTATGCATGATCGCCTGCAGGAAAGTCCCGGTCGTGATGACAACCGCCCGACAACGATAGACGGCCCCGCCTCGAACTCGAACTCCCGTGATGCGTTTCGTCGCCGTCGATTGTTGGCACGGCGGAGGATTCGCGATTGGTGACGCCGCAGAGGGCTCTTTTCGGCGTGGGACCTCGCACTCCGGCCCCGGCTCCGCGATCTCCTCCACCAACAACTCTTCCACCGACTCCTGCCTTAAGGTAAGTTCTTTCTGGTCTTCGATGCGTCGTTTCATCTCGAACTGATACGCCTTTTTGTCAGCTTGGGCGCGGGGGCTATGCATCGCCGGGCCCTTACTGAGATTGAGCATGCGAAACTGAAGACCTGTGGCATCAATCACACGCCCCATTTCACCGCCGAGCGCATCAATCTCGCGAACAATTTGGCCTTTCGCCACGCCGCCGATCGCCGGGTTGCAACTCATCTGCCCGACGGTATCGCAATTCATGGTGAGCAGGACCGTTTTTGCGCCCAATCGCGCTGCCGCCAAGGCCGCCTCGCATCCAGCGTGCCCGGCCCCAATCACTGCCACATCGAAATCGTAAAAACTTGTTGTCATACCTCATACACTATCACGCACGCAGGAAGTCTTGAAGAGCACGTCTCGTACTCGAGTCTCTTCGGCCAACTCTGCCCAAAACTTGCCCTCCCCTCCACCGGTCCACAATCACAAGTGGACGGGCTATCACAAGTGGACGGGCTATCACAAGAGCCAGACCGATGACTCATGTCTTACGCGTCATCGGTCTGGCGGCCTTCGCGTTGCGGGATCTGTGAATCCTCGAAAACCGCATGTCCCTCGATCCACTGCTGGCAAATCCAAGAATGAAGTCATCGCCGACGACGTGAACCGTACCGAAACCCAAAAAAACGACTATTCGTCGCCTCAAGATCATCCGGCCATGAATGACCGGATTGCGACGACTGCCGTCCGGTCGTTTGATCCATCGCACGTCCCACCACCACAGGCTTGGAACAACCGTTGGTCTGAATCCAAAACATTCGCGAGGACAACGCACCTATGCAGTTCCATGCTCCGGCGGATCTCGGCAACGGATTTTTCCTCGATGACCATGCTTGCAACTCAATCCCAGCCTGAGATACTGCGTCCCGTGACGAGTCGCTGAAACGATCCCACATCTTGAGCTCTGACGAAATAGCATTCTTTATAAGGAACACGACTGATGAAGCGTATGGCAGCCACGACACTGAAGGGAAATTCTGTTGATCTCAAGGGCCGGGAATTGAAAGTTGGCGACGACGCACCCGATTTTAAGCTTCAGGACAACAGTCTGGCCGAAGTGACACTTGCCTCAAGTACGGGGAAGACTCGAATCATCGCCACGATTCCGTCGCTCGACACCCCCGTTTGCCATGCAGAGACCAAGCGATTCAATGACGAAGCCAAGAAACTGCCGAACGCCGAAGTTTTGGTCGTCAGCATGGACTTGCCGTTTGGTGCCAAACGTTGGTGCGGAGCCGAAGGCGTCGAGACCGCGAAGACTCTGAGTGCACACCGCTGCACCGAATTCGGGTACGACTACGGCGTGCTGATTGCCGGTGGCCCTCTCGACCGCTGCTTTTCCAGAGCAATTTTTGTGGTCAACGCTGCCGGAAAACTGACCTACGTTGAATACGTCAAAGAGATCGCTGACCACCCGAACTACGAAGCGGCACTGGTCTCAGCCAAGGGTTAGATCTTCGCACGTTAAAAACCGACTTTGAATCCGCTCCACAACGGACGGAGGGTCTCACGCTAGATGAAAATCGTTTGACAAAAACAGGCTCCTCTCTGTGGCTTGATCGCGGGATCAGGCCACAGAGGAAACCACCAAGCCATGACTCCTGTGTCTGACGTCGGTCACCGACACAAATGTCAAGCAAGAGCCTCCTAGTCGTCACCGGTCGGATCGCCAGCGAACACTCCTCCCGAGGTCTTGGTTGTCACAGCTTGGCATGAAATCCGAGATATTTTCGAGTGACGGTGAATAGGCCAGAAACCTGAATCCTGCCCTGTGTGAACCGGGAAAGCCACCGTTGTGGTCAGCAAAACATCCCAGACTTCGTTGCAAATCCTGTATGCACTGAGCTTTTCGCATCTGCTCAACGACACGATTCAATCAGTACTTCCGGCCATATTTCCTGTCTTGCAGGAATCGTTTCAACTCAGCTTCACGCAAATCGGCTTGATTTCATTCACGCTGCAGATGACCGCATCGGTTTTGCAGCCGATGATCGGTTTCTATGCAGACCGTCGGCCGCAACCCTACTCACTGGCAGTGGGAATGGGATTTACACTCGTTGGCCTGCTGATTCTTTCTCAGGCAGTCCGCCTAGAAGCGATGCTCCTCTCGGCCGCTTTGGTTGGTATTGGGTCATCCGTGTTTCATCCCGAGGCATCACGGGTGGCACATCTGGCCTCGGGGGGCAGATACGGTTTGGCACAGTCTCTGTTTCAGGTCGGTGGAAATCTGGGGACCTCGCTGGGACCGTTGCTCGCCGCCGGGATCATCGTCCCCCACGGTCAGTCGTCGATTGCTTGGTTTTCGCTTCTGGCCATCCTTGGAATGGTCGTGCTCATACGCGTGGGTTCATGGAGTCAAACGCATGTTCGCCGAGCCAAGCAGAATCCTCAAATTTTGCAGCGCCTCCACAAATCGTTCCTCCCCGCTTCCCAAATCGTTCCTGCATTACTGATCCTGCTCGTGCTGATTATTTCTAAGTATTTTTATCTGGCAAATTTCACAAACTTTTACACATTTTATCTGATGAGCAAATTCCGTCTTTCTGTCCAAGCCTCTCAGGTCTGTCTGTTTGTGTTTCTCTTTTCGGTTGCTGTGGGTACGATTTTTGGTGGGCCACTCGGTGATCGATTTGGTCGCAAGGTGGTGATCTGGTTTTCGATTCTTGGGGCCGCTCCTTTTTCGATGGCTCTGCCTCATGTTGGCTTGGTAGGGACCGTCATTCTGAGTGCCTGTGCCGGAGCGATTTTAGCGTCCGCCTTTTCGACAATCCTCGTGTTTGCTCAAGAACTTCTGCCGGGAAATATTGGCACGGTTGCCGGCTTGTTCTTCGGCCTAGCCTTCAGTATCAGCGGAGTGGCGTCGGCAGCTTTAGGCCGGCTAGCAGACCAGACGAGTGTCGAATACCTGTTTCAGGTGTGTGCCTATCTTCCCTTATTCGGCATTTTAGCAGTTGGCCTGCCAAAACTACCCTCGGTACCTCCGGCCGTGATCGACCCAACCTCCACACGCTAACGATCGCGATTCCGAACAACGGTTGTGGTGCACAACCATGTCCACGCTCGATGACAAACCGACTGCCAAAATTGGCTGGGCAACGCAGGTTTGCCACCGCTCGAGCTGCCGTGCACTGTGCCGAATCTCGCGTCACAAACAGCGTGAGTGACCGTTTAGGGACGGCTTGGTTCTGAGTCTCGCGGAACGAGGTCTGTCGAGTGGATCGGACGGGATGCATCAGCCCCCCACAAGGGAACCCACGGTCACGCCCCGAACGGCGTGTGTGTCACAATCCGCATTGCGAGGCAGTTGGATATCGGTCAGGCCTTACGTCGGAGAGGCCGATCAAGAGGGACAGGGATCAGGTTCGTGGGCGGCTGGAAAAATCCTCGTTCGTGGCCTGAACCTCCTCGGAGACTTGAAGTTGAGCTTGAGCTTCTGTACTGTCCGGCATGGTTCTCTGAAGGTCCCTTGGTTGGTGGAAAGCTGCGTCAAGAGCGGCAGATAACAGTCCAACTGACGTTTCGATTCTTCAGGATGTTTCATTGCTAATGGCTGTGGAATTGCAGTCAGGTTTGTGAGGGATTGGCATGGCAACTCAGTACGTTTATTACTTCGGCGATGGTGCAGCGGATGGCGATGCGAGCATGAAGACGCTGCTCGGCGGCAAAGGTGCCAATTTAGCCGAGATGTTACGCATCGGACTCCCCGTTCCTGCCGGCTTCACGCTGACGACCGAAGTCTGCACCTATTACTATGCGAACAACCGGACCTTTCCGCCGGAACTGAAGCAGCAGGTCCTCGACTCATTGAAGAAGGCCGAGAAGTCCATGGGGGCTGAGTTCGGATCAGCGACGAATCCACTGCTTTTCTCCTGTCGCTCCGGTGCCCGGGAATCGATGCCGGGAATGATGGACACGGTGCTTAACATCGGTCTCAACGATATCACGGTCGTCGCTTTGGCCCAGCAGACTGGCAACGAGCGTTCGGCTTGGGACAGCTACCGCCGGTTCGTGCAGATGTACGGCGATGTCGTCCTCGAACTCAAGCCCAAGGACAAGACGGAGGGCGACCCGTTTGAAGTCGCTCTGGAACACAAACGCGAGAAAGAGGGGGTCGCTGAGGATTCGGGACTTTCGGTCAAAGCACTCAAGGAGCTGGTCGCCGAGTTCAAGCAACTGATCAAGTCTCGCGCCGGGAAGGACTTTCCTGCCGATCCGATGGAGCAGGTATGGGGCGCGATCGGTGCCGTGTTTGGCAGTTGGATGAATGACCGAGCGATGGTCTATCGACGGACGTATGGCATTCCTCACGAATGGGGCACCGCCGCGAACGTTCAAGCGATGGTCTTTGGCAACTTGGGTGACGACTGTGCGACAGGCGTCGGCCTGACGCGTGACTGTGCTCTCGGGACCCCTGGCTTTTGCGGTGACTACCTGATCAATGCCCAAGGCGAAGACGTCGTGGCCGGCATTCGTACTCCAAAACGGATCGAGGAGACGCTGTCACAGGACATGCCCGAGTCGTATGCTCAACTGAATGCGATCGGTAAGAAGCTCGAAAAACACTACAAAGAAGTACAGGATATTGAATTCACGATCCAACGCGGCAAGGTTTATATGCTGCAAACTCGAAATGCCAAACGCACCGGTTTTGCGGCCGTTCGCATTGCCGTCGATCTCGTGAATGAGGGACTCATCACCGATGTCGAAGCGTTGCAGAAACGCCGCATTCCAGCCGACGATCTCAACCAATTGCTGCAACCGATCTTCGATCCGGCCGCCAAAACTGCGGCGACGAAGGAAGGCCGTTTCTTGGCCAAGGGGATCAACGCGGGTCCTGGTGCGGCATCGGGCATCATCTGTCTGTTTGCCGACGAAGCCGAAGCGTTTCACGAGAAGAACCCGAACATCGATATCGTTCTGGTCCGCAAAGAGACCAGCCCCGAGGATCTGCGCGGGATGAAAGCCGCCAAGGGAATTCTGACGGCAACCGGCGGTGCGAGTTCACACGCCGCTCTGGTTTCGCGTCAGATGGGCAAGGCCTGTATCGTCGGTTGCTCGGCGATTGCTGTCAATTACACCAGCAACACAGTGACGGTCGCGGGCAAGACGCTCAAGTCTGGCGACTTCATCAGCATGGACGGCTTCACTGGGGAGGTCTTCGAGGGCAAGTTGGCCACCAAGGCCAGCGAAGTGATTCAGGTTCTCGTGCAGAAGACTTTGAAGCCAGAAGAGTCCGAGACCTACAAACGTTACGCACAACTAATGAGTTGGGTCGATAAGTACCGCAAGCTAAAAGTTCGTACCAACGCGGACACGCCCGGTCAGGCGGATGAGGCCGTTGCATTTGGGGCCGAGGGGATTGGCCTGTGTCGTACCGAACACATGTTCTTCGATCATCTCGACGAAATCCGACATATGATCGTGGCGGACACCAAAGATACGCGAGAAGAAGCGCTCGCCAAACTTCTGCCTTTCCAACGTGCGGACTTCGCTGGACTGTTTCGCAGCATGAACGGTCGTCCCGTGACGATCCGCCTACTCGATCCACCACTGCACGAATTCCTTTCGGATCGGCACCTCGAAGAACAACCAGACCTCGGTCCGAAGCTTTCCAAGTGGACGGGTCTGACACTCGATGCTGTAAAACGCCGCGTGGAGGAGTTACACGAATCGAACCCGATGCTCGGCCATCGTGGTTGCCGCTTAGGGATCGTTTATCCGGAAATCACGGCGATGCAGGCCCGGGCGATTTTTGAAGCGGCGGTCCTCGTCAAGAAAGAAGGAATTCATGTTGTTCCCGAGGTCATGGTGCCACTCGCCGGATTCCTTGCCGAGTTCAAGCACCAGGAAAAAATCATTCGCGAAGCGGCCGAACGGGTCTTCAGTGAGACCGGCACGACGGTGGAATACCTCGTCGGCACGATGATCGAAGTTCCCCGCGCGGCAGTCCGCGCGGACCAGATCGCGACCGCGGCCGAGTTCTTCAGCTTTGGCACGAACGATCTGACACAAACGACACTGGCCATCAGCCGCGACGACTACGGCCCGTTCATTGGCTTCTACCGCGAACATGACATCATCGCCAATGACCCGTTCCAAACGATCGATCAAGAGGGAGTCGGCGACATCATGCGAATTGGCGTCGAGCGCGGCCGCTCAACCCGACCGGACCTGAAGATCGGCATCTGCGGCGAACACGGCGGCGACCCTGCCTCCGTCATGTTCTGCCACGAAATCGGCCTCAGCTACGTAAGCTGCTCCCCCCGGCGAGTCCCGGTCGCGAAACTGGCAGCCGCTCAAGCCGCATTGGCCGCGAAATAGTTGACAGAGGATGCACCGACCCATGGTCGCAGTGACTTGATCAGCAGGCTGGCATCACCCCGATGCTGGCCTGCTGACTTTGAGATCTGACGACTCCGGCGAATCAATGTCTTGGTTTGATCGCGTTCCACCGTTGGACGCCCGATTCCGTATGGGGCTCGCCGTGTCCAGCATGAGCCGTGTCCAGCATGAGCGGTGTCAGCCTCGATTCGATCGGCGTGAGAACCCATGTGTTTCGAAAACGGGGGGGATGCATCGCAGAAGCGTGACTGCCTCTGACCCGCAGAACAGCGTCCAAACCAACCGCATGCTGTCAGCAACTCACAACGTTAGCTCTGGAACTGAACGAAACCTCGTCTCAGTGCGAGCATTGAATTCCGAGGAGTTCCTCCGTTTTTGTTGCCACACCTTCGCTCGCTTTTCCAATGCGCCATCAAGTTGCCGTCTCCACACCACGGGCCAGAGCCATGCAGAGTCTCCTTCGGAAAGGATGGTTCGGTTGGCACCCACCAAATCCGTGGGCGCGATTGCTGAGATTCGAGCGACTGGTTGATGTCCTACCGACAAGGAGTGCACTAACGCGTGTCCAAAACCTTGTGCCGCGACTGATGCACGGAGCACATTCAGCCCCAAGAGTAGCGAATCCCCGAGATCTGCTCAAAAAATCAGAGGTGTACACTCTTTTTTGTTGACGGGCTTGGTTTGATCGCGTCCCCTGAAAGGAAGCCCTATTCCTGAGTATGGTTGCTCTGATTGGCCGCAACGAGCAGTTGTTGTTCTTGTAGAGGCACCTGCTGATAATGACTGAAGTCGAGGGTAAACGAGCCTCGTCCACCGGTGATCCTTGACAGAGCACGGCCATAGGTCGTCAATTCCGCCAGTGGCGCGCGGGCTTGGACAATCGTCATTCCGTCGGGGAGTGTGTCCATCCCCTCCATCCGGCCTCTGCGGGGATTGAGTTCACTTGTTACCGCACCGACGCAATCGGAGGGGATCGTCACCTCCATGTGCATCACCGGTTCCAAGAGGCAGGGCTTGGCCTGAAGAAACACATCACGGAAACAACAGCTTCCGGCCGTACGGAACGCCACTTCATTACTGTCGACCGGATGATCCTTGCCAAAGAACAGCGCAACGGCAATATCCTGAACCTGATAGCCCGCCAGAACCCCCTTCTCCATCCGGTCGACGATCCCTTTTTCAACAGCTGGGATGAATTGATTTGGGACCGATCCTCCGGAGACACAGTCGAGGTAGGCAAAGTTCAGCTCTTTGTTGTAGTGATATTCGCGGAGAGACTCAAATTGAGTCCGCGTGAAATACGTTTCAGGTTCAACATCGGGCGGCAGGGCATAGATTCTCAGGTGGACTTCGGCGAACTGGCCTGATCCTCCCGACTGTTTTTTATGGCGATAGGCACCTTCTGCCCACCCCAAGCAGGCTTCTCGGTAAGGCACTTTGGGTACGTGGGTCACGATATCAACTCGGTCTCTTTTGTGGAGTCGTTCTTGAATGATTTGCAGATGCAAATCACTCATTCCTCTCATGACCATTTCGTGGGTTTGTGAATCTCGCGTGATGCGGAACGTCGGGTCCTCCTCTTCAATCTTATGCAGTGCTCCTGAAATCTTCTGCTGATCTGCGTGGCTCTTCGGTTCCACGGCGAGTCCAATCATCGGATTCGGAAAACGGAGAGCCGGTAGAACAAAATTTTTGTCACTCGCGACGAGCGTATCGCCCACCTGAAACTCATCGACTTTGGCCACGACCACCACGTCGCCAGCATGCGCTTCATCGATCGCCTCAACCTGCTCACCCTGCACGTCGAGCAATTGATGGATTTTGACAGGCTTTCCTGATCGCATATCCTTGACCATCGAATCCTTCGTCAGTCTTCCTGATAGCACTCGGATGAAGCTCATCTTCGAAACGAATGGATCAATGCGCGTTTTGAAGACCTGTGCCACGAATGGCGCATCTTCAACGGAGGCGACTTCAACATCTCCTAAGCCATCCAAGGTTCCATGGCGGACGAGTTCACTCGGTGTGAGGGCAAAGTCGGCAATCGCATCCATCAATTCCGAGACACCAACGCCGGACTTCGCGCTGACACAGAAGAGGGGAATTAGCGATCCCGACGCGATCGCCTTGTTGACTCCGCCCCAAACCTCGTCCGCCGAAAGTTCCTCACCGGCGAGATAACGTTCCATCAGTTCTTCGTCCGCTTCAACAATCGCATCCATGACAGCGGCGCCATACGCCGCCGAATCGATACGGATATCATTCCGCTCCGTGGTCGTCACAGTCAGCGTACTGGTCACGGACTGAAAGGCGGCTCCTGTCCCACAGGGGATATTCAGGGGAATGCAACGGCGGCCGAAGATGTCTCGTACGCGATCGACGAGGCTCACGAAGTCGACATTTTCAGCATCGAGTTTATTGACCACGATCACGCGCGCCAGATGAGCCCTCCCGGCCAGCTCAAACGTGCGACGTGTGTTGGCTTCAACACCGGCGGTTGCATTGATGGTGACGAGTGCCGTTTCTGCCGCACAGACGGCGCTGATCACCTGCCCTACAAAGTCGGGATATCCCGGCGTGTCGATCACGTTCACGCGTACTCCGTGGCGTTCAAAGTGAATCATCGCGGCCGAGGTTGAAAAATGATGCCGGCGGGATTCGTCATCCATATCGAGTCGGCTTGTGCCGTCATCGACCGAGCCTGGCCGCAATCCGACTCCCGACCGGAAAAGCATTTGGTCGGCAAGTGTTGTCTTGCCGACAGCACAATGGCCGACAAGCACAATGTTGCGAATATTTTCCGTGGCGTACTTGGACATACTGGCTCCCCTTTCGTCGAGTGACAAATTGAGTTTTTTGAGCTCAGGCCAATCCATGATGTAACTCGGATTGTACGACTGAACAACACGGAAATGCCAGCAATATCCGTAGACGGCGATTGGTAGCCGTTGAGCAGCGGACAAAATTGTCCGTCGGACTCTCGCATCAACTCACACGACAGAATCCCTAAAACTCTTGTGCACAACGAACAAGGCAATCTCAATTTTTCGTCCTCAAGCCGGATCCTCCGCCTCCGATGGAATCCGAGAGTGTGCCTCAAAACCATCGAAATCAGGTGGATGAAGAGGCACCAAATGGTGGTCAGCAGGCCTCGACGGCTTGAATTTATCACCCCGCGGCCATCGCATTCTGGTACACTTCGGGAAGGGACTTGACGTCCCTGCGGCCGCACTCAGGAACGAACTGACCGAAGGTCATCGCGTTCAATCGACGGGCGTGCTTGCGACTACGGTATTGCCGTAAACTCTAAACAACGTGTGTGTGGCTGCGATGACTCGCCTCGCGAGTTCTGGTACCTCATCGGTCGTCGATCTCTCGGCCAGAATTTTCGACAGGCTCGGCATCGACTCTGTTCAGGAAGCGATGACGCCGCGTGACCATCCGCTGATATCCGGTTCCGGATTTCCTGCCAACGATTATTGTGACCGGCGTTCGATTCAGTTCGTTGTCAGGACTGACTATAATGGCGGCCCCATGCCACACAGACCACATTCGTCGTTGTTGGAAGAGACCGTCGCCATTGTCGGCGTTGGACTGATTGGCGGTTCATTGGCGGCGGCTTTGCGTCAGCGGAAGGCGACATGCCGCGTGATTGGTGTCGGTCGAGATTCTTCGCGATTGGCGTTGGCCAAAAAGGCGGGTTTGATTGATGACGGTTTCACGGACATTGCCTCCGTTGTTCGTCTCGCCAACATGATTGTCTTTTGTACGCCGGTCGAACGGATCGCGGAGGGTGTTCGAGAGGCGCTCTCGGGTTCTCCTACAGACCCCTCCCTGCTGATCACCGATGCTGGCAGTGTGAAGGGACCGATCTGTAAAGCACTGGCTGACGTTCCAAACTTTATTGGAGCGCATCCGATCGCTGGTTCGCACCGGCATGGCTTCGAAGCGGCCGATGGTCAACTGTTCGAGGGCAAGGTTTGTGTGATCACGCCGAATTCTTCCACGGCACAGGATCAGGTTCATCGACTCGAGCGATTCTGGCAATCGATCGGCATGAACACCGTCACCATGGCTCCCGACGAGCACGATCGTACGTTGGCAATGACCAGCCATCTACCGCACGTCGTGGCCGCGGCCTTGGCGGGAACACTCACCCCGGACAAACGGTTTTTTACAGGAACCGGCTTCCGGGATACAACACGGATTGCGGCCGGAGATCCTGCGTTGTGGAGTGGAGTTCTTCTACAAAATTCCGAATACGTTGTCGCCGGGATTGACGCGGTTCAAAATCGTTTGGAATCCATCCGCTTGGCGTTAACGCTGGGAAACACAGCTATTCTGCAACAACTACTGGAGGAAGGCCGCGCGAAACGCGAGGCACTCAATCCGTAAAACTGTTTTTTTTCGGTCGGTCCAATGAACGTCATCTCGCCTCCGACTGTCAATTCCTCCTCAGACAAGAACGCCGAGAAACCGAATGCTTTGGGAAGTGGAAATTTGTCCTGCGGTACAGGAGATCGATCGCGAGGCCATTCGTGTGATCAACGAGGCTCAGGCTCTCGGCGCATTGACCGTGACACACGTTCGGAGTGCGCGCGCGTTTCTGCTTCAATCCTCCTCGATCACCGAGGCCGAGCTCCATCGAGCGGCACAAACACTGCTCGTTGATCCCGTCGTCGAAACGTTCCAATTGATCCGGATTGATACCGCTAACTCCGGTTCGTCACGCTTGCCAATCCTCAACGTTCTCTTCAAACCGGGTGTCACCGACAACGTGGGAATGAGCACTCAGAAGGCGCTCGTCGATCTCGGTTTCGACGTTGAGGCAGTGGCCACCGGGCGGAAGTACTGGTTCAATCCCTCCACGTCGTCAGCCGATCTCGATCGGTTGGCGAAGCGAGTCCTCGCCAACGACGCCATTGAACGCGTCATCCCAGGCCCACTCCAGATGGACACCATCGGAGCCGGAAGCACGTACACGTTCGAATTGCGCATCGTCCCCATTCGAACGATGAACGACGACGCTCTGAGGCATCTCAGCCAGCAGGGTCAGCTCTATCTGAGCCTTGCCGAGATGCAGACAATCCAGCAACACTGGCTCGATCAGCAGCGGGATCCGACGGATATCGAACTGGAAACAGTCGCTCAAACTTGGAGCGAGCACTGTTCGCACAAGACCCTCAAGGGCCGCATTCGTTACCGCGACGAACACGGTGAACGTCTCTTCGAAAACATGCTCAAAGAGACCGTCTTCGGCGCGACGGTCGAGATTCGACGACGACTGGGCCAAGACGATTGGTGCGTCAGCGTTTTTAAAGATAACGCCGGTGTCGTGAAGTTCGACGACCAGCAGCATGTTTGCTTCAAAGTCGAGACACATAATCATCCGTCGGCAATCGAACCCTACGGCGGTGCCAATACGGGTCTGGGCGGCGTGATCCGCGACCCGCTCGGTACGGGCCTTGGAGCAAAACCGATCCTGAACACCGATGTCTTCTGCTTCGCACCGCCTGAGACGCCGATCGATTCGCTGCCACCGGGGACGTTACATCCAAAAGCCGTGATGAAGGGAGTCGTTTCAGGCGTCCGCGACTATGGGAACCGCATGGGAATCCCCACGGTGAACGGCGCGGTCTTCTTCGATGAACGATATCTCGGCAATCCGCTGGTCTACTGCGGCACTGCGGCGATGATTCCGGTTGACAAGGTCGAGAAGGAAGTCCATCCCGGCGATTTCATCGTCGCGGTCGGAGGCCGCACGGGCCGCGACGGGATTCACGGCGCGACATTCTCTTCTGCCGAATTGACTCACGAAAGCGAAACGATCTCGGGTGGCGCTGTTCAAATCGGCAACGCCGTCACGGAAAAGATGGTCTTGGATGTCGTGCTCCAAGCCCGCGACAAGAATCTCTACAATGCCATCACCGATTGCGGTGCGGGCGGCTTCAGCTCGGCCGTTGGCGAAATGGGCGAACACGTTGGTGCAGTCGTCTGGCTGGAGAAATGTCCACTGAAATATGCCGGCCTGTCCTACACCGAGATCTGGATCAGCGAAGCACAGGAACGAATGGTCCTCTCGGTGCCGCCCGACAAGTGGAACGAGTTTTTTAGTTTGTGCGCCGCGGAAGGAGTGGAGGCGTCCGCGATCGGCCAGTTCGGAAATGAAGGCCGTCTGCAGTTGACCTATCACGGCCAGACTGTCGGCGACGTGGCGATGAGATTCCTCCACGATGGCCGTCCGCCGGTCGTACGCGATGCCGTCTACCTGCCGCCTCAAGAAATCCCGCTCAGCCGAATCCTCTCCCCCCAAGCTGGGAACCCACTGACAAGGCGATCGACATCCACGGCTGTTCAACCCTCAACCCTCACTCATCAACAATCCCTCACGGCCATTCTCGGTTCGTTGAATGTTTGCTCGAAGGAGTGGATCATTCGGCAGTATGACCACGAGGTCCAAGCAGGCTCCGTTGTGAAACCGCTTGTGGGTGTCGCCTGTGACGGACCCTCGGATGCCGCCGTCGTCAGGCCCGACCTGACATCGCAACGCGGCGTCGTGGTCTCCAACGGGATGAACCCGCACTATGGAGACTTCGATCCGTACTGGATGGCTGCCGCGGCGATTGATGAGGCTCTGCGGAACTGTGTGGCGGTCGGAGCCGATCCGAGCCGGATCGCGATTCTCGACAACTTTTGCTGGGGCAACACGGAACGTCCTGAAACGTTGGGGTCTCTCGTGCGGGCGGCGCTCGGTTGTAAGGACACGGCCATCGCATTCGGTACTCCGTTCATCAGCGGGAAGGACAGCCTGAATAATGAGTTCTCGTATGTCGATCCCACCACGGGTGAGAAACGCACGGTGGCCATTCCGTCTTCATTACTGATCAGTGCCATTGGGCAAGTCGCTGACGTGCGACAGTGCGTCACGATGGACCTCAAACAGGCGGGCAATCGACTGTATCTCGTCGGCGTCACACGCGATGAACTGGGCGGCAGCCATTACGCGTTGGTCAATGGACTCCGCGGAGGCACCGTCCCGCACGTCGATCTCGTTCAGGCACCGCAGATCTTCGCGGCCGTACATCGCGCGATGATCAGCGGTCTGGTCCGCAGTTGCCACGACCTCAGCGAAGGGGGGCTCGCCGCTGCCGCTGCTGAGATGGCGTTTGCAGGGGGACTCGGTATCGAACTTGATCTGTCTCCGGTCGCGAGATCGGCCGGCCTGAGTGATCCCGCCGTGCTGCTCTTCTCCGAGAGTCCGACTCGGTTCGTGTTCGAGGTTGAACCACTGAAGGCGGCGGATTTCGAAGCGGCGTTCACCGGATTGCCACTGGACCGGATCGGTCAAGTCACGTCGAGCGGAAGCGTACGCATCACGACGATCGAGGGAGCGGCGCTGATTGACGCAACGCTCTGTGATCTGAAGGCCGCATGGCTCAAGCCACTGGCTTGGGAGTGACGCAGTCGTCGCGGTTTGCCATCGACCCGCTGGCTGCCGCTGTTAAGAGATGATCTGCTGAACGACGTTGCCCTGGACATCGGTCAGGCGATAGTCGCGGCCTTGGAAACGGTAACTGAGCTTTGTGTGATCGAAGCCAAGTTGGTGTAGGATCGTCGCCTGCAGGTCATGAACGTGAACCTTATCTTTGGCGATGCTGAAGCCGAACTCATCCGATTCGCCATGTGAATACCCTCCCTTGATGCCTCCCCCGGCGAGGAAGATTGAGTAA
>Ga0315293_10003835_pt1 | contig 14405 bp, 21 predicted proteins | sample YL17G13_20_MG_FD_203071 | JGI IMG/M metagenome (GOLD analysis project Ga0315293, IMG submission 203071) | Sediment microbial communities from Yellowstone Lake, YNP, Wyoming, USA - YL17G13_20 | ecosystem: Environmental > Aquatic > Freshwater > Lake > Sediment | place: USA: Wyoming | collected... | reverse complement strand
TGGTCCAACTGTCACAATACTTACACCAATCAATATGACTGCTTTAACAATGGGATCTTCATTCAATGTAGTTGCATCTGCAACTGACACAGGATCTGGAATGATTGATGGTTCAAATTGTCCAGTATACATTGATAACAACTGGGCTGGACAATTAACATATAATACTGCAACAGGAAACTGCGAAGGAACAGTAACTGCAGTTAAATTCAAGACAGCAAGAATAGCTGAATTAATTGTTTTTGCATATGATGTGGTTGGAAATGAAGGAAACAGTTCAGCAACTGGTGCTATTTATGTTAACTTAACTCGCGCATCTACTGGCGGCGGAGGTGGTGGTGGAGTACCAACAACCACAAATGAGACACCAGAAGAATTACTGATTTCAGTTGATGCTGAACCAAACAGTATTGATATGCTTTCAAATGAAAGTGCTAAAATAACAGTAACTATTGAAAACATCGGCAAATCAGCATTACAAAGCCTTTACTTAAGTGTAAGTGGTCTTGATGCAGATGAGTGGACTGCAGAGCCAAGCGGAAGAATTAACATTGAACCTGGTAACAAAACAACAATAATTGTTACAATAACTCCAAAAGCACATAATGATGGGGATTACACTGTAAATTTCACTGTTGGAAATGCAAGAGCTGAGAAATCAGACAATGTAGACCTTACAATCACAAATGTTGAACAACTAAGTACTGCTGCTAAGGCAAGAGCAAGCTGTGATAATGCAAGAGCACTCATAACAAACTTAAGTGCAACAGGCGCAAATACAGCTGGTCTTCAAACTAACTTGACAATAGCAGAAGATGCAATAAATGATGGGGATTTCAGCACAGCACTTGGAATATGCGATTCAATATCTGCTACAGCGACAGGAGCAGGCGCTGGTGGAATTACAGGTTTAGTCATTGGTGTCGGCAGCTTTGTGGCAGGCAATTGGGTTTGGATGCTAGTAACAGCGGGCTTAGGTTTAGGTGCTTTCGTTGGAAGAAGACAGCTTTTGACAGGATTTGGAAAACTTGGTGGTGGTGCAGTTTCATTGCTAAAGAGTAGACCAAAGCTTCCAAAATTGTTTTCAAGAAAAAAGACTGAATTAAACACAGGCGGAAATAAAGATGACAACCCTGAGTTTGAGATTGGTTACTAATTCTTTTTTCATTTTATACTAAACAAAAAAGACCAGTTAGATTTATAAACCCAAGATTTTTCGTTTTAGCTATGTCTAGTGAAAAAAAACCTGTCTCAGAGGTAAAAAGAGTTCAAAAAGGACCTATACTTCAAAAGGGACCTATAGCGCCAGTATACAAAGAAAAAAAGATAATTAGAATAGCTGAGGCAGATTTAGATGGCAGCCAAAGAATTGAGCATGCTTTATCACATATCAAGGGAATAAGTTGGTCATATGCTCATGCAATCAGAAATGTTCTTGGTTTCCAAAATAAAAAATTAGAGGATTTATCTGAAGAAGAGATTAACAAAATAAAAAGTGTCATGATGAATCCAGAAAAACATAATGTCCCAACATGGCTGTTAAACAGACAAAAGGATATTATAACAGGAAAAAATCTTCATCTTCTTTCTTCTGATCTTATTTTATCAAATAAACTGGATGTAAAATTACTTAAGACAATAAGAACATATCGTGGAATTAGACATTCATTTAATTATAAAGTACGCGGGCAAAGAACACGTTCCAAAGGTGCGAATGTACGTGGAAGAGTCGGTGGCACTGTCGGCGTAGTTAGGAGAAAAATGTTACCTGGCGCAGGTAAAAAGGACGAAAAAAAGTGATTTGAATGGTTAAATCTAAGTTAAGAAAAAAATATTCTGGACCAAGCCATTTATGGCAGATAGCTAGAATCAAAGAGGAAGCTGATTTAAGAAATGATTATGGCTACAAAAATAAAAAGGAAATCTGGAAAATGTATTCTATTCTTAGAAACTTCCGCGCACAGGCAAGAAGACTTATTCCACTCACAGACAAACAAGCACAGCTTGAAAAGAAACAATTGCTTACAAGACTCGCATCACTTGGACTTGTAAAAGAAAATGCTCAGATAGAAAATGTCTTGGCACTGAAAGTCAGAGATATTTTAGAACGGAGATTACAAACATTACTTTTAAGAAAGAAATTTGCACACACAGTAAACCAAGCAAGACAAATGATAACTCATGGTCATATTGTAGTTGGTGAAAAGAAGATAAGATCACCATCACATTTAGTTAAGATTGGTGATGAAAATTCAATCACATTTGTAGGTAATTCACCGTTTATGTCTGAAATGCATCCAGAAAGAGTTGCTGGAGCTACAAAAAGAGAAAAGAAAAGAGTGGCTGAATTGCCTCCAGAGAAAGTTGAAGAGCAAAAAGAGCTTAAAGAATTAGAAGCATTAGAGGGTGCAGCATAATGGCAGACTCAAAAACAAAATGGGGTATAGCACACATTTTTGCTAGTTATAATAATACAATTATTCATGTTACTGATCTAACAGGCGCAGAAACAATATCAAGAATAACTGGTGGAGCACAGGTGAAAGCAGATAGATTAGGATCATCACCACATGCAGCTATGCTCGCAGCAAAAAAAGTAGCTGAAGAAGTGCTTGGGAAGGGAATAAACGCAGTTCATATCAAGGTAAGAGCGCCTGGTGGAATAAAAAACAAGAACCCAGGTCCTGGGGCACAGCCAGCAATAAGAGCACTCGCACGCAGTGGTCTTAAAATCGGAGTAATAGAAGACATTACACCTGTACCACATGATGGATGTAGACGTGCTGGTGGAAAACGTGGAAGAAGGATGTAAATATGAAAATCGAAGTACTTGATCAAAAGGATAATGAAATAAGATTTGTTATAGAAGGAGTAAATTATTCTTTTTTAAATACATTGAGAAGAGTAGCAACAACAGATGTGCCAACAATGGCAATTGAAGATGTTGAGTTCACAAAAAATTCTTCTGTTCTTTATGATGAGATGGTAGCACACAGACTTGGACTTGTGCCATTAAAAACAGACTTGAAAACATACAATTTACCTTCAGAATGCAAATGTAAGGGAAAAGGATGTAATCTGTGTGAAGTAAAACTCTCATTAACTGCCAAGGGCCCAGCAACAGTTTATTCCGGAGATCTAAAATCAAAGGATCCAAAAGTTGTGCCAGCAGAAGAAGGCATACCGATTGTAAAACTAAATGAAGGACAGGAATTGAAATTTAACGCAACAGCAGTTCTTGGGCTCGGTTGGGTGCATACCAAATGGTCAACTGGCCTTATGATACACCAATATTATCCTGATATCAAAATAAATTCTTCAAAAATCAAAAATCCACATAAAATTATGGCAGTTTGCCCAAGAAATGTATTTGAAGTTGATGGCGACAAATTAAAAGTTAGGGACATTAATGCTTGCATCTTATGCAAAGCATGTGAAGAAATTGAAGAAGAAGGAATAAAGATAGATTATGTTCCTGAAAAGTTTATAGTCAATTTAGAGAGCTGGGGACAGCTGTCACCAAAAGAGATATTGATTAATGCAGCACAAAGAATCAATGATTCATATAAAGAGTTCCAAAAAGCTCTTAAATGATAAAACCCGCATTTAGATTTAAGCGGGGTTACCCAAGCGGTCAAAGGGGTACGGCTAAGAACCGTATGGCTTAGTGCCTTCGTGGGTTCAAATCCCTCACCCCGCATTTATTGTGATAATATGAACAGAGGAACAACAAATTTGCAATTGAGTAGATTAATAGATTTGCTTAGAAAGAAAAAGAAAGGAATTTGGTTAAGAATTGCTGAAGATTTGTCAAAACCTGCAAGAACTAAAAGAGTCGTAAATATTTTCAGACTAAATAGGTTCTCAGCAAAGGGAGAAACCATTGTTGTTCCGGGGAAAGTCTTGGGAGATGGCAATTTAAATCATAGTTTAACAGTTGCCGCATTTTCATTTTCAAAAGAAGCAAAATCAAAAATAGAAAAAGCTGGAGGGAAGATATTATCAATAAGTGAATTGGTAAGTAAACATCCAGACGGTAAAGGGGTGAAGATCCTTGGTTGAAACTGTTTATATTGACGGTGCACATACTGTGCTTGGAAGACTAGCAAGCTATACTGCGAAAACAGCATTTCAAGGTAAAAAGGTAGTAATAGTAAATTGTGATAAAATAATTATGACTGGTCCTCCAGAAAAAATATTAAGAGATTATATTGATCAGATAAAAACAATAAAGGGCAGGCATAAAGGCCCATTCTGGCCGAGACAACCAGACAATATTGTTAGAAGAGCAATAAGAGGAATGATCCCCCACAAAAAAGCACGGGGCGCTGAGGCATTCAAAAGAGTTGAAGTTTATATTGGAATTCCGAAAGATTATGCTAATATTAAATTACAGCACTTTGAAAAAGCAAAAATGAACGAAGCGACATCAAGGTTCATGACTGTAGGGAAACTTTCAGAAAAGATAAGCGGTATGTAATATGACAGACAAGACAAAAACAATTCATGTTGCTGGAAAAAGAAAGATGTCAATAGCCAGAGCAACAGTCAGAGCTGGAAATGGGATAGTTAGAATAAACAAGATGAATCTTGAAACTATCAGTCCTGAATTGGCTCGAGAAAAAATCAGGGAACCAATTCTTTTGGCTGGAGACATATCAAAGAAAGTAAGCATTGATGTTGTCGTCTTTGGTGGTGGAATAATGTCACAAGCAGAAGCAATCAGAAATGCAATCGCCAGAGGGCTTTTAGCATACACAAACGACAAAGAATTGAAGAAATTATTTTTGGATTATGACAGACATCTTTTGATTGCAGATGTCAGAAGAACAGAACCACAAAAACCATGTCGATCATCAGCACGTGCTGGAAAACAAACTAGTAAAAGGTGAAAATATGATTATACCTGTAAGATGCTTTTCATGTGGAAAACCAATTGGACAATTATGGGAGAAATATAAAGAAAGAATTGGCGGCGGAGAAAATCCAAAGAAAGTCCTCGACGATTTGGGATTAAAGAGATACTGTTGCAGATCAATATTCTTGGGTCATGTAGACTTGATAGACACAATTTCAAGATTCAAGAAATTTTAATTCTATTTTTTTCTCTTTAAAAAGAGAGATTATTTACATAGCAATGTCTGTTCTTTAAATGTAACGAATATTCTAGGTAATTTGTTCAAAGCAAATATCGTTTTCATGTGTCTAGTGCGCATCCTTTTAGTCTTTTGCTTGTCACTTCCTGTTGAAGTTGTATAATCAACCCGCGCATCCAGGAAATTACGCTCTGTTTCTTTTATCTCAGTTATCCCAAACTCTTTCGGATTCTCATACACTTTGCTGCCTTTCTGCAGACCGAACACACTTGTTGATACCAAATCTATACTTCCCGAATTTTCTTTTAAGAAGTCTATAGTGTCCAAAAATTCGTTCTTGGACTCGCCTGGAAAACCAAACATTATGAAAACTGTATTAATTATTCCGTTATCATGGCTCGCTTTAAGCACAGTTCTTATATCAGCAACATTTGTGCCTTTTTTCATTTTATCCAAAATTAACTGGCTTCCAGATTCAATACCCCAAGCCACAGACTTTAAACCGCTATTACTCAGAGTTTTGAACGACTTAATCAGATCTCTAGTTGGACGAAGCTGTGCCCACCATTTAACATGCATTTTCTTCAGCACATCTGAGATCTCTATCAAACGTTTCTTAGTTATGGAATCATCTATGAAAAAAACGTATTTTGCCTTATTCAGCGCAATTGTCTTTTTTAGATATCCCAAATCCATATCTATATACTTTTGATTGAGTGAATGTGTGCAAAATACGCAAAGCCTATAGAAGCAACCTCTGCATGTTCTTAGGGGGTAAATAATTTCTTTTGCAAGATAATCCTTTTTATTGTACTCTCTAAAGTCTACAACTGCGTTATTGTAGCTTTCTTTCTTTAAGTTCTCAAGATACTGTATAAGCTCAAACTCATCCTCAAGCGCGACTGCATATTTTTTGACTTTTGAATTGACTGCCGGTCCGCCGACAATGCATTTGATTTTCATTTTATGCAGCTCTTTCATCAGTGCAAGCGCATATGGTCCTTGACTGTTGTATACCAAACTGAACGCAACAATGTCAGGCTTCTCATTTAACACAAGCTTTAATAGCTCTCTGAAAAATTCAGGCTTTTTGTCGCCTAAAATAAGTTTATGATTACGCGCATAAATCTCCCTAGATTTATTATTAAATTCCTCAAGAACCTTCCCAAATTCTTCAATAGATTTTATCTTAGTAACACTTTTATAAAATTCGTGGAAACGCATCCTGTGAAATTTAGCATTCAAATCAATGCACTGTGATTTCATTTCAGAGTTTGCACGTAGGAAAGAATTAAGATAAGTTATAGAATAAGGCATAACCGTTGGTGTACAAAATGGGGCATAAACAAACAATATCTTCATCAAGATTAGTATTTCTGTGATGTATAAATTATTAACTGTTTAAGAAAGAACAAACTGATTTCTTAAACTTTATAAATGGACTTACTTTCCCTATTGTTACGGGGATGTAGTATAGCTTGGTCCAGTATGCCTGGCTTGGGCCCAGGAGACCGGCGGTTCAAATCCGCCCATCCCCATTTTCATATTAAAATGGAAGGATAAAGTTTAAAAAGCCAAATTCGGTTCATAGGTTATTAAAAGAGGTTCTTATTATGGGAAAGACAAAAAAAGTTGGAATTTGTGGAAAATTTGGCGCAAGATATGGTCTTAGTATACGAAGAAAAATCTTGAAGGTAGAAGAAAGGAAAAGTAACATTTGTCCTTACTGTAAGAAGAATCAATTAAAAAGACCAGCATCAGGAATTTGGGTATGTGGCAGCTGTGGAGTAAAATTCGCTGGTGGAACACATATCGCTCAGCAAGTAGAGGGGGTAGTTGAGTAATGGAATACATCTGTTATAGTTGCGGAAAACATGTTTCTCCTGAGGACATAACTAAAAGAATTAGATGCCCATACTGCGGCGGTAAAATACTTTTCAAGGAAAGACCAGAAGTTGTTAAGAAAGTTAAAGCAAGGTGATTTTATTGGAAATTTCTAAAGAGAATCAAGAGGAAATAATCAAATTTCAGCAAACTCAGCAGCAACTGCAGATTTTGATGATGCAAAAGCAACAGTTGCAATTGCAGAGTGCAGAAGTAGATGGCGCACTTAAAGAAATAGAAAACACCAAGGAAAAAGAAGTTTTTGAAATTGTGGGAAATGTAATGATCAAGAAACCCAAAAAAGAAATCATGGACTCCTTAAAAGAAAAAAAGGAATTAATTGATCTTAGGACTTCTACAATAGACAAACAGATAGACAAATTAAATGAAAAAGCGATGGAGATACAAAAGAAATTATCTAGTCACTTTAAGGAAGAAAGGAAAAAGTAGTGATTCTTATGCAAGAGAGATTAAAACAGGCAATAGAACTAATAAACCAAATCTTAGAGGATAGAACCGTACCAAGGAATATTAGGGATCATGCTGAAAAGGCGAAAAATAGTCTGCTTGATGAAGAACACGAAATAAGTGTACGAGTAAACAAAGCAACACATACTTTTGATGAAGTTTCCGAAGATTCAAATATGCCTATCTACACAAGGACCCAAATTTGGAATATTGTCACTGTTCTAGAATCAATTTTACACAAATAAAAAAGTATATAAGAATATACTAAATACTATAATTAAAGAGGAATGCAGTAGGTGAGACTAAATGGATATTAAAGATTTTTTAAGTAAATTATCAGGAAAGATAGTTCTCAAAAAACCTGATGGTGGAAAGGAAGAGTTCATAGAACTTGAACCTGATGAAATGAGAAAAAAAGCAGCAAAAATATACGTTAAGTATTTCATTCTTTCAGATTTTGCTGACATAAAGCCAGTAATCGACTCTTTAAGAGAAGGCTACACAATTGCGCTTTTGAAAATCAAGCCTTTGAAAGACAAGGACATGAATGAGTTGAAACGCGCAATAAGCAAAGTGAAGAGAACATGCGAAGCAATTGATGGAGAAATTGTAGGTATAGATGAAGATTGGATAATTGCAGCTCCAAACTTTGTGGAAGTCTACAGAGGCGAAACTGGTGCAGAATCAGAAGGCGGAATGTCGTCTGAATCAGAAGGATAATTCTATTTTCTTTTTTTATTTGCAAAGACTTAAATATCTGCGAGTTTTTCTATTAATAAAAGAGGTGATATCATGGTCGTGGAATGGACGTTAACAGCGGCTGTCGGATTAATGGTTGGTATAAGCTTTGGTATTCTTATGGAATTAAAATACATAGTTGACCTTGACAGAAAATTAGAAAAATTGATTAATAAGATAGAACGTGAAGAAGTTCTGACAGAGCACGAAGTTAAATCTCTTATTAAAAAGAAGAAAAAAAGACGCTAATCTTATAGTATAACTGACACGAGTAGCCCAAGCAATGATCCTGCTGTTATAAATGGCATTGCTGGGTAGAATTTCTTTTTCTTACTAATTAACATAAGAACCATAAGCGCTATTGTTGCACCATAGATTACGAAGAGCGCTGATGGGATCCCAAACTCCTTTAATGCAACAGTTGCAAATAATAATGTAAATGCTATGTCTCCGCCGCCGAGCATTGCAAATTCATTTTTGTTTATTATAATCAAACCAGTAAATATACCTAGAGATTGTTGGAGTTTTGCCAAGCCAATCATGTGTTTTGTTATATTAACAGCTATAAAATCATAAAGTGACACTGCAAGCAGAAGTATTATTGCGAAAGTAATATTTAAGACAGGTGCAAACAAAGCAACAAGTCCGCCATACAACAGAATTTCTCCCAAATTGTGCACATAAACATCTCTTTCTTTGAATTTCATTACAGTAATCGCAAGAGCAATTATGAATGCTATCCAGCTTACAATAAATGCACTTAAACTTACACTTATGCTTACAAGCACAGCTACGAAGAACCATAATTTTATCAGAACGTCAAGCTTCAATTTTTGAAGGCCTAAGAAAAATAATGACGCGACTATTATCGCTGTAAGTATTAGAACAGGTGACATCTCTGCCTGAACTGCTGGTGGCTGAAGTCCATAAGGAAGTTCTGCAAAAATAAAATGACTTGTAACAAAAAGACCGAATATTTCAGCTACAAGAAAAAGTGTTATTATCAAAGTCATTGTTAACAGCGAATACTTCATTAATATCAACTACTTCCTTTCGCTTCGTACAAGCTTGCACACAAAAGAAGAATCATTTTTGGATTACCATTTGCAGTTCTCCATACCTGCAATATCTCATTTTCTGTAAATGGAGTTATGCTGTCAGATTTTTTCTTTCTAATCTCATTTAGTCTTAATGCAACCATTTTTTGGGTATCCTCAAAGCTCAATGGTGGAATATCAAAAACAAGTACATTACTCAACTTGTTGGACATATAAGGTATTGAAGCTGCCAATGTTGGTGATGCAGTAATAACAACGCTCAAGCCAGAATGTACCATACTCGCAATGTCATTAACAATAGTTCTTATATCATTTTCTTTTAAGGATAAACATATGAAGAATTTTTCTATAAATACAACAGTCTTTTTCTTTGCTTTTAATGACTTTAATTCTTTTTTGAGATTTAAAGAACACAAAAGTTTGATTTTTTTGACGCTTTTAGGGAGCTCGGATTCAAGTTTCATCGAAACTGCACTTTTACCAGCGCCATGTTCACCAGAAATTATAACTAATGCTCTGCCCTTGGCAAGCCTCTTTGCATAATCTTTTAATTTCTTTAAGTCTACACCAAATATATGTTCTTTGCGTGGTTCTATTGAAAAAAATGGGTTTTTATCAGCCGTAATCTCACCAAATTATTTAAACAGTTATTTGTTTATTAAACCTTCTCATTACCTTAACAAGTTCTGAGATTCTTCTTGAGCGTTCTTTTATAACGTTTGTCGTAAGCTGTTTCATCGCTGCAGCTTTTGTTCCAGGTCTGGGATAGAATTTTGAAATGTTAATCACCTCAGGCTTGATCTCTTTTACAAGATTAATGGTTTTCTGGAAATCTTCTTCTGTTTCTTCTGGAAAACCACAGATTATATCTGTTGAAAGAATAAGTTTGGGAATTCCAGTCCTAAGTTTTTTTATAAGTTTCTTAAAATCATCAGCAGTATAATTTCTATTCATTTTTTTAAGAATCTCATCACTTCCTGCTTGTACAGGTATATGTATGAACTTTATTATCTTCGGATTTTTGTATATATCAATTAGATCATCAACATACCTCAGTGCATACTTTGGATTCATCATCCCTATCCTTATTTTGAAGTCTCCTTTTAGAGTTACAATTGCTTTTAGTAATTCAGGCAAATTTGTTCCAATATCCAAACCATATATGCCTGTATCCTGCGCAGTCAAAAGAATTTTCTTTGCACCATTTTCTGCAGCTTTTCTGACAGAACAAACAATTGCCTCGATTGAATGTGATTTTAATCTTCCTTTTGCAATCTTTGTTGCACAATAAAAACACTCAGAGAGACATCCATTGCAAATTGCTATTGCCTGAACTCTGTTTTTAACATCAGCCACAATATGCGAACATACTTTCTCTGAAAGCTCAACTACAGTCTCATTGTTCATAACTCTTCCAATTATATTTTGTATATCAGCAATCTGATCTGGCCCAATCATAGAGAAATTTGGAAATCTTTCCCGCATTTTCTTTCCAAGAATCTTTGGCAGACACCCACCAACTATTACTTTTTTATCACGCAATTCTTCAAGCCTATTAAGTATCTTGTTCTCAGTGCTTCCTTTAACACCGCAACTTAAAATAATTATTAAATCTGCAGATTTAGGCGATTTTACAAAAGAATCATCTTTCAATACTGTTCTAACTATATTCTCATCTGCTTTATTAGCTGCGCATCCATATGTTTCAATATAGAGTTTCATAATCATTCAGCAAGAAATATTGAAAGACCCCAAATTATGACTATCCCAAGAAGCATAAATATTATCTGGGTAATTGCTTTTTTTGTATTGCGTTCATGGTGTAATTCTGGTATAAGATCTGCTATTGCGATGTACATTAAATTACCAGCTGCAATCATAACTACAAAACCCAATAAACCTTGTACAAGTGGCGCAAAGAAAAATGTTAAGATTGCTCCAATAAACGAAAATGCAGCTGAGACAAGATTGAACAATATTGTTTTCTTTCGTGATAAGCCCATATGGAGCATTGTTCCAAAGTCGCCCATCTCTTGAGGAATCTCATGAAAAAATATGGCAATTGCAGTAACCATGCCTAATGGAACTGATACCAAGAAACTAGCTGCAACAATTATGCCGTCTATGAAGTTATGCACTGTATCACCGACCATCAGAACATAAGGTCTTGATTCATGATGTATATCACACTCATTACCGTGGCAGTGGCTCCATATCAGTAATTTTTCAATTACAAAGAACAGAACAACTCCCGCTAAAACAAGCAATAATCCAAATTGTATATCTGAAACAAGCGCTATTCCTTCTGGCAATAAATCAAGGAATGCTGTTGCTAATAGTGCCCCTGCTGCAAAGCTTACGAAGTATATCGAGAATCTTTTTGTGAATTCTTCCTTCAGAATCAGGACTAAACCACCTAATATACCAGCTATACTTGCTATAAATGTAAATACCAGTATTAATTCGAGCACCATAATTAATACCTAAGATTTTGTCTATTTAAAAGTTATTAATCTTTATCTGGTCTCTCATAAGGCCATCTTTTATCTTTGGGAGCATCTGTCAATCTTCCAAGATAGTTCTGAGCTACATCAAGAATAAAAACATCACCAACTGAATTTGTATACCTACACCAAGCATGGCCTCCATGATAAATTGCATTTCTATCAATACTTGGGGTACCCTTTACATGACCTTCTTTTTTGAACTTTTCAAGTAATGCTCCACAAGCCAAAGCTTGATGTCTACAAACACCAGCCTTCGAATTAATGAATACATCAAGTGAAATTTTTACATCATCCCCTGTGACAATATCATCAAGTAAAGCATTAACACCATTTTCATTATAAGGAATAGTATCTTTCACAGTTCCAAAAACAGCTTGCAATACTTTATGTTTGTTAATCTTTCCGTCTTCTGTTGCTTTCATTTTAGCTATTTTATATAAGTTATTTATAGCAGGGTATTTTTCAGAATCGACAACAATAGCTTCTCCAGCAGTAGGGCCCAAGTAAACACCACCATCAATCGGAGAATCTCTACATATTATTGGCCTATTTTGGAAATGTTTTACACCATCTACGACTTTTACTTGATCTTCTACCCTGTCTTCTATACATACAGTATAATTCCACGCAACAGGATTAACTTCTTCTTCCATATGTTACTACTACGAAGTGGTTATTTATAAAGCTTTTGATTTGAGTTTATAAACAGAATGCTAATAAATAGAATTGTTCTTTCCTTAATAGTGTAAATATGGTTAAAGAAGCAAAGGAAGAACCGAAGAAGCTGAAAGACGAGGAAAGGGAAGCATTTTGGCATTCTACATCTCATGTCTTAGCTGATGCGGTGAAAAGACTTTGGCCAAGTGTAAAACTTGGAATTGGGCCTGCAATAAAAGAAGGATTCTATTATGATTTTGATCGTAAAGAGCCATTTACAGCAGAAGATTTGGTAAAGATAGAAATAGAAATGAAGAAAATCGTGAAAGAGAATTTAAAATTCGAACAAGTTAAAATGCCAAGAAAGGAAGCTGAAGCTTCTCTTAAAAAGGGCGGGGAAAAGTATAAACTTGATCTGTTAACAGAAATTCCTGATAAAGAGGTAAGTTTCTACAAGCATGGCGAATTCATTGACTTATGTAAGGGGCCTGTAATCAGATATACATCGCAAATAAAAGCAATCAAACTTTTGACTACTTCAACTGCATACTGGAAAGGCGACTCAAACAAACCAGTACTACATAGAATTTATGGTATCTCGTTTCCATCACAAAAAGAATTAGATGAATATCTAGTTAGACAAGAAGAAATCAAAAAAAGAGCACATAAGAAAATTGGCCAAGAGCTCGAACTTTTCTTTTTTGATGAAACTGCGCCAGGGATGGCTTACTGGCTTCCGAAAGGACTTGTTATTTATAATACATTATTAGATTTCTGGAGAACGGAACATAATAAGAGAGGATATCATGAAACAAAAACTCCTCTTTTGAATAAGAAGGAACTCTACGAAACTTCGGGCCATTGGCAACATTATTTAGAAAATATGTTCATAATTAAAACAAAGGAAGATGAAACTTATTGCTTGAAACCTATGAACTGTCCAAATGCAATGATTATTTACAAATTGAGACCTAGAAGCTATAGAGAACTACCACTTCGTCTTTCAGATGCAGATGCAATCCATAGATCCGAACTTTCAGGAACGCTTAGTGGTTTATTCAGAGTAAGAGAATTCCAACAGGATGATGCACATATATTCATAAAAGAAAGTCAGATTGAAGAAGAATATAAAAGAATATTCGAAATTGTTGAGAAATTTTATTCTGTATTCAATCTTGGATACTCATTTAGACTAGGAACACGACCAAAGGAGTTCATGGGAGACTCTAAAGTCTGGGATAAAGCAGAAAAAATATTAAAGAAAATATTAGAATCAAGCGGGAAGAAATTTATCATTGGCGAAGGAGAAGGCGCATTTTATGGGCCTAAGATTGATATCTTAATGAAGGACTCGCTAGACCGTGAATGGCAGATGGGCACAATACAGCTTGACTTCCAGCTACCGCAGAGATTTAATCTTAAATATGTTGATGATGATGGTAGGGAAAAAACACCTGTAATAATACATCGTGTAATCTATGGTTCTCTAGAAAGATTCATTGGAATACTCATTGAAAATTATGCTGGTGCATTGCCAATCTGGATCTCGCCAGTGCAAGTTAGGATCCTTCCAATTGCAGATAGACATGCTACTTATGCTGAAAAAGTAAAGAAAGAGCTTGATGATAGTGGTATAAGAGTTGAAGCTGACAACAGCCAATCTACAACTGAATATAAGATAAGAGATGCTTCCTTACAGAAAATACCATTCATGATTGTTGTTGGAGATAAAGAAGAACAAAATAATACCGTAGCTGTAAGAACAAGAGAAGACAGCAAAGTAAAATATGGCGTTCCATTGAAAGACTTCGTAAAAGAAGTCCAGAAATTAATAAAAGAAAAGAAATGATATTCTAATTATTTATTCGATCGTCTTGGTTCAAGTACAAGGAATACTATAGAACCGCCGATGTAAAGCAAGAATGCCATTGGAGTTACATTTGTAATTGCAAACAATGCATAACTTAAGAATGCACCAAATAAGAAAGTTGATTGTG
>Ga0315293_10003834_pt1 | contig 14406 bp, 16 predicted proteins | sample YL17G13_20_MG_FD_203071 | JGI IMG/M metagenome (GOLD analysis project Ga0315293, IMG submission 203071) | Sediment microbial communities from Yellowstone Lake, YNP, Wyoming, USA - YL17G13_20 | ecosystem: Environmental > Aquatic > Freshwater > Lake > Sediment | place: USA: Wyoming | collected... | reverse complement strand
GAAGGCACGCCGAACATAATTATATCTACCCATAATGGTCTATGCTGGGACTGGGGAAAACGTCTCATGAATGAAGCGCGGCTGAGAAAACAAGAGGTCAACGTATACATGGGTGGAAAATTGAATAGCATTCTGGAAGGTGTTGCTGCGCCGGTGGATGTGAGTGATAATTTGGCCGGGATCGGAATACTGCCATGTATTGAGATAATTGATGTTTTTCGTAGCCTGAGAAAGTAGTTTTGAACAGTGTGCAATGAGATGCTAATAAATACAATATAGAAACCTTAAAAAATTGTTGCAGGAATTTTAAAATGAGGATTTCAAAAAAGTCTAGATAAAGGGGGAAAAATGTATGGATAGAAGAAGTAGTATTAATTCCGAACAACAGGCTGCGCCAGGTAAAATGTCAAATAAGGATATTGAAGCTTTAGTGAAGCACCTGCGTGCCACCTTCAACACAGGGAAAACACGCCCTCTTTCCTGGCGAATAGACCAACTCGAGGCAATGAGATCGATGCTGCGGGATCACAACATGGAGTTTATAAAAGCACTTAACAGCGATAGCGGGCGGCCATTGTACGAGGCATGGACCGGTGACGTTTTTTGTGCACAAAACGAAATAGGAGAAGCAATCAAGGGGATTAAAAAATGGGTAAAACCTCGCCCGTTGAAGTCAAATATCGGCTTCTTTCCTTCAAAAGCCTGGACCATGCTTGATCCTCTTGGTGTTACACTTGTCATAGCGCCTTGGAACTACCCGTTGGAGTTGATTTTAAATCCTGCAGTAGGTGCTATTGGTGCTGGCAATTGTGTTGTTCTCAAACCATCGGAGCTAGCGCCCCACACTTCAGCGCTCTTGACAAAATATGTACCCCAATACCTAGACACAGATGCGATTGCTGTAGTTGAAGGGGGTGTACCTGAAACTACAGCTCTGCTTGCCCAACATTTCGATTATATATTCTACACCGGCAATGGAAGAGTGGGTCGTATAATCCTTGAAGCTGCAGCCCGTAATCTGACTCCAGTGACCCTGGAGCTCGGCGGGAAATGCCCATGCTTTGTTACGAAACATGCAAAGCTTGGTGTATCCTGTCGCCGGCTCGCTTGGGGAAAATTCTATAATAACGGACAAACGTGCACTGCACCGGACTATGTACTGGTCGAAAAGTCAATTGAAGACGCCTTTTTGGAGTGTTTGCGGAAAACTATCAAGGCATTCTACGGTGCTGACCCACAAAAGAGTGAGGATTACGGACGCATTGTGAACGAGCGCCACTTCAAGCGTCTTGTGTCTTTGCTGGAAGGGCAGGAAGTCTTTATCGGTGGACAAACGGATCCGAGCGATTTGTATATCGCACCAACGGTTTTGAGGAATGTATCACCAGACAGTCCTATTATGCAGGAGGAGATTTTCGGGCCGATTCTGCCGGTTATAAGTGTACCAGACGTCGAAACAGCTATCGCTTTCGTAAATGAGAGGCAGAAGCCATTAGCACATTGTATTTTTACGGAGAACCGGCAGGAAGAGAGAATGATACTCGAAAGAACTACTGCTGGGGGTGTCGATATAAACACAGCGAACCTGCATTCGGCAACACCTGGAATCCCGTTTGGTGGCGTAGGTGCAAGTGGCATGGGCGCCTACCATGGACGTTTGAGTTTCGAGACGTTTAGCCATCGAAAGAGCGTAATACGCCAAGGGACATGGACTGAGTTATTAAGTCAAGCGATTCTTCCACCGTATAAAAAGTGGAAATGGGCCCTGGCAAAAGTGATTACTGGAACTTGGTAAGCATAACAGCAAGCTACGGGAAGGCGTATCATGGATGAAGTCCGGCGGAGTTAGCAAGGGGTCAATGTATACATGGGTGGAAAACTTATTGCTATCCTAGAAGGCTCTGCGGAGTCCGGTTGATGTGACTGATAAACTGGCTGGGATCGGAATATTGCTATGGATTGAGATAATTGATGTTTTCAGACATATGGCAAAGTAATCAAGGAGAAAAAAAATCACAAGGAGATTCAAATGGCGAAAAGAGAGAAGTTAATCATCACTGCGGCTCTTTCCGGCGGGGCTACATTCAAACCGAACAATCCTAACGTGCCCTACCACCCGGAAGAATTTGCAGAGGAATGTGAAAAATGTATGAAACACGGTGTCAGCATTGTCCATATTCATGCTCGTGATCCAGAGACAGGATTTGCAACCCCGGATCTTGACATCATACGGGCAACTGTTGCAGCTATCCGTGCGCGAAGTCCCGAGCTCATAATCAATTTGAGTACTGCCATTACGGCAAATCTCACCCATGAGCAGAGAATAGCACCAGTGATTGAACTCAAACCCGATATTGCCAGCCTGAATACAGCTACTATGAACGATGGTCTGGCTGATCATAAAACCGGTGAGATATTTTTTGAATACACGTTTGAGAACACCCTCTCGATGATCGCGGACTTTGCAAAAATCATAAAGCAGAACACAGTGAAGCCGGAGCTGGAAGTATACGACCCGGCCGGTATCTACAATATCCTGCTCCTGCGTAAACAGAAAGATCTCTTTGTCGAACCTTTGCATTTTCAGTTCGTGTACGGCGCCTTCGGTGGAATCTCCTTTAACCCTATTCTTCATTTAACCATGATGAACCTGCTGCCTGAAGGAGCAACCTTTGGCGTCTGCGGAGTCGGGCCGAATCAATTCCCAGCTGCGGTTATGAGTGCTCTTACCGGGGGACATGTAAGGATCGGCCTTGAGGATAATACCAGAGTGCCGGGTGGTGAGCTTGCCCAGGGTAGTTGGGAACAGGCCAAGTGGGTGCAGGAGATTGCCAGGATACTCGATAGGCCTATTGCTACACCATCAGAAGCTCGAGAAATATTAGGCTTGCGACCTCAAGTATAGAGCAGCTTAAGCCACCACCAGATTTTTTATTATACAAGGAGAGCACAATGCCTTTCAAGATCAAAAAGATTGCTGTGATCGGTGCAGGATTTATGGGCGTGCAGATTTCCAGTATTGCAGCTTTAGCTAAATATAGCGTGAAGGTTTACGACCCCAACCCTGATGCTCCTGCAAAAGGTCTTGGCGAACTGAAAGGTATCTATGCTCTGAAGGGAATCACCGAACAGGAGGAGAGGCTTAATTCGGCTCAGGAAAAGATACTCTATTGCAATTCGTTATCTCAAGCCGTAACAGATGCTGATCTGATTATTGAAGCAGTTACTGAAAACATGGATCTGAAGAAAAAGGTATTCAATCAAATTGATATCGCTGCTCCGGATCATGCAATAATTGCCTCAAACAGTTCTTCCATTCCAGTTGTCAAATTTGAAGACGCGGTAGGGAGAACGGACAAAGTGCTGAATATTCACTTTGATGCTCCGATGATTGATTTGCCACTAGTGGATATCATGCCTGGAACAAACACCAGTCCCGAAACCATTGAGATGGCAAAATTGTGGGTTGAAAGCATTGACTGTGTACCAATCGTACTGAAGAAGCCGATCATGGGATATCTGGCCAACCGTCTATGGCGGATGGTAAAACGAGAATCACTCAAGTTATGGGCAGAGGGATATGGGGATTTCATGGACATCGACCGATCATGGATGATGCAATTTAAAGTTGAATTAGGACCATTTGCTATGATGGATGCTATTGGTCTCGATGTAATCTACGATATTGAAATGGCGTACTACAATGAAACAGGAGATCCTTTTGACAAGCCGCCACAAGCTTTAAAGGAAATGATTGACAGAGGGGATCTGGGATTGAAAACAGGGAAAGGATTTTATAACTGGAGTGACCCCGAATTTTTAAAACCTGATTTCATCAAGAAAAAAGCGAAAAAATAGATCATGTTACATGTTGACGGGATTTCCAGGAACATGGGGCCTTCAGAAATGATTACAATAGCACGTTGATATTAACTCTTTCCAGATACTTCAAGCCAAAAACGTTCGGAATACATTGTGAAACAGAATGATATCGGACAAGGCTACGTACATGTGTATACGGGAAACGGAAAAGGTAAAACCACGGCAGCTCTTGGTCTGGCCCTGAGAGCTGCCGTGGCCGGACTGAAAATCTTTATCGCCCAGTTCGTAAAGGGTATGGATTGCAGCGAGCTTGATTCGCTCGCTCTGTTTTCTGGTTCAATCAATGTCCGGCGATTCGGTCGAAACCGCTTTATCATCGGCGAACCGGAACCGGATGACATCAGTGCTGCCCGTGAAGGGTTAGCTGTGGTCAGGAAGGTTATCAAAAACGCTGAGTATGATGTGGTGATTCTCGATGAAGCAAATATCGCCGTTTACTTCAAATTGTTCTCCGTGAATAAACTCCTGGAGATAATCGACCAGAAACCGGAATGAGTCGAACTGATCATCACCGGCCGGAATGCTGCTGCAGAGTTGATTGAAAAGGCTGATCTGGTAACCGAGATGCGCGAGGTGCAACACTATTTCACGCAGGGAGTAACGGCTCGAAAAGGAATAGAAGGCTAATATATTGACATCACAATATCTTAACATTAAGGTTTATGACGACTTTTAGCACTTTTTTCAGTGCTTTTGTTTTCATGAACTAAACATAAATACTACAGGAGCATAGGTTATGAGGAACACAAAGATTTTTTACTTCACAGGTTCAGGGAATTCCTTGCATATTGCCCGTGATTTATCATCAGCGCTAGGAAATACGGAATTAATTCCTATTGCTACAGCTATTAATAACCCGATAGATTTAACAGGTGACCGAATAGGTATAGTCTTCCCAATATTTTGGTGGTCACTTCCACTGGTCGTTGCTGATTTCATCAGCAAAATAGCTACCGACAAATATGTATTTGCAGTGGCAACCTATTCGATTATGCCGGGCAGTGTATTGAATCAGGCGCAAGGTATGCTTCTTAGCAACAACACCAAGCTCTCTGCCGGATTTTGTATTGCAATGCCTGAGAGCGCCATTTTCGCAGCCGATGCGTTTTCTGTAGCAAAGCAGAAAAAACGATTTTTAGAGGCAAACAAAAGAATCAGGGAAATTGCCGAGATCATAAAGCAAGAAAATGAACATCGTATTGAAACAAGTATATTTTTCATAAATTGGATTTTTTCCGATGTTGTAGGGAAGTATTTTGCGAAGAAGATAAAAGATTCAGATACAGCGTTTTGGGTGGATAAGAAATGTAACAGTTGTGGAATCTGTGAAAAAATTTGTCCAGTCAGGAATATAGAAATAATAGACGGTTATCCGAAGTGGCAACATACATGTGAACAGTGTATGGCATGTATTCAATGGTGTCCGCAGGAAGCAATCCAAATTGGCAAAAAAACACTGAAACGTACACGCTATAGTAATCCGCACATCAAATTACAGGATATGATTTTAAGATAGGAATTGTCTATTGAAGACCCTTGCACAACCCTCCCTTGGTCCTGTCCTCCTTTTTTTGTAAAAGGTGAAACGAACTAAGGGCATCTCCTATAATAGGCGATAGTGGAAAGCTAACGACTATGCTGAGGTGCGAATGGCTCGTGGAATTGATGATAAGGGAGTTCTTGGGCATTTGGCAAGAGGCGACCAGATGTGGTGAGATTAATGTTTATCAAGAAACTCTGATCAGATCGTACCTACCATTCTTTTCCAACTTGTATCGTCTCACCAACCATGCCCCGAGTATTTGGTGATATACCATGGAGAGCGCCCTGGAAATCCTCAAATGAGCTTTCTCCTTGCATGCCCCTGGGGGTGGGAGATTCTATTTTAATGGGATGAACAGGCCAAAGGCGTAGGTGGTCTCCTTGGTAGCCGGGTCTTTGTAGGCGTAGAAGACCGGGGAGATCTCGTATATGCCGAAAGCCACGCCGCACACCAGGCCGATGCTCGCCCCCTTGTAGATAAGGTCGAAGTGGTCGTTCGGATGGTCCTTGAACGCCAGGGAAGCTACACCGACCAGGCCGCCGATGAGGGCGCCCCACAGGGAATCCTCCGCCACCACCTGCAGGGAGGATGCTGCGTTAGACTCGGCAGGCAGGGAGATCAGACTCATGGCAAGCAGTGCATAGATTATCAGTTTTTTCATAAGTACCCTCCACAATCGTACATGCTCTTTGTACAAAACCCCTTCTATCGCTTCCGGGCTGTGACCTTGATCGACTCGATCAGGATCTCGGACGGATCGAGGGCCTTAAGGCCGGAGAAGTGTGATAGCTGCATGCGACATGCGCCGCAATCCGCCACGACGGCCTCGGCACCCGTTTCCCTGATCACGGCGGCGGCCTGGTTGCCGATCTTGATGGCAGTCTCCTGGTTCTTTTTCTTGAAGCCATAGCTGCCCGAAAGCCCGCAGCAGTAATCGTCCAGGATATGGTACTCCAATCCCGGGATCTTGGCGAAGAGTCTGGCGGCTGGGTAGCCGATGCCTATGGCCCGCAGGTGGCACGGGATATGGTAGGCGATCTTCTTCCGCACGGCGCCGAATTCCGGCTCTATGTAGCCCTCGTCACTGAGCTTGAGGATGTATTCGTGCACGTTGTAGCTGTTCTCGGCGATCTTCTTCCCACTGGGAATATTCAGTATTCCGGGGTAGTCGTGCACCAAAGTCAACCCGCAGGATGTGCAGGCATAAACCACATCGTACCCCTTGTCGATGTATTCGGAGAGGATCGCGGAATTTTTTCGTGCGAAGCGCTGGGCCAGTTCGATATCCCCGTTTCCCAGGGCAGGCAGGCCGCAGCATACCTGATGCGGGAGGATGACCTCGAGCCCGAGCGATGCCAGGAGGGTGCGGATATGCTTGCCGATATCTGGGCGGTTGAAGTTGATGAAGCAGCCGTAGAAGAACACCACTTTGGGGGCGCCCCTGCCCGCCTTGCGCCTCCCCTTGTTCATGGAGATGAGATTGAACGGGGGGAAAGGGAGGTAGGTGGATATGCCGATTACGTTGAACACCCGCTTTGCAAAGCCCGTGGCTGCGATCCGATTGGCGAGGGGGGAGGCCAGCGAGCCCAGGGTGCCGAGGTAGTAGTTGTTGGCGAAGATGCGGGATGCCGGCGTCCTTAAGTGTTCGCTCGCATATTTGATCTGGGCAGCCAGGATAATCTCCGCCGGGTCGACTCCGTAGGGACAGGCGATCTCGCATCGCCTGCACTGACTGCACAGCTGCACCCATCTGTCGACCGACTTCTCACCGTCGAGGCGGAAGCGCTGGGCGTCGGGGCCCGCCTGCTTCGGCCCGGGGAAATCCGGGTTCACCCGGAATACCGGGCAGTTCTCGACGCAGAGGGTGCAGCGAATGCAGTGTTCGAACTTCATTGCAGGTACCCTTCACAGGATTGTGCGGCGGCCATGCCAGTCGCCAGGGCCAGACCGTGGCCGCAGCCGTGCTTCATGACCTCGGAGAAAGCGAGGATGCTGCCGCATACGAACAGGTTTTCGAAACCGGCCTCGACCGGACGGAACGATGCGTCCACCCTGATGCCCGCCTTTTCGATGGCATGCCCTAGGGTGAAAAAGTCCTTGTTGAACCACTCTTCCCGCGGGCCGGGGACAGAGACCGGGAGGCCGAAGACGGTCTCCTGGACGGCATCCCGCAACGCGAAGAGCCCGCCGCTGACAAAAGATCCCGTGGCGAGGATGAAGGCCCTCCCATGGACACGGGACGGTCTACCCTTGGTTTCTATAGTGAGGGCCTCGACGAGTCTACCCGCCTTCTCCACACTGGCGACGGGAGATCCCCAATAGACATCGCCCCCCTTCTTCTGGAAGGTGCGTTTCAAAGCCTTGATCAGCCTGATGCCGGGGATGGAGGGCGGGAGAGTAGGGATCTCGAAGACCCACCGCTCGAGGCGGGCCGTAATCTCCTGCATGATCGAGAGGGGATTCTCCAGGCCGAGCACGGCGGGAACGGCGATCTTGCCGTCCGGTATCTCAAGCCCCTTCAGCCAGGCGATGAAAGTCTTCTGGAATTCCTTGTCCTCGAAACGGGTGGCGATTCCCATAGTGGTAGGGACCCCGGCGTCGAAGACGGAAAAGCCGGAGTTCATCCGCCGCGAAATGATGTAGCTCGGATAGAAATCTTTCAAGCCCTTGAAGGAGATTACATGGATGTATTCATCCGGATTCTGGGGGCTGCTCTCCATGGTCCGCGGCACGAGGCAGGTGATCTTGTTGGTGCCGAGCGGGGTGAGAATGCTGCGGTTCTCCTCGGGGGTGCCGATGTAGGGAAGCCTGGCATCAGTCATGATCTCGCCGAACTTATCCAAAGCCGCATGGATACCATCTGGCGAGACCAGATGATAGGGGTGTTCCAACGGCAGCGCGTATATGTTGGCGAGCGGGTTGCGATCATGGGCCAGGACATCGATGCACCCGGTCGAGAGGCAGGCGGCGGGATCTCCCCGGGAGATGAGGGCGACCTGGTGGCCCTTCTCGACGAGAAGGATGCCCGCCATGAGCCCGGACATGCCTCCGCCTACGATGACGATATCGTAATCGATGGCGCTCATGGTTCCTTCTCCATACTGAGGATGCCCAAGTATATGCTCTCCACGAGCTGTTCCTCCCTGAGTTGGTCACCCCACAGGGCGGGCCGTATCCCTCTGAATCTCCTCTGGAGGAACTCCCGCAAAACCCGCATGGATTCGTCGGCCGGGACCCTGCCCATGTCATGCATGATGCCGAGCGCCCGGTAGGTGCAGAAGCCGCCCTGGCACGGCCCCATCCCGAGGCGTGTCCGGTGCTGGATATCACCGATGTATTTGGTCCCGATGCGGTTGATCACCCGCTCCACTTCTTCCCGCGTCACGAGCTCGCATTCGCAGACGATATTGCTGAGATCCTTGAGCCGCTTCGAGAGGGGATACCCGCTCAGTTCGTCCTGGCCGTCCAGCGGCTTCAGCGCAGTTTCGCACGGGACCTTCAGGCCGAATACCTCCATGATGGTATCGACCATCTTCTCTGCCATGAGCCGGTAGGTGGAGAGCTTTCCGCCTAGGATGCTGAACATCCCGTTCCCATGGTCGATGATCCTGAAACCCCGCGAGATCGCGCGGCTGTCGCTCGTATCGGCCTTGAGGAGCGGCCGTACCCCGGTATAAGCCCGGATCATACGGGTCGTCCGGAAGTTCGGGAGCATACGCTCCGCCTCGGTCACGATGATGTCGACTTCGCGCGATTCCACCTCGACCGCATCCGGGTCTTCGACCGTTATCGATGTGGTGCCGGCCAGGCAGACCGCCTCGTTCGGCACGATGATATCGCCGTCCGACGGAGGCCGCAAGCGGTTGATCACCATGTTGGTGAGCCGGTGGTTGGTAATGACGAGGCTCCCCTTGGACAGGGTCATGGGAACATCGCTGCCGCCCAAGACCGCGATCTTGTTGCCCCATGCGCCGGTAGCATTGATGATGACCTTGGCCCTGATCTCCTTGACCTGTTTGGTGAACCGGTCCTGCGCTTTCACCCCGACGCACCGGCCGTGCTCCCTGATGATGTCGATCACCTTGTGGTGGATGAGGATGCCGCCCCCTTTCTGGCGCGAGGAATACGCATTGAGCATGCAGAGCCGAAAAGGGTCGATGGAGCAGTCGGGCACCCTGATGGCCTCCTCGATCACGGGGTTCAGGCTCGGGACGAGGTCGAGGGCGCGCGTGGGGGAGAGGATCTCGGTGGGGATGCCGACCTCTTCGCAGCTCTTAAGAAACCGGTCCCGGAAACGCTTCGAATCGCCGGGGAGCCGCACGAAGAGCCCGCCGGTCTGTTCGACACACTTCTCGCCGATCTCCCTGAGAATCGTGTTCTCTTCGATGCACTCTTTAGCCGCCTCAGGGTCAGTGACCACATACCTGCCGCCGCTGTGGAGGAGGCCGTGGCACGCCCCCGTAGCGCCGGCCGCAAAGTCATCCCTCTCGATGAGATAATGCGGTATGCCCCTGAGGGCAAGGTCCCGGGCTATGCCGCATCCCGTGGCGCCGCCGCCGATGATGATCACGTCCGTCCTGACCATATGCCACCTTTGCTCGTTGCGAGCAGAGCAACCATAATCACGGATTCCCCTGGAGGTCAAGGCTTCTTGTTGTCGTTCTCCACAACGTCATGCAGCTCATCGAGGATGGTCGGCAGCACCGAGATCACCGAGGACCATTCGGTGAGAGAGGCATGGCTTATGGGTTCCTGCATGAAATTCTGCCCCGCGATCTCAAGCCCCCTCAAAAAGCTCTGAACGGCCCGCATCTCGGCATGCCGGTCGAAAGAAAGTCCATTGATGGCCGCATCATCCTCGTATACCCTGACCATATCCTCGGCAGTGCGATGATAAGCCGCCCGTATCGTCCTTGAGTAGGTTATCGGTGAACACAATGCCTTCCGCTGCAAGGGTGGCGAACAGATATCCCGCTATATCGATGCACATCTTCAGGAGCCCCTTGGTCGGGTCCTCGTAGGAAAGTTCATGCTTGTGTTCGTAATCGATGGAGAGGTCCACCTGGCAGATATGGCGTGGGGTGCAGTTCCGGTAAGCCTCACAGAGGAGCCCGATCTCCAGACCGAGGTTGGATGGGATCCGTATGGACCGCGCCAGGAACGCCCTCAGGGAGAACTCGCCGGAGAGGGGATAACGGTAGGAGTCGAGGTATTCCAGGAACGGGAGCGGACCGAGCATGGAACGCAGCGCGCGCATGACCGGAGTGACGAAGAGACGGGTGACTCTGCCATGCAGCCGGTCCGTAACGCGCGCATAATAGCCCTTCGCAAAATCGTATTCCATGTCGGGGACCACGAGGGGATAGGCGAGACGACCGAGGAGGAGCCGGTCGTAGGTGAGGATGTCGCAGTCATGGACAACGATCACCTCGGTATCCCGGCAGGCGAGTATATAACCGATGCACATCCAGAGCGCTCTACCCTTGCCGCCTGTGGCTTCGAGGAAACCCTCCGCCCATAACTGCGAGCAGAGGGACTCCATGGCGGGGCTGCCAGTCCACACCACCCGCGTTTCCTAGGGTAGGTGCGCGAACTGATCCCGGGTGCGTCCGAATTCCTCAGCCTTCGCATGGTCCAACCCGACGACGATCCGCCGGAGATAGCCAATGTGCATGAGATGGTCCCGGATACGATGCCATTCATCGCCCGCAAGGTCGGCGTACTGGCAAGGCAGGATCAGGGAAATAGGCCTTTTCTGGGCATGGAGCGCGATCTTGGCTTCCAAGGGCGCGAAATCCACCATGCCGAGCTGGTGCAGGGTCGCTATGCCCCCATGCTGGAAAAAGTCTCCCATATCCACCTCCTACTCAAGATTTTCCTGGCAAAGCCGTCGCGTACTTCCCTGCAGGATGTATAAATAAAATATAATGACGGCCCCCTGTTTTGTCCAGCGCGCGCCTTTTCATATGTTGCCTGGGGCAAGAAACTGTGCTAAGGGTTGGTTCACAGGAGGAACGGCATGCTTGGTGGAATAGGAATGACCGAACTCATCGTCGTCTTGGTGATCGTGCTCATCATCTTCGGGGCGGGGAAGCTCCCTGAGGTCGGACAAGCCCTGGGGAAAGGGATAAAGAATTTCAAGTCGGCGATGGGTGATGAAGACAAGCCCGGGAAAGGAAACATCGAAGACAAGAACAAATCCGATCAGGACAAGACATAAACGTTCCTGAGCGCATTCTTGCCGAGGTGGTATGGGGAAGATCCCTGAAAAGAGGTCTTCCCCATACTTTTTTCCAGAAGAGAGTGATTCGTATAACTCTTCTTCATTTCAGCGCGGCGGAACGGCCGCCTCACACGGACATAACGCGCTTCGCTTAAAACTGCTCCTGAATACTGCGTTGCAACCAATTGCCGGTCAAGGAAAGCTCACCATTTTGATTTCCTGCCAGAAGGAGAGCCTTGAAAGAAATTCTGCGGGAGAGTAGGGCGATCCTAGAGCGCGTAGATCTGGGCGTCGCTCAGGACCTGGAACCCCTTGCCCGAGAGCACATCCGTGATCTTTGCCATCTCGCGGGTCTCGATGACGAAGAGGGCCTTGTCGTCCGAGCCCAGGGTGAAGCAGTAGGCGTGGTCGATATTGATCGCTTCTGCTGCGAAGATGGCGGTGATATCAAACATGCCCTGGGGCATGTTGGTGAACTCTACGACGACCACATCCTCCAGCGCCACGGCCAGACCATACTCCTTGAGCATCTCCCGCGCCCGCACCGGCTCGTTGACGAGCATCTTGATCACCCCGAACGTATCGGCGCTGGCGATGGTGAAAGCCTTGACGTCGATATTCTTTCCCATGATCGCCTGCATGATCTTATAGAGCTTCCCGGGCTTGTTCTCGACGAAGAGCGACAACTGATGGGCCATGGCTTACCTCCTAGAGCTCCCTCTTATCGATGACGCGCACTGCTTTGCCTTCGGCCAGCGGGATGCTCCCCGGCTCGCAGAGCTCCACTTCGGGCGTGATGAGGATCTCGTCCCGCAGCTCACGCATGATGCGTGCCCGTAAACCTTCGAGCGCCTTGAGATCGCCCTGGAAGAGGGCGGGATCGATCTCCACCCTGATGATCATGTGGTCGTTATGCCCCTTCTGCTCGAGGATGATCTGGTAATTCCGCCGCACGCCCTCGATGGCGATGAGCACATCCTCGATCTGGATGGGGAAGATGTTCACGCCCTTCAGGATGATCATGTCGTCCGACCGGCCGGAGATCCGTTTGATGCGTTGGTGCGTCCTGCCGCACCGGCACGGCTCGGGGATGAGAGCGGTGAGGTCCTTGGTGCGGTAGCGGATGATCGGCATCGCCTCCCTGGTCAGCGTGGTGATGATGAGCTCGCCCAGCTCGCCCGGCGCCATCGGCTCCAGAGTCCTGGGGTCCACGATCTCGACGAGGAAGGCATCCTCCCAGATGTGCATGCCGTTCTTGTAGGGACACTCGAACGCCACGCCGGGTCCGTTCATCTCGGAAAGGCCGTACGAATTGAAGGCGTCCATGCCGAAGAACTCCTCGATTTTCCTGCGCGTCTCCTCCGAGTGCGGCTCTGCGCCCACGATGGCGATCCGCATGTGGGCCAGCTCCTTCTTCGGATCGATGCCCATGGACTCCAGGGTGTCCGCCAGGTGCAGGGCATAGCTCGGTATGACGTGGATCACCGTGACCTTGAAGTCCTTGAGGAACTTGAGCTGCCGCTTCGTATTGCCCGGGCCGGTCGGGATGATGAGGCAGCCGATCCGCTCCGCGCCGTAATGCAGCCCGAGACCGCCCGTGAAGAGCCCGTAGCCGATCATGTTCTGGAAGACGTCGCTGGCGCGTACTCCGACCATGTACATGCACCGCGCCACGAGTTCGGTCCACATGTTGATGTCGTTGATGTTGTGGTACACGACCGTCGGCGTGCCCGTCGTGCCCGAGGAAGAGTGCAGCCGCACCAACTCATCCAGCGGGATACATACCATGCCGTACGGGTAGGCGTCCCGCAGGTCCTGTTTCGTAGTGACCGGCAGCTTGCGGATGTCGCTGAGGTCATCGATGCCATAGTCGCCCAGCCCCATGTCCTTGTAAAACGGGGCTTCGACCGACCGCTTTATGGTCTCCTTAAGCCGTGCGAGCTGGAGCGCTTCGAGCGCCCCGCGCGGCAGGGTTTCCATCTTTCCGTTCCAGTACACGCGACAACCCCCTTGATAAGTCTTGCAAGTCGTGTAAAGGGATAGCAGAAGAGTATGATCAAGTCAAAGCGTTAAGGGGAGTGCTATGAAGATATGCATGATCGGAAGCGGCTATGTGGGCCTTGTGACCGGCGCATGCCTGGCCGAGATGGGCAACGACATCATCTGCGTCGACGAGGACGTCTCAAAGATAGAAACCCTCCGCAAGGGCGAAGTTCCCATCTATGAGCCCGGCCTCAAGGACCTCATCGTCCGCAACCTGGAGGAGAAGCGCCTCACGTTCACCCTCGACCTCGAGGAGGGGGTGAAGAACAGCCTGCTCTGCTTCATCTGCGTAGGCACGCCGCAGGACAAGGACGGCTCCGCCGACCTCTCCTCCGTACTCCGGGTCGCCTCCCAGATCGGCGAGCTCCTGGACGAATACAAGATCATCGTGGACAAGTCCACGGTCCCGGTGGGCACTGCCGAGAAGGTCAGGGACACCATCCGCGCCAAACTGGAAGCCCGCGGTTTGGCATCGGTCCAGTTCGACGTGGTCTCCAACCCGGAATTTCTGAAAGAGGGCAACGCCATCCAGGACTTCATGCGCCCGGAGCGGGTCATCATCGGCACGGACAACGTCCGCACCGCGGCCATCCTCAAGGAGCTCTACGCCCCCTTCATCCGCACCACGAACAACCCCGTGCTCATCATGGACAACCGCAGCGCCGAGCTCACCAAGTATGCCTCCAACGCCTTCCTCGCCACCAAGGTTTCGTTC
>Ga0315293_10003833_pt1 | contig 14406 bp, 19 predicted proteins | sample YL17G13_20_MG_FD_203071 | JGI IMG/M metagenome (GOLD analysis project Ga0315293, IMG submission 203071) | Sediment microbial communities from Yellowstone Lake, YNP, Wyoming, USA - YL17G13_20 | ecosystem: Environmental > Aquatic > Freshwater > Lake > Sediment | place: USA: Wyoming | collected... | reverse complement strand
GCGGCTTGCGTCAGATGATCGCCGGCCTGCGAGACGAGGGGGTGACGGTCTTCCTGACCACCCACTACCTAGAAGAAGCGGAGCGACTGTGTGACCGGATCGCCGTCATCGTCCGCGGGCGGATCGTTGCCCTGGACACGGTCGAGGCACTCAAGGCGGGGGCGGAACAGAAGACCATCGTCGAAGTGGTTCTGGCGGACTCCAAGGGCGACCTCGAGAAGAAGCGCATCGAGAGCGACGACGTGGAGGCGACAGTCCGCCACGCCCTGGCCGACGCCGGCGGGCGGCGCGTCCTGGCTGTCAATACCTTGCGCCCCAGTCTGGAGGATGTCTTCGTCCGACTGACCGGCCTGAGCGCCGAAACGATGCTTGCCGAGAAGGGCATGAAAGGAGGCGGCAATGCTGGCGGATGATCTGCGAGGGATGTTCTACATCGCACTGAAGGACCTGCGGGCTTACTACTTCAAGCCGCCTAACATCAGTTGGGGGATCCTATTCCCCTTCGCCTTCGTGCTGGCCTTCGCCATCCGTAATCCGGGCGAGACGCGCGAGCTGGTGCCCGGGCTGCTGGGCCTAACTATCCTGTTCGGAACCAGTTCGATGGAAGCGATTGTGATCGTCTTCGAACGCCGTATCGGTTCGCTCGAACGACTAATACTGGCGCCGATCGGATTGCCCGCCCTGCTGGCCGGGAAGCTGCTGGGAGGCATGACCTTCGGTTTGACGGTCACGGCAGTTGTGCTGGTCATCGCCCTGGCAGTCTTCGGGTTCGGGGGCGTCAACTGGCTGCTGCTGCTGTTGGCGCTCCTCTTCTCTGCCGCGGCCTTTTCCGCCCTGGGCGCCTTTGTCTCGGTGGCCGTACGCGAGGTATTTGAAGCGCAGACACTGGCCAACTTCATCCGCTTCCCTATGATGTTCCTGGGCGGGGTGTTCGTCCCCGTGGCTTCCATGCCGCCCGTCCTGCAAGCAGTCGCCCGCCTGCTTCCCTTGACCTACTCGGTCGAGGCGCTGCGGGCTGCCCTCGTCGGCCGGCCGCTCGGGGATGGCCTTCTGGATCTGGCCTTCCTGGCCGGTTTCGCCTGCGTGTTGTTCGGGCTAGCCGTGCGGGTCATGCGGAATAAGCAGGATTGAGAGGGAAGGATGCTAATTGAATCTTACGATCTGGAGGTCTTCACCCCTCCCTGCGAACCGGGTGCAGAGCGCTATGCGGCGCGCGCGCGCCTGACTGTCGACATCTCGGAGGTATTGCCATACCTCAATGCGACCTTGCGTGGTGCGGTCTACCTTAGCGAGGCGAGAGCATTGACCTGGAAGAAAGGGGGTCACAACATCGCTTTTCACGCCTATGAGATCGCAACCAGCAATGTGGAGGACCGTGAGGGAGCGGAGAAGGAGCTCAAAGGATTGATCGACCTGGTCAACCGCAACTGGGAAAGACGGTCCGAAATCCATCCGGATCACGAGACCCATCAGCGCCCGACCCCCCTTGTGGTGTACAAACTACTGCCGGGGACCAACTGCAAGGCGTGCGGTGAGCCGACCTGCTTTACCTTTTCCGCGAAACTGACCGCCTCGCAACGCAAGCTCGAAGATTGTCCGGAGCTATTTGCACCCGAGCACGCGGAGAAGCTGGCCGGTCTGCGGGCGATCGTTATCGACGCGCCGACCATTGGATAAAGAGGACATACAGTTCATGGGCGAACAACACCCTGAGCCCCAGACAAGGGGAAGGAACAGCCTTCTCAGGCGATTCCGCCCCTGTGTACTTGTACTTTGGACCCGTTCGCTGGCCTGTTGGGGGTTGGCGTCGGCATCCTCCGTGTTCCCTTCGTGGCGTATGTATGCAAGTACGCAACGGGGACCGCGGCAGGAGCTTCGCTCTTGATGATCCCCATTTCAGCGCTCGTCGGGACAACGCCTGCCCCGTGTCGCTTTGGGGTTGCTGCGGATGCACCGACAGCAGGACAGGTCAAACCCATGCTGAATGGGCGAGGGAGGGCGTCGTGTCTGTAACATCAAACCGCCCGCGCTTCATCTGCCTGACCCTGGAAGCTCCGGAAGTCATCGAGCTGAAACAGGCGATGCTGGATCGCGATTCCCAGGGGGCGGCTGACTTCTTCCGGCGCGTGGTCGTGCCCCGTGTGCAGAAGGCCTCCCAGCAGCGGGGGATCTCCCTCAACGAAGCGGAGGAGAACGATGGCCGTCTATCTGGATAATGCCGCCACGAGCTGGCCCAAGCCGGAGACGGTCTACACGGCGGTGGATCACTTCATGCGGGAGGTCGGCTGTACCCCCGGGCGGGGTGGGCACCGGCGCGAGGAGGAGGCGCAGCGCATCGCCGACGAGACGCGAGGGGCGCTGGCGCAACTCTTCCACGCCCCCGACCCACAGGGCGTGGCTTTCACACTGAACGCCACCCAGGCCATCAACATGGCACTGAAGGGGCTCCTGCGGCCCGGCGACCACGTCGTCACCTCCTCCATCGAGCACAACGCCATGTGGCGGCCTCTCCAGGCGCTACAGCGACGCGGCGTACGGCACACGGCTGTGCCTTGTGCTCCCGACGGCACGATGGACCCAGCTGACGTGGAGGCGGCCCTTCGCTCCCCCACCCGGCTGGTCGCCGTGCTGCATGCCTCCAACGTGCTGGGCAGCCTCCTGCCGATCGCCGAGGTAGGCGAGGTCGCCCATCGTCACGGGGCAGTCCTGTTGGTGGACGCCGCCCAGACAGCCGGGGCCTATCCGATTCATATGCAAGCGATGGGGATAGACCTGCTGGCTTTTGCCGGGCATAAGGGGACGTACGGCCCACACGGCACCGGCGGGCTGGTGGTACATCCGGGCATTAAGCTGGAGACGTGGGTGGAAGGCGGGTCGGGTGTCCTTTCGCGATCCGACACGATGCCCGAGGAATTGCCGATGCGGTTGGAAGCCGGCACCCAGAACGCTGCCGGCCTGGCCGGCCTGCTGGCGGGGGTGCAGTTCGTGCTCGAGCAGGGCGTGGATCGCATCCGCGCCCACGAGATGGCACTAGCCGGCCGGCTGATCGAACGACTGCAGGCCATCCCGGGCCTGAGAGTCCTGGGGCCGGTAGACCTGGAGCGGCGCACGGCGGTGGTCTCGGTCACCGTGCAAGGCTATGTACCCGATCAGCTGGCCGCTGTGCTGGACAAGGTATTTGGCGTGGCGACGCGCGCCGGGTTGCACTGCGCGCCCCAGGCACATCGCGTGGCAGAAACACTCGATCGCGGGGCGCTGCGCTTCAGCCCCGGCTTCTTTACCACCGCCCAAGAAGTGGACTACGCCGTCGACTCCTTGCAGCAAGCCCTGTAGGAACCACGATGGCCAAAGACCTGATCGAAAAGACGCTGATCCTCCTGGACGAAGACGAGGTGCGCCAGGCGATGCACCTGGCCCGGAATGGCGATATCGATGCCATCTACCGCTTCATGCGCGACGTGATTGCCAAGAAAGTCGAAGCTGCGCTCCGCATGCGCTGCTGATAGCGTGGCGGGAGGAAGACATGTTGCACAAGGTGAGCGTGGTGCTGGACGAGCAGGAGCAGACCGAGTTGCAGGTGCTCGTGGCCGACGGGGATGAAGCGGCGGCTCTGCGCTTCTTGAAAGATGTGGTCTGGCCCCAGGTGCAGGCCGTGCGGCGCAAAGAGTTGCGCGGCCACATGGAGAAGGGCACGGCGTGAGGTGTTCGGGGCGGAGGGTCGATCATCGTGGGCAACAGTTGACCTCGTCGACGTGAACGCATTCGACCCCAGCCGATGGAACGCCGCCAGGGAATGAATCGTCCGGCCGCCATGGATGTCGCAGCCGCAGGTACAGTCAGCCGGACAACTGGAGGGGATATCAGGTCATGGGTGAGGTGTACCTCGATTCGATTGCGCTCAGCCGCACGCTTCCCTGCCTGGCCGAACCAGGGAAGATCATCGTGGTCGGCAAGCCATCCCGATCCCTGGATGAGGTCCTGCCCTACCTGGCGACGCTGCCCAACGTGATTGCCTTCAACCCGCAGGCGCAGGCACTGACGCTGCGCAGGCAGCCCGGGCTGATCACGCTCGAGCCCGAGCGAGTGAGCATTACGCAGGTGAAAGATACAGAGGAAGGGTTGGAACTCCTGGCAGCACTGGTCGAAGCGATCAACGCCACCTGGGAACACCGCCGCGAGCTCGTTGCCGCCACGGGTCCGCGCCGGGCGCCTCTGCCGCTCGACATCTGGGCGCTCCTCCCACAGTCCAACTGCAGGGAATGCGGCGACCCGACTTGCATGGCCTTCGCCTTTGGGCTGGTGCAGGGGAAACGCAAGCCGGCCGAGTGCCCACCGCTGCGAACCGAACCGGCATTCGCGGATCGCCAGGCCGCGCTTGAGACGATCTTCTGAACTAGACGATATTGGCGCGGAGGTCGTGGAATGGTGTCAACTCTGACGGGACCACCCCCTGGAGAAGGAGTCCGCCATCTTGGGAGGCGGGTGCAGCCCCCAACGGCTCATGGCCTCCCCAATGGGCTTCCCGCATCAGGCCTGGTCGGCGAGGATGTGTGTCTTCGCCTACCACTGCGAGGAACAGGGCAAGATGCCGTTCCTCACCCCGAAAGGTTAGAAGATGGCTGACCCGATTGGCGTGCTTGCTAACGCTCTTCAGCAAGAGCTGCCCGCGGTTCTGGCCACAGTAGTGGAAGTGACAGGAGCCTCGCCGGCCAAGACAGGAACGCAGATCGTCCTGTTGGCCGATGGGACGACGGCCGGCACGGTCGGTGGGGGGAGGCTGGAGGCCGCCATCCTGGCAGACGCGCGAACGGCACTCAACGAGGGAGCGCCGCGGCTCAGGCACTACCGCCTGGTCGAAGATGGGCCGGAAGCGATAGGGGTCCTGTGCGGCGGGGAGGTGCGTGTGTTCCTTCACCCCTACCGGCCTCCTCCGAGGCTGGTCATCGCCGGCGGCGGGAACATTGGGCGCGCCCTCAAGTCGATGGCCGAGGCCGCCGGCTTCTCGGTCGCCATCGTCGACGTCGAACCTGGCCGCGCCAGCGTGCCCGAGTTGGAGCCCGTCCCCTTCACCGAAGATACATCAGTCGTCCTGTTGACGACAGACCATGTATCAGACGCGGCCGCGCTTCGGAAGGTCATCGGCACGCCCGTGCGCTACATCGGGATGATTGGCAGCGCGGCGAAGTGCGCCAAGATCCTCGGCGAGTTGCGCGACGAGGGCTGCGACGAGGCGGCCCTGGCCCGTGTGTACGCCCCGGTGGGGCTCAACTTGGGGGGACCGACCCCGGGTGAGATAGCGGTGGCGATCCTGGGCGAGATCATCGCCGTGAGGCGAGGGGGTACCGGCCTCAGCCGTTCACGACATCAGTAGTTTAAAGGCCCGTGACATTCCTCCTTGACAGGATCCGTCACAGGTATATACTGCAATCTATGTTGAACAATTCAATTGCCATTGAGGATATCCCGCGACCGCCGACCGACCTGAACAGGCTGGGCGGGTGGCTCAGAGCGCTGGCCGAACCCAGGCGGATGCTCATACTCGACCTGATCATCCAGGGAGTTCAGTGCAACTGCGAGCTGGGTGAGGCCCTTCAAATGGCGCCCAACCTGATCTCGCACCATCTCAAGACCCTGAGGGGCGCGGGACTCGTGACTGTAGAACGCGATCCGCTCGATGCTCGCTGGGTCTACTACTCGGTCAACCGGGAGGTACTGGAGGAGCTCAACGCGGCCTTCGGCGCCTTCTTCGACCCGGCTCGCATTCGCCCTCGCAGGCTGACGTGCGGCCCAGACGGGGGATTCGTTCGCCTCACCGAGCTCGTGAGTTAGCTCCCCCTTTCCTCTGGGGTCAATCCTTCAACGGAGGTTGAACGGTCATGTCCCAACCCTTGCCCCTCTTCGATGCCCCGCTGCATCAGGCATCCTCTGCAGTCGTAGAGCTCTTCGACCCGCCCATGTGCTGCCCAACCGGTGTGTGTGGGCCCACCATCGACCAGTCCCTCATGGATGTGAATGAGATGATTCTCGACCTACAGTCGCAGGGTGTTCCTGTCGCACGCCATCAGATGACCAGCAATCCGAATGCCTTCCTCAGGAACGAGAATGTGATGCGGCTGGTGCGGGAGCGTCAGATGGATGCTCTCCCCATCACCGTGGTGAACGGCAAGGTGATCAAGACCGGCGCCTACCCTGCCCTGGACGAAGTGAAGGCCCATCTCAACGGAGCCCAGCGATGACCCAGTACGTCTTCTTCTCCGGCAAAGGCGGTGTGGGCAAGACCAGTATGGCTTGCACACAGGCCGTGCGCAATGCCGACGAGGGCAAACGTACCCTGATCGTCACCACCGACCCGGCCTCCAATCTGGCGGATGTCTTCGAACAGCCCATCGGGCATCAGGTCACGCCCATCCAGGGCGTGCCCAACCTGTGGGCGATGGAGATCGACCCTGATCGGGCCACCCAGGAATACGTCGACCGCGCCATGGCTCCTATCCGCGCCGCGTTCCCGCCCGCGATGGTGCAGGTGATGGAAGAGCAGATGAGCGGCCCGTGCACGGCAGAGGTGGCCGCCTTTGACCGATTCACGGACTTCCTCGAACTGCCCCCCCAGAATGGTAAGGCCATGGACATTGTCATCTTCGACACTGCCCCGACCGGTCACACCCTCCGCCTGTTGGAGCTTCCCGCCGAGTGGAGCCAGTCGATCGAATCCGCCAGCCAAGGCAGCGGGCAGACGTGTATTGGCCCGGCTGCTGCCATCCAGGACGCCAAGCACAAGTATGAGCGAGCCCTGGCGGTGATGCGCGATCCGGCACAGACCACCTTCATCTTCGTCCTCCACCCGGAGGCTATCGCCATTCGCGAAACAAAGCGCGCCACGGCCGAACTGGCCAAGCTGGACATCCACACCCACCAGATCATCGTGAACGGGATCATCCCCGACGAGGAGCGCGCCAATCCCCTCTTCGCCGCCAGGGCCGACATGCAGGCCGGTTATCTGCTGCAGATCGAACGCGAGCTTAGCCTCCCAACCCAACGCATGAGGCTCCTGCCCTTCGAGATCAAGGGCGTTGGCCGCCTGCGTCAGGTGGCACGCGGGTTCTTCGATGGTGATCTCTCCTCTCTGCCCTCTGAAGAACCGGCAGCGGCGAGGTCCCTGGAGCCGGTTCTGCCACCCTCAGACTTCCAGAGCCTGATCCTCCCCAACGGTCATCGCCGCACGGTGTTCTTTGCCGGCAAGGGTGGGGTCGGGAAGACCGTGGCTTCCTGCCTGACCGCGGTCTGGCTGGCCCGTCAGGGTCATCGGACGTTACTCCTGACGACCGACCCTGCCGCGCATCTCGGAGACGTGCTGGGTGTGCCTGTGGGCGATGAGCCCGCACTGGTCGGGGGCCTCCCCAACCTGTGGGCGGTCAAGATCGATCCAAAGGCGGCTGCGGAGGCCTACAAGGCACGCATCCTGGATGACGCCCGCCGGCGGGGGAGACCGCCCGAGGCGATCAAGATGATGGCTGAGGAATTGGACTCGCCCTGCACCGAGGAGATGGCCGCCTTCGACCGTTTCATCGACTACGCTTCGCAGAAACAATGGCAGGCGGTGGTGTTCGACACCGCCCCCACCGGGCACACGCTGCGGCTCCTGGAACTGCCAGTGGACTGGAGCAAGCAGCTCGACGTGAAGATCTTCGCCTCGGTCGACACGGCCGCCGCGGACGACGTTGCCAAGCAGCGCTTCGGGCAGGTGATTGACATGATGCGCGACTCGGCGCAGAGCACCTTTGCCTTTGTCATGTACCCCGAGGCCACGCCAATCCTGGAAGCCTGGCGTGCGGCCGAGGAGTTGCGCACGGTAGGTATCCAAACCGGCATGGTTGTGGCGAACATGGTCATCCCCCCAGAACAGGCGACGACGCCGTTTGTGCGCGCCCGCCGGACCATGCAGGAGCAGTATCTGGCGGAAATCGGCAGGCGTTTTGCGGTGCCCGTGGTGCAGATCCCACTTCTTCCGAGGGAGGTCAAGGGCCTGGAGATGCTCGCGGACCTGGGCGAACAGATCTACGGGGACGAAGGGCGGGGAGTTCTCGCCTCGGGTGCGAAGGAAGCTTCGTATGCATGAGCCGACGGTGCTCCTCTTCACGCGCTTTGGCATGGGCGAGGCACTGCCCGAGTTGCAACAGGACCTGGCAGGCAAATACCTGAGCCTGCTGATGGATTCTGACGAGCTGCCTGGGCGGATCCTGTTCTACACCGAGGGCGTGAAACTGGCCTGCCAGGGATCGCCCGTGTCGGACCGACTGCGCGCGCTGGAAGCACGTAGTGTCGAGCTCATGTTGTGCCAGACGTGCCTGGACTACTTTGGCCTGAGAGAACGCGTGGCGGTTGGCATCGTCGGGGGCATGCCCGACATCCCTGAGGGAATGCAGAGTGCGAATAAGGTGATTGGGCTGTGACGAGTAAAGGGGTGGGCGCCAGAAGATGCAAGATCCTGTTTCTATGCACGGGCAACTCGGCGCGTTCCCAGATGGCCGAGGCCTTGGTCAACTATCGCCTGGGGAACACCTGGGAGGCCGTGAGCGCCGGTACCCGGCCAACTGGCATCGTGCACCCGGCCGCCCTGCGAGCGTTGGCCGAGGTTGGCATCGAGCATCATGGGCGGTCGAAGTCGGTGGACGAGTTCCGGGACGCGGAGCTCGATCTGGTCGTCACGGTCTGTGATTCTGCTGCCGAGGACTGCCCGGTCTGGCTCGGGAAGGGCGGTCGCGTGCACTTGGGTTTTCCGGACCCAGCAAGGGCCGTCGGGAGCGACGAAGAGGTGATGGCGGTTTTCCGACGTGTCCGGGACGACATTGCCGCAGGCGTGCTGCGGCTCCTGCGGGAGCGCAACCGGGTGTAGGGGGTCGAGATGGTCAGCCGGGTCCTGCTCAGCACAGATTGTTACGCCTACGCCGATGGGGTTCTGACATGTCTGGCTGAGGTGAAAGGAGCGGGTCTGCGCCTGCGGTCAACTTCGGGCAGTGGCTGGGAATGGAACAAGCGGTGGGCATCGGCAATAGCCCACTGGCCGGGGCGCGAGCCGCACTCCTGTCTCGCGCCAACTGGGAGTGCGTTGGCGCTCTTCTTGCCGCACACCGACCTGACCCTGTTTCCATCATCGACGACTTGAGGAGGAATCGATTTCCATTAGTGCAGTACCAGTTCCCACGGCGGAGGCAACTACAGGCGAAGACGTGCGCGCGGCCGCTCGGGCCTTCGCGCAGGCCTTGGGCGAGACCCCCGAATTCCGAGCCTATGAAGAGACTGCCGACCGTCTGCGGAACGACGAGGTGGCCCAGCAGATCATGGCTGACCTCACGGCCAAACAGCAAGCCCTTCAAATGCTGCTGAGGCTGAACGCGGTGCCAGCTGAGGAGCAAGCCGAACTGACAGGCCTCCGGGAGGCGTTTTACTCCCAGCCGGCTGTGGCGGCCCACCTGAAAGCGCAGGACGAGCTGACGGCCCTGTGCCAAGCCGGGGCGGACCTGCTGTCTCAGCGGATCGGCCTCAGTTTCGCCGCGGCCTGCGGACCGGGCTGCTGCTGAGCCTGGCCAATGACTGATGCCCGCGTCGCTATGTGGCCTCAGGTCTTGCCCAGCGAGACCGTCCGGACCCAAACTGCATTCGGCACGGCGTTTGTCACGCTGACCAGGGACGAGCATGCACAGCCGTTCGAGGTGTTCCTCAGCGTCGGTAAAGCTGGATCGGAGACCTTAGCTTCCGCCGAAGCGTTGGGCCGGCTCGTTTCCCTTATCCTACGGATCGAGTCGCCCATTCCTCGGCACGACCGGGCGCGGGAAATTGCCGCTCACCTGGACGGCATTGGCTCGAGAACATCCGCTGCCGGGCGGCCCTCGATGCCCGATGCCCTGGCGCGCATCTTGCTGAACCTCATCGGTGATGCCCGTTCAGCGCAAGAGTCGTCGCAACCGACGCCCCATCCGGTCCGAGCCGAGGCAGATCTGCAGAATCCTGACCCGATGCCCCTTCCAAACGATCTTCGCGGAGAGGGCAATCAGCAGAGGAGAACCAAGAGTGCCATGTCTATGACCCTTCCCCCAACGATCCTGGCTGCCGCCGAGCAGCTGGCCAAGGCGATCGAGGCCGCCGAGCCTGTCGCCACCTACCGCCGCGCCAAGGCCCACCTCGACGATGATGCCCACGCCCATGAGCTTCTTGAGCGGCTCTCGGCCGCCCAGGCTGACTTGCGCAGGCGCCAGAATGATGGCGGTGTCACCCCGGGCCGCCTTGGAGCAAGTGCGGGCCCTGCAACGAGAGGTCCAATCCACCGCAATCATCATGGAGTTCGCCATGGCCCAGCAGGAAGCCGTCGCCTACTTGCCGCAGGTCAACCTGGAGATCAGTGAGATGCTGGGGGTGGATTTTGCATCGCTGGCTGGGCCGGGGAGTTGCTGACGTGCTGGCCGGCAGGATCGTTGTCGTCGGCATCACCGGCGGGGTAGCGGCGCACTATCTGCCGGAACTAATCGGCCAGTTGCGCTTCCGGCATATGGCCATCGTGCACGCGGCGATGACGCCGGCGGCTGAGCACTTCGTGTCGCCGCTCACGGTGGCCACGGCATGCGAGGCGCCCGTGTGGCGATCGGTCTTCGACACGGCCGAGCGGGCACCGCTGGCTCACATCCACTGGGCCCGGCAGGCTGATCTGGTTCTGGTCGCACCGGCGACGTTCGACTTCATCGGCAAGGTGGCCTCCGGCCTTGCCGATGATCCGGTATCGCTGCTCTTGGCGGCGACAACGGCGCCGGTGCTGCTGGCCCCCGCGATGCACGCAACGATGTGGGCCAACCCCATCCTCCAACGGAATGTTGCGACCCTGGAAGGCATCGGATATCGTATTGTGCCGCCCGAGACCGGCCTTCAGGCCACCGGAGAGGTGGGTGAAGGGCGAATGGCGGGCATCGGGACCATCCTCTCGGCCTTGAGCGAAATGTCCAAGACCCTGCCGGACAAGCAGAAGGGTTGACGAATGCCTCTCTACGAGTATCAATGTAACGTGTGCGACGAGGTCTTTGAGGTTCGTGCCTCATTCAAGGAAAAGGAGGCCGGGCTTCGACCGGAGTGCCCGAAGTGCCACAGCCCGCGGGCCGAGCAGTTGTTGACCGCCGGGCTCGTGATTCGTGGGGGCGACGGCAGGAGCCTCGGCTTCCCTGCCTGCGGGCCGGATGCTGGGCCAGGATGCTGCTGATGGCGCAGCGGATATTGGTGGAGATCATTGGCGCGCCGATCGCCTGTGCCGACGGTGTGAAAGATACCTGGCGCGAGGTAGCGGCTTGGGCGGCCGGTCAACTGGCAGTACGGTTTGGCGATGGGGTGCAGGTCGATTACTACGACCTCTTCGACCCCGGGGTGCCTTCCGTGCCCCCCGGCGCCCGCCTGCCTGTTGTCCTAGTGGGCGGCGAAGTGGTCACCGACGGCGTGAAGATCTCGATTCCAGCGATACGCAAGCGGGTTGAGGCCTTGCTGGCGTAGGGCCAGCTTTAGTCGACGCCAGGACGTGTGGAAGTTGGGAATCCCCAGGGACGAGACTAGGACTTGCGGCAGCGGCCCGAGCCGCACACGCACATTCCCGGGACTAAACCGGAGGAGTTCATGCCGAACGGGCCGCTGCTCTGAGGCGGTGCTTCTGGCCTCGATGGAGCGAGGGCAGCATTGGGCTCGGGTCGGGGGGGGACATCGTAGCCTTTGGCCAAGTCCTGCCGAGCCGACTGCCCGGGACCAGCGCCTCCAGGAGCGCGCTTTCCCCGCAACAGGATTGCAGTACGAGCACTCGCGCTCCGGGGAAGGGAGGTTCATTGGCGCCGTGGCCGCGCCAACAGAGGCTTTCCGTGGAAGGGTAGAGGCTTCAGGCCGCGGATCTGCGACCAAGGGTGACAGCGAGCCTAACACGAGGGGGCACGCCCCCCGCCTTGATTCCGCGCAGGGGCCTCGCGCCATGGGGGGCACGGAGTCTCGAGACCCTCAACCGTCTTCCCCTCCTATGCCCCCTACACGGAGGTCAGGAAACTGATAAGGGGTCTCCCCAATCTGGGAAGACCCCTTTTCGGTTCCAACCGACGCCCTACAACCAGGAGCCGACGGCGCGCCATGAACCCGTGCATCGGGGTGTTGCAGGACCCGCCGGCGGCGATTCGGACTCTGGTTCGCATTTCACCGGATTCCGCAAAGGGTCTCCGTCTTCTGGGTTGCCTGGCGGACTCAGACGCGTGACCCTCTTCCTGAGCTAGGTAGCAAATGAGCACGCGGGCGTAGCCAGGCACCCGTGGTAGTGCGCTTGGCGCAACTCGTCATGCTAGGCGCTGTCGCTCTTCGCAGGATGGCGGGGGGTCGGCTCACCCCGGGCGGAGCTCAAGCGCCGCACGCTGGGGCGCGTCTTCAGCAGCATACACGGATACTGCGGATGGCCGAATGACCGCCGAGGCCGCGAGAGCCTCACCCAGCGCGGGGCCGCAATTTGCCCCACCCTTACTGCGACGATACAATTCCGTCGGACTTGGATCGGAAGCATCCATTGATCCTGGAGATCGATCTCCAGCCGGTCCTTGCCTCTGCGGGCGGGAGTCTCGTTCTGGAGGCAAGGGTTGTGCTGCAGCCAAGGTTTCCCCGGCACCCAGGCAAGCGGCGGCGGACGGGTGGATTGTTCCGGCAGCGGCGGAGACGCCGTAGGCCAGGATGGAGTCCGCTCCCCCCCAGTAGCGAGATCATGCTGCACGCGGCCGAGTGGATGCTGGCACGCCGAACAGCGGGCAAGCGGCCGGCAGTTCACCTGGGGGCGTGGTCGTGTTCCTGCTTGAGCTGGCGCGCATGAGAGCCTGATTCTCGCACGACCAAAGGTGGCCACGATGCCCAACGGCTACTGGGGCAAGATCCTGCACGTCGATCTCTCCACCCGGCAGATCGAAGTGGAGAGCCCGCCCGAGCAGCTCTACCGCGATTATCTGGGCGGATACGGCCTGGGCGTGCGCGTGCTCTATGAGCGTATCCCCGCGCAAGCCGACCCGCTCGGCCCGGAGAACATCCTCGCTTTTCTGCCTGGGCTGCTGACCGGTTCCGGCGCGCAATTCAGTGGCCGGTTCATGGTCGCCGCCCGCTCCCCGCTCACTGGCGCCTGGGCGGACAGCAACTGCGGCGGAGATTTCGGCCCAGCTCTGCGCGGCGCTGGATACGACGGCCTGTTCATTCGCGGCGTGGCGGATTCCCCCGTGGTTCTCTTGGTCAGCGGCGAGAGTGTTGAAATCCGCGACGCGGAACACCTGTGGGGACTGGACGTCCGCCGGACGGAAGAGAGTCTGCATGCGGCCATTGGCCCCGACGCCAAGGTGGCCTGCATCGGCCCGGCAGGCGAGCAGCTCTCGCTCATATCCGGTCTCGTCAATGACGACGGCCGCATCGCAGCGCGGTGCGGATTGGGCGCCGTGATGGGCTCGAAAAAGCTCAAGGCTGTCGTTGCACGCGGCAAGGCTCGCCCCCCGCAGGCGGATCCCAGGGCGTTAAAGGCCGCCACGGCACCCTATCTCCGTCTATTTCGCCGCAAGCCATCGGCCATGTCAGCGCACGTGCCGGCCATTCTCAACCGCATGCTCCCCCTTCTCCGGCGGCTGAGAGGACACCTGAGCGGCGGCCCGGCCGACCTCGTGATCGACACGTACCGGCGATTCGGCACGTCGTCTGGGACTGCCCTGCAGGTCGAGTTGGGCGATGCCCCGGTGCGCAATTGGACTGGCGTCGGCTACCGCGACTTCCCGCTGGATCTCTCGGAAAGGTTGAGCGACGTGGCGGTGGTCCGCTCGTTGGTCAAGCCCTACGCTTGCCATTCGTGCCCGGTCGCCTGTGGAGGCATCGTCCGGCAGCCGGATGGAGGCCTCAGCCACAAGTCCGAGTACGAGACGCTGGCGTCGTTCGGGCCGCTGCTCCTCAACGCGGACCTGGAGACGGTCATGCGCTGCGCGCACGTCTGCAACATGGCTGGGCTGGACGCCATATCGACCGGCGTCGCCATCGCCTTCGCGCTCGAGTGTGCCGAGAAGGGCTGGCTCCCAGGCGAGTTGGCGCATGAGCTGCCGCTCGAATGGGGCAATGGCGACTCCATCCTCGAACTCACCCAGCGCATCGCGGCCAGAAGGCCTGGACTGGGAGACTGGCTGGCAGACGGGGTCCAGAAGGCCGCAGAACGTCTCGATGGCCCGGCCCGGGAGGCCGCCATGCACGCGGGTGGGCAAGAACTGCCCATGCACCGCGGCATCTATGAGCCCGGGACAGCCGCGGGATATGCCCTCGACCCGGCTCCTGGCCGGCACACCTCGACCAACGCGGGAAACGCCGAAGTCGCCGCGTTTGCCTCGTACTTTGCCC
>Ga0315293_10003832_pt1 | contig 14408 bp, 11 predicted proteins | sample YL17G13_20_MG_FD_203071 | JGI IMG/M metagenome (GOLD analysis project Ga0315293, IMG submission 203071) | Sediment microbial communities from Yellowstone Lake, YNP, Wyoming, USA - YL17G13_20 | ecosystem: Environmental > Aquatic > Freshwater > Lake > Sediment | place: USA: Wyoming | collected... | reverse complement strand
GAATTCTGGATTTCGTCTAGGAACAGGAGCGTTCGGCCGTCGATGCAAGGTAAGTTCTTCTGGAGGAGAATGGCCTGGAATAGGTCCGGAGCGGAAAGTCCGCGGGAAAATATAGCTGTCTCTTCCGGTTTTTCGAGATTGAGATGAATGAATTGGTCGTATTCCTTGGAAAAAATCTCCACGGCAGTCGTTTTTCCGACCTGTCGGGCGCCGCGCAAAACCAAAGGCTTACGGACCACGGCATTTTCCCAAGCACGAAATTCATTGAGAATGGATCTATTGAACACGATTTCCCCTCGAAATTAATATAGCCTTATAATGTTACGATGTCAATGATATTTATTAATTATTTTGTATCATTGTCATAGGTAAAATCGCGAACTTTTGTATTATTATCCCGGTTTCTGCGAGCGGGCCTGCGAAAAACACGAGAGGATGTGTTCGGCCGTGTTTTTCCAGGAATATCTATCGCGTTCGGCCAAGGCGCGCCTGCGGAGATCCTCGTAAAGACGATCGTCTTGGGCGAGGCGGACGACGGCCTCCATGGTGACGCTCCCGGAATATGTCCGAATGATCTGGCTAAGGAAAGCCGTGGACCTTTTCGGGAAACGCCATCATTTGGTGGAAATGAGCGGAACACGATCGTTATGGGGAGCGCGCCGAGACCGTCATCGCCCGGGCAATGAACTCCAGATTCACCCGCGGCGGGTCAAGCTTCGGTTAAGATAAACATATCGCCTGCTACGAGGGGGTGTCAAGTAAAGTCCTCTCAGGGGTGCTCAAGATTTTGGCCAATGCGAGGATCCAGATAATTCGAGTCCGGAGGACCCCGCCTCCGGACTCGATCCGTACGCTTCGCGTCAATATTTCGTAAATGCGATCTGGAAATTCAACGGTGCTTTTGCCCGGGGATAATGATATGTCGTGGTCCAGGTCGTTTTGCCCTTCTTATTTATACTCGGCACGTATGTGGCATATTGTCCAAGGATATTATCACTTATTTTCACAGGCCAGTCATTTGAATTGTATTCTTGTAACGTGTCCTGGTAGAACGAGTTGTCGAAGAGTGTATTCACATGGGCAGTCCAGACGTTGCCAACTCTCTGGATGTAGACATCAGGAAGAGTGGCGTCAGCCTTTACATACCCATGAGCATTCATATTGAGATTAAGAAACGTATATTGGGTAGGTGTAGAAGAAGAGTTTGGCAGGGTATACCAGTTATGAGTAAAGAACAGGAGCATCATGTGAACCGGGAGAATAGCGCCATCCTGCATTGCCATTAAATCCGTGGCAACGTTACCACATCCACATGTCGTGAATCTCAAGATGATATGTGGATACTCTGGGGTTGGATGAAAATTAGAGTTTAAGAATTCTGCGACGCAATTCGGCCAGATTGTAGCTGTGGTATTTGGAAATCCGTAAGGAGAAGGAAGATCATAATCCCCTGAAAAGCCATCCATGTTAACCTGCAAACTCTGAGTGAAGAGCTGCAGCTCAAGGTAAGAGTAGAGGCCAGAGCTTCCAGGGAGACCGCATGATTCAGGGTTTGTTCCCACTCCATTGTTGATATTCACGTGATCAACGCCGCCAACGAATTCTCCAGACGCCGACATATCTCCACTGACAGTTGCCTTCCACTTGATGGGTTTTCCCTTAGCGGCCTGGCTATCAGGCAGGGCCAAGAATGCCACAATAACGGCCAAAACGACGAAAAATCCAACGGTTTTCAAGGTGCGATACTTGGTCATAAATCCTCCTTTAAAATCGAGATAATCGTTTTCTTTTTCATTCCCTTTTCTCCTTATGCCCTTGTGGATCTCCCTCTGCCCCTAATATTACGGTTCCATTGTCAGGTTATTATCCGCGCTATTGTCAGGATTGTGTTTTATTTAGCCTAGAACTTATGCTTCCCAGGTGGTACACTCAATAGGGGCAGGTCAAGACGGATCCGGATATTCTAAGGAAACGATGCCGTTTGCGAGGCAACCCATGGGATTAGCCCTTTGGTTCCGGCCGCCCCGTCGCACCCTGACGGTCTTTCTCTGCCTCATGCTTGTCCTTGGCGGCGTCCTGGGCTGGCTCGGCTGGAGATTGCTGAAACAGGATCGCGCGCTCGAAGGACAGCGCCTGCAGGAACGCCTGGAGCTGGCGGCGGACCACATGGCCGCCGCGCTTCAGCAAAGCCTCACCGACCTTGAAAGCTATCTGAGCTTCGTCCCAAGCCCTGGCGCGAAAGAACCGCCTGACGGCGTGATGGTCCTGCAGGCGACGAAACACACCGTCAACGCTTACCCGCCCGGCTCCCTGCTCTACTATCCCCTGATTCCGGGCAGCGAAGAACCGCCGGCTGCGACCTTCGTCGCCGGCGAGACCCTGGAGTACCAACGCAACGATCCGGCTAAAGCGGCCGAGGTCTTTCGGGAGCTTGCCCGATCACCGGATCCCGGGGTGCGCGCCGGCGCTTTGCTGCGCTTGGGGCGGAACCTCCGCAAAACCGGCCGCCATGAGGAGGCCCTCCAAGCCTACGGCGAGCTCGCCCAACTTGGCCGGACCTCCGTCCTGGGACTGCCGGCGGAACTGATGGCGCGCGAAGCGCGCGGCACCGTGCTGGAAGCGATCGGAAAGGGCGAAGAACTGCGGAAGGAAGCGTCGCTCCTGCATGCGGCCCTTTGGAGCGGCCGCTGGAGCTTGCTCCGGCCCGCCTGGGAGTTTCATGTGGAAGAGGCGCAGCGCTGGTCGGGGGCCACTCCCTTGACGGAACGTGAGCAGAACGCGCTCGCGCTCTCGATCGCCGCGGAATCGATGTACGGCCAGTGGATTGCCGAGCCGGAATCTAAAGGGCGCCGGATTCTGAAAATCAAGGGACGAGCCTTCACGGCGGAAACGGATCCCCAGACAAAGCCTGGGGCCCCTGCCGCCGCCCCGACCGCCGTTGAAGGCCGGCCGGTGCTGATCTCCTGGGCGGGGGCTCCGGATCGGCTGGCCGCGGTGTTGGCGGGGCCCGGTTACCTTGGTTCGAGGTGGACAGAGCCTTTGCAAGGCCGGTATGTCCAGGGCGCGCTGGTCGATGCGGACGGGCAGGTGATGATCGGCTCGCTCAACAAGAGCGGCCCGCAGGCCGTACGGACGACGCCTGCCACCAGACTCCCCGGGACTCTGCACGCAACCAGTACCGATCCCGGCGCCGACGAAGCAGGCTTCGCCGGGCGGCGCCGCCTGCTGCTTTCAGGTTTCGCGGTGCTGGCCCTGGTGCTTTTCGCCGGCGCCTATTTCATCATGCGCTCCATCGACCGCGAGCGGGCCGTGTCGAGGCTCCAATCCGAGTTCGTGTCGACGGTGTCGCATGAATTCCGGACCCCGCTCACGTCGCTGCGCCAGCTTTCGGAGATGCTGTCCAAAGGGAGGGTTCCCACGGAAGACCTGCGGCAGAAATCCTATGACATGCTGTCCCGCGAGAGTGAGCGGCTGCAGAGGCTCGTCGAGTCGCTGCTGGACTTCGGCCGCATCGAGGCGCGCGCGTTCCTCTATCACTATGAGCATCTCGATCCCGTAACGTTGGTGGGTGAACTGGCGGCCGAATTCCAGGAGAAGGCCGCCGCCCAGGGCTACCGCGTCGAACTGGAGCTCGCCGGGGAGTATCCGCTCATCCACGTCGATCGCGAAGCGCTCTGCCTGGCGCTAAGGAACCTGCTCGACAACGCGGTCAAATATTCGCCGGATCGCCGCACCGTCTGGGTCGAGATGGCGCGCGAACGAGACCGCCTGGCCATCCGTGTCCGGGACGAGGGCATGGGAATTCCGGCTTCGGAGCAAAAGGAGATCTTCAAGAGATTCGTCCGTGGGACCGGCTCCAGGGCAGCCCATATCCCAGGGACCGGCATCGGCCTGGCCATGGCCCGCCACATCATCGAAGCCCATGGCGGCGAGATCCGCCTGGAGAGCGAACTTGGCAGGGGCAGCACGTTTACGATCCTGCTGCCATTGGAGAAGAGGACATGAAACGCATTCTGGTGGTGGAAGACGAACCCGCAATCGCGTTTGGTCTGCAGCTCGACCTGAAGAGCGAGGGATACGACGTGGAGATAGAATCGGACGGAGAACGCGCCCTGCAGCGGGCGCGGAACGAAGCCTTCGACCTGATCCTGCTCGATGTCATGCTGCCGGGCAAGGACGGCTTCGAGGTCTGCCGCGAACTGCGCCGGGGCGGATCGAAAACGCCTATCATCATGCTGACCGCTAAGACCCAGGAGGAGGAGAAAGTGCTGGGGCTGGAGAGCGGCGCCGACGACTACGTGACCAAGCCCTTCAGCCCGCGCGAACTGCGAGCCCGGATCAAGGCGGCGCTCCGCCGCACCGCGGAAGACGATTTGCCGATATACCGGTTCGGCGACGCGGAAGTGGATTTTGGGCGTTGTGAGCTGCGGCGCGCCGGCAAACCGGTAGAGCTGACGGCCCTCGAGTTCAAGCTGCTCGCCGCCTTTATCCGCAACGGCGGCAAAGTGCTGAGCCGGGATCAATTGCTGGATCTCGTCTGGGGGCACGGCACGTTCGTCACCGATCGCGTGGTCGACAACCACGTCGTCACCCTGCGAAAAAAGGTCGAGCCGGAACCTTCAGAGCCGCGTTTCATTGTCAGCGTCCGCGGCCTGGGATACCGTTTTGATGGCTGAATAAAACACAATCCTGACAATAGCGCGGATACTCTCCTGACAATGGAGCCGTAACATGATGGGCAGGAAGATATCACAATGAAACCAACAAAGTTGGTTCTTTTGACCTGGCTGCTCTGCGCGGCTCTGTCCGCCGGGTACCTGGCGAGCCAGGCGAAGGACAATAAGGCGGAGGTGGCGCTCCAGGCCGCCATTAAAACAGAAACCGTCGATGGAGACCTGAAGGGCGCCATCGAGCAGTACAAGAAGATCGCCGCGCTGCCCGGCGCCGGCCGGGCCGTGGTCGCGACCGCCCTGCTGCGGATGGGCCAGTGCCACGAAAAGCTGGGCGACGCGGACACGCAAGAAGCGCGCAAGGCCTACGAGCAGGTGGTGCGCGAATACGCCGATCAGGCCGGGATTGTGGCGCAGGCGCGGGTGAGGCTGGCGGCACTGGGCGGTCCTCGTGGCGGCGGGGGACTCGTCACACGCCGGGTTCTCACGGACGCCTCCGGCGTCGGAGAGGTCTTGACCGCGGATGGCAAGTACATCAGCCATATAGACGGAGACACGGGTGACTTGGTCCAGTTCGAAGTTGCCGGCGGACAGACGAGGCGCATCACAAATAGGGCGCCCGGGAGCGAGCCTGAGAAGTGGTACGAGGACCAACTGTTCTCACGCGACGGAAAACAAATCGCGTACGCCTCGTATACAAAGGACGGGTACCGTCAACTGCGGATTAGGAACCTGGATGGTTCGGGCCTTCGCACACTTTACAGTGAGAAAGACTCTTTCGTCCAATACTTGGACTGGTCGCCTGACGCAGGGTCCATCCTTGCACTTCGCGGCGTACCCAGCAAGGCGAATGACCTGGCGCTGATCTCGACAGCGGACGGCTCGGTGCGCATCTTGAGGAGTATTGCTTCGGCCTGGTCCATGTTGAAAAGGGCCAGTTTCTCGCCCGATGGGCGATTTGTCGCGTTCAGTTTGGTGCGTGAGGGCAACCCACCCAATGACGACGTCTTCCTGATGACCGCCGATGGCCGGAATGAGGTCGTTGTTGCCGGGCATCCCGCGGAGGATGAACTGCTTGGATGGACACCGGACGGGAGAAGCCTTGTCTTCCTCAGCGACCGCTCGGGGACGTGGGACATCTGGACCGTCCACATCGCCGGGGGGAAGCAGCAAGGAGAACCAGAGCTGCTGAAAAAGGACTTCGGCTATGATGCAGAGGTTCTTGGCTTTGCACCCGACGGCTCCTTCTATTACAAGACCGTCACCCGTTTAGGCGGCCTCTACAACGGTGCGCTCGACCTTGAAACCGGTAAGGTGCTCGTGCCACCCGCACCGGTCACGACGCGGTATACCGGCCCACCGTACATGTCAACATGGTCACCCGACGGCAGGAGCCTGCTCTACATTTCGCGTGGAGGTCCAATCGGTCCCGGAAACAACATCCTCACGATCCGGTCCGCCGCAACCGGGGAAGAGCGCTTTCTGTCGCCGCGTCTTCGTTACGTTAACCTGATCTCCTGGGCGCCGGACGGCCGTTCCGTCCTCGCGCTCGGGTTTAACGAGACGGAAAACGGAATCTTCCGAATTGACACTGAAACAAGCGGGATCACTAAGTTGCAGGTAGAGGCCTGGGCAGGTCGAGGCTTGGTCGCCAAGCTCTGCCCGGATGGGAAGACCCTGGTGTTCGTGGCGGAGGGGTTAACCATCAGGAAACGCAACCTCGACACCGGTGAGGAGTCGGAAGTTGTCAAAGTAGGGACAATTAACTACGACCTCTCGCCGGACGGCCGGGAAGTGGTTTTCCAGGTGGACGGCGCTGTAAAGACCGTGTCCCTCAACGGAGGGGAGCCGCGGGAGCTATTTCGCGGTTTGGCGCAGTCTTACGGGCTGAGGTGGACGAGGGACGGCCGTTACATCATCGCCCGGGCAGGCAGTAAAATCTGGCGGGTTCCGGCGCAGGGCGGGACGCCGCTGAAGCTGGACCTCTCCGTTCCCAAAATGGAGTCCTTCGCGCTTCACCCGGACAACCGCCGCTTTGCGTTCAGCGTCGATGAGGGATCTAAGAGCGAGCTGTGGGTGCTGGAGAACTTCCTGCCGCCGACGAAAGTCGTCAAGTAGCGTTGCGTCTCAATAACGGCTTTACAAAAATCCTGGAACTATCATTTCCGCTCCTGCTTCCGCGGGGATGACAAGGGCATGGCGCTTTTTCTCCGTCATTCCCTTTTTCCCCGTCATTCCCGCGAAAGCGGGAATCCAGACGTCGTTCCAGCAGGAGTAAGCTTGTCCCCACGAAAGTGGGGAGCGGGAATCCAGATTAAATTTAATTGAAATGTGATAGCGTATATGCTATTATTAGCGCGTGGACAGAAGCCTGCTCGATAACCCAAAAAATGTGCGCTTTGAGGACCTGCTGAATCTCTGCCGGCACCTTTTCGGCGAACCCAGGATCCGCGGCAGCCATCACATCTTCAAGACGCCGTGGCCGGGGGAGCCCTTTATCAACCTGCAGCGCGACGGCAAGATGGCCAAACCGTACCAGGTCAGGGACGTGAAGCGGGCGCTGGAAAAATTGGAGGCAAAACATGGGAAATAAAGCGGAACGCTATACCTACCGCATCGAATGGTCACAGGAAGACGGTATCTTCGTAGCCCGCTGCGTCGAGTTCCCCGGGCTCGGCGCCCACGGCCATTCCCAGGAAGAGGCCCTGCGCCAGATCAAGGCCGCGGTGGCCGAAGCGCTGAAATGGCTGCGGGATGAAAAGCGGAGTGCCCCCGAACCCCTGGGGACGAAAAAATTCCGCGGCCATTTGACCCTGCGCGTGCCGCCCGAAGTGCACCGCGAACTGGCCATCAAGGCGGCCGAAGAGAAAGTGTCGATCAACCAATTGATCCTATCGAAAATTATTTGAAGCGGCCGATAGGGCAGAAACGTATGGGAAGATGCCGGGATCAGGTCGCGAACGCCAGGCGGGACAGCCATTCCCGCTGCCATAAACAGCTTGCCGGCGCAACCCTGAAGCGTTGCTTTCAATACGTACCATAGGATATTCTTCCCATATGACAATTGCGGCGCTCGCGGCTATAATTGAACCACGATAGTCCCGGGAGGTCAGGATGCACCGCTCTAAGTTGCGGCCGCCGCGCAATGTTCTGGTGCTGTTTATGGCGGTCGCGGCCGTTTCGGTGTCTGCCTTGGTTTGGCTGAGTTGGCGTCTGCTGAAGCAGGACCGGGCGTTGGAGAACCAGCGCATCCAGGAACGGCTCGAACGCGCGGCCGATCTGATCGTCACGTCCCTTGATCTGGGTCTTTCGGAAATCGAGAATCGTCTTTCGGTCCTATCCGATCCCGGTGATCATGCTCTGTCCGTTGCTTTCGGCCCAGGTGAGGTCAAGACCCATCCCGGCGGGCGTTTGCTCTATTATCCCTTTATTCCCCAGGTTCGGGAATCCCCTGTGACCGTGTTCGAAGCAGGGGAAACTCTCGAGTTCCGGCGGCAGGACTATGTCGGGGCGATCGCCGCGTTCCGCGCTCTGGCGCTCTCGAAGGACCCTCCTATCCGGGCAGGGGCGCTGGTGCGTCTTGGGCGAAATCTGCGCAAGAACAACCAGATCCAGGAAGCGCTTGCGGTCTACGAAGAACTTGCCCAGCTTGGATCGACTCCCGTGGGCGGAGATCCGGCCGAACTTCTCGCCCGAGAGGCCAGCTGCGCGCTTCTGAAAGAGCTGAATCAACTTTCAGAATTGGAGCGCGCGGCCAAATCTTTGGACGCCGACCTTCAGCAGGGCCGCTGGCCACTGGATCGCGTTTCCTATCAATTCCATTCGCAAGAAGTCCAACGCTGGTTGACCGTCGAGCCCGATACTCTGGCCGAACGCCAAGCCGCTCTCGCTCTGGCCGCCGCCGTGGAATCCCTCTGGGAGCAATGGCAAGAACTCAGGCGAAAGGAAGGAAGCGCGCGCGGCCGCCGCAGTCTTTGGGTGCATGGCCAGTCGATCCTTTTGCTCTGGGACAGCTCTCCCGAAAAACTCGTTGGCTTAGCGGCCGGTCCGCGATATCTCGAATCCCGATGGGGACGTACCTGGCGGAATCTCGGCGTCACCGTGTCGCTGCTGGATTCCGATTCCCACAATGTGCTTCAATCTTCCCCTCCGACCAGTCCGCAGCAGGCCCTGCGCACGTCATCCGACACGCGATTGCCGTGGACTCTGCGGATTTCCAGCGCCGATCCTGCCGCCGACCTGGCCCAGCGAACCGGGCGCCGGAGACTCCTGCTGGCGGGTTTGGCTATGATGGGCGTCATGGTCCTTGTGGGCGGGTACTTCACGACGCGCGCCGTGTCGCGCGAGTTGGCCGTCTCCCGGCTGCAGTCCGATTTTGTCTCGGCGGTCTCGCATGAGTTTCGGACACCTCTGACCTCGATGCTCCATCTGACCGATTCGCTCGACCGAGGCATCGTCTCGGACGAGGCCCGCCGCCGGCAATATTATTCCGCCTTGACCCACGAGACCACGCGGCTTCACCGCCTGGTCGAGAGCCTCTTGAATTTCGGGCGCATGGAAGCCGGCGCGTTTGAGTACCGATTCGAGCCGGTCGACCTCGCCATCCTGGTCGGGGATGTCGTGGCCGAGTTTCGGAAAGAGTTCGCCTCCAGCGGCCATCGCTTTGAGCTTCGTGCGGATCACGGCCTCCCCCCTCTTCGAGTCGACCGCGAGGCTCTCAGCCGGGCGCTGTGGAACCTTTTGGACAATGCCGTGAAATACTCGCCCGGCCGGCCGGCGATTTGGGTCGATCTGGCGCGCGAAGGAAAGCGCGTCGCCCTCCGCGTTCGCGATCAAGGCCCGGGCATTCCCGCTGAGGAACAAAAGGAAATCTTTAATAAATTCGCGCGCGGCTCCGCGGCCCGGGCCTCGAGCGTCAAAGGAACCGGAGTCGGCCTGGCCATGGTCCGGCACACGGTTCAGGCCCATGGCGGCGAAGTCCGGGTCGCAAGCCGTCCTGGGGAAGGAAGCACCTTCACAATCTTGCTGCCGGGGGAGGGATGAAAACGATGGCCCGTATCCTAATCGTGGAAGACGAAGCCAACATCGCCCTTGCCCTCGAGGACGACCTCAAGAAAGAAGGCTATGACGTGGAGATCGTGGGCGACGGCGACCTCGCCTGCGGCCGCGCCCTTGAGGCGGCTTTTGACCTGATCCTGTTGGATGTCATGCTGCCCCATAAGGACGGATTTGATGTCTGCCGCGACCTCAGGCGCGCTCGTGTTCGGACGCCGATCTTGATGCTCACGGCCAAGACGCAGGAAGCGGAAAAAATCCTGGGCCTCGAGTTGGGGGCCGACGACTACGTCACCAAACCCTATAGCCCGCGGGAGCTGCGCGCGCGCATCAAGGCTCTCTTACGCCGGGCCGCGGATGATCTTCCCGAGGTCTTCCGATTCGGCGATGTCGAAGTGGATTTCGCCCGTTACGAGGTCCGGCGCGGCGGCCGGCTTCTCGAGGTCACACCGACGGAGTTCAAACTGCTCGCCGCCTTTATCCGTCAGCGGGGCCGGGCGTTAACGCGAGACCAGCTCCTCGACCTCGCCTGGGGTCAGGGGGTCTTCGTCACCGACCGCGTGGTGGATAACCAGATTGCCAACCTGCGCAAGAAGATCGAACCCAAGCCATCGAAGCCGCGTTATCTGCTCAACGTGCGCGGCGTGGGGTATCGATTTGACGGCTAAGATCTGACACAACCGTGACAGTTTCGTGATTAGCTGAGGACAGGGAGGCCGTACTCTGCCGGCAGGAGGAAAAAACCATGAAAACTCGTCACGTCGGTTTGATTGGAGCGGCGCTGTTCTTGGTCTTCCTGGCAGCTACGCTTGACTCGGGCCAGAAGAACGACCAGGCTGAGTTGGCCCTCAAGGCCGCCATTAAAACAGAAACCGTGGATGGAAACCTAAAGGGCGCCATCGAGCAGTACAAGGCGATCGCCGCGCTACCCGGCGCCGGCCGGGCTACGGTCGCAACCGCCCTGCTGCGGATGGGCCAGTGCCACGAAAAGTTGGGCAACGCCGAAGCCCGCGCGGCCTATGAGCGCCTGGTGCGCGACTACGCCGACCAGACCGGCGTCGCCGCGGAGGCTCGCGCTCGCCTGACAGCCCTTGGTGGTTCCGGTGGCGGCGGGGGACTCGTCACACGCCAGGTTCTCACAGACGCCTCAGGCATCGTTGGGGCCTTGAGCGCGGATGGCAAGTACATCAGAAGTATAGACCGGGAAACGGGTGACATGATCCAGTTCGAAATTGCCAGCAGACAGAGGACGCGAATCACAAATAGGGGGCCCTGGAGCGAGACTGAGAAGTCCTACGAGTACCTAGCGTTCTCACGCGACGGAAAACAAATCGCATACAACACGTATACGAAGGACGGGGTCCCTCAAGTGCGGATTAGAAACCTGGATGGTTCGGGCCTTCGCACACTTTACAGTGAAAAAGGCGTGGCTAACGCTTTACCAGTGGACTGGTCATCTGACGCAGGGTCCATCCTCGCACTTTGCAGTCGTGACAAGAGCGCGAGTGAACTAACGCTGATCTCGACAGCGGACGGCTCGGTGCGCGTCCTGAGGAGTATTACTTCTCCCAAGTTCTGGTTGCAAATGGCCAGCTTCTCGCCCGATGGGCGATTTGTCGCGTTCAGTTTTGTGGGTGAGGGCAACCCACCCCATGGCGACGTCCACCTGATGACCGCCGATGGCCGGAATGAGGTCGTTGTTGCAGAGCATCCCGCGGAGGATAAACTGATTCGATGGACACCGGACGGGAGAAGCCTTGTCTTCCTCAGCGACCGCTCGGGGACGTGGGACATCTGGACCGTCCACATCACCGGGGGAAAGCAGCAAGGAGAACCGGAACTGCTGAAAAAGGACTTCGCCTGGGATTCGATGGTTCTTGGCTTTGCACCCGACGGCTCCCTTTATTATGGGACTCAATCCTCTTCAGGTCGCCTCTACAACGGTGCGGTCGACCTTGAAACCGGTAAGGTACTCGTGCCACCCGCGCCGGTCACGACGCGGACTGGCCGACCGTCACAACCAACATGGTCACCCGACGGCAGTAACCTGGCCTACATTTCACGTCGGGGTTCCATCACGAACGGTATCGCAAACGACCTCCTAACGATCCGGTCCGCCGCAACTGGGGAAGAGCGCTTTCTGTCGCCGCGTCTTAGTTACGTTGGCCACTTTTCCTGGGCGCCGGACGGCCGTTCCATCATCGCGCTCGGGATTGCGGAGACGGAAACTGGAATCTTCCGAATTGACACTGAAACAAGCGAGATCACTAGGTTGGCAGATCAAGGCCTGTTCCCCAAGCTCTGCCCGGATGGGAAGACCCTGGTGTTCGTGGGGGAGCTAATCATCAGGAAACGCAACCTCGACACCGGTGAGGATTCGGAAGTTGTCAAGGCAGGGAAAATGTACTACGACCTCTCGCCGGACGGCCGGGAAGTGGTGTTCCAGGTGGACGGCGCTGTAAAGACCGTGTCCCTTAACGGAGGGGAGCCGCGGGAGCTATTTCGCGGTTTGGCCCAGAATTACAGGCTGGGGTGGACGAGGGACGGTCGTTACATCATCGCCCAGGCACTCAATGGACCCCTCGATACCGCGAGCGGTGAAATCTGGCGGGTTCCGGTGCAGGGCGGGACGCCGCTGAAGCTGGACCTCTCCGTTCCAAAAATGGAGTCCTTCGCACTTCACCCGGACAACCGCCGCTTTGCCTTCAGCGTCGATGAGGGGTCCAAGAGCGAGCTGTGGGTGCTGGAGAACTTCCTGCCGCCGCTGAAAGTCGTCAAGTAGTGTCGCATCTCAATAACGGCTTTACAATAATCCTGGAACTGTCATTCCCGGCCCTGCTTCCGCAGGGGTAAACTTGTCCCCACGAAAGTGGGGAGCGGGAATCCAGCCCGTTCGGCCAGTAACCTGGATCCCCGCCTCCGCGGGGATGACAAGAGGGACCGCGGGGATGACAAGAGGGACCGCGGGGATGACAAGAGGGACCGCGGGGATGACAAAAGGGGCCGCGGGATGACAAGAGGGACCGCGGGGATGACAAGGGCATGGCGCTTTTTCCCCGTCATTCCCTTTTTTCCCGTCATTCCCGCGAAAGCGGGAATCCAGACGTCGTTCCCACGTAGGTGGGAATCCAGGCCTTTTTAAATTGGATTCCGGATCAAGTCCGGACTGACAACATTGTAAAGTCATTGCTGATACACCACAGTAGCCGGTAGAAACGGTAACAGCAAGCGAGGCAGGCGTCGATTCGCGGCGCCTGCCTACCCTCGTTTTCATTCGCCGAGCCAGGTCATGCACCATGACAATTTCGTGACATCTCTCCAGACCTTGCCATTCCGCGTTTGAACAGGAAGCCGCGTTCATGATATAAAATACGGCGACAAGGAGGCCGGCATGCCCACAGTATTGAAGGTCGAAGGACTCAAAAAAGCTTACGGAACGAAAGAAGCGCTCCGGGGGATCGATTTCGAGGTCCAGACGGGAGAGATTTTCGCCCTCATCGGACCGAACGGCGCGGGAAAGACGACGACGCTCCGGATCGTCTCGACGCTCCTCACGCTCTCGGGCGGCAAAGTCACCTTTCTCGGGCACGACCTGAAAAAGGAGCCTGAAAAGATCCGGGAGAATATCAGTTATCTTCCGGAAGAAGCCGGGGCCTATCGGAACCTCAAGGGGAGGGATTATCTCAAGTTCATGGCCAACTTCTACGAGGAGACCCGCGAGAAGGCCGAAGAAACCGTCAAGAGGGCCGAGGCTATCGCCGAGCTGGGAAGCGCCCTGAACGATAAGGTCGGAACCTACAGCAAGGGCATGGTCCGGAAGCTCCTCCTCGCCCGGGCCCTGATGACCAAGCCTGCCATGGCCGTCCTGGACGAGCCGACGTCGGGTCTGGACGTCATCAACTCGCTCGAGATCCGGGAGATCATCAAGAAATTCGCTAAGGAAGGGCTTTCGGTGCTGTTGTCCTCCCACAACATGCTGGAGATCGAGTTCCTGTCCGACCGGGTGGCCCTCATCGACAAGGGACTGATCCTCGACTCCGGGACGTCCCAAGAGCTCAAGAATAAATATCAAGCGCCGAACCTCGAGGTTGCCTTCAGGAGCGCCCTCAGATGAAAAAATTCACCAACCTTCTCCGCAAGGAAATCCGGGAGCTCGTCAACAAGCAGCTCATCATCTCCCTGTTCATGATGATGGCCATCTTCTATTTCATTGGAGTCATGGCCAAGACGGAGATGAAGAAGGCCGCGGCGACGCAAAAAATCTCCATCATGGACCTGGACCAGTCCGACCTCTCCCGGGGATTGGCCGGCAGCCTGAAAGCGGCCAATTTCGAGATCGAATGGAGCCAGGGAACAGACCCGGAGGCGGCCGTCCAGGCGGCCAAGAAGGGCGATACCTACCTCCTCCTGGTCATCCCCCAGGGATTCGGAGAATCCATCGCCCGCTTCGAGCCTAAGGAGATCTCGACGTACACGTTCCTCCGGAGCTTCTCCATCGGCGGCATCAGGAAGTCCGAAATCCTGAGGGCCGTCATCACGGCCACGAACGCCTATCTCTCGAATGACGTCCTCAAGAAGAAAGTCCCCGACGTCCCGCCGGACATCCTCAAGAGCCCGATCAGAAGCAAGGATTTCGTCATCGTCAAGGACAGGATGGCCGAGGGCTCGGCCTCGGCGATCTCG
>Ga0315293_10003828_pt1 | contig 14414 bp, 17 predicted proteins | sample YL17G13_20_MG_FD_203071 | JGI IMG/M metagenome (GOLD analysis project Ga0315293, IMG submission 203071) | Sediment microbial communities from Yellowstone Lake, YNP, Wyoming, USA - YL17G13_20 | ecosystem: Environmental > Aquatic > Freshwater > Lake > Sediment | place: USA: Wyoming | collected... | reverse complement strand
TTGTCGGCCAGGCCGGCCGGGTCGGCCAGCATCCGCTCGAAGGTATAGGGGGAGGTGTTGTAGAAGGCGTAGCCTGAGGCCTTGCGGAGCAGGCCATCGGGCGGCGTTTCGAACCGGCCCTCGTATTGGTGGTAGGTTTGCAGGACCGCATCCTTGGCCGGCTCGAGCACCTGGTCAATGCGGCGGAGGACGGTGAAGGGCAGGATGACGTCCTGGTAGCGGCCGCGCTTGAAGGTGTCGCGGATCAGGTCGGCGACGGACCAGATAAAGTTGGCTTTTTCGGTAAAGTTGTTGGCCATTCCTCCGTCCTGGGCCTGGCCTCGTGCATGGGGCGAAATGCATGTGTGGTGTTAGTATACTCCTCTCCTGGTTCTGTGCAAGTCCCCTGGAAGGAGGCAGCCCGATGGCCAATAGAATACGGCCGATCGACGGGAAAGTCCGGTCGAGGTAGCATTTCTACCCGTTTCGGCGTGGACCGATCAGCCCCGCTCCGACGGCCAGTACTTGCATCTCGCGGGTGATGGCCTGCTTGCGCGCCGACTGGACGAGTTGGGTCAGTTCAAAGATCAACCTCTCTGCGTTCTGCGTGGCCGACTCCATCAACTGGAAGCGGGCCGAGTGCTCGGAGGCGGCCGATTCGAGCAACACCCGGTACAGGTTCAGCGCCACCCACTGCTCGATCACACGGGCATAGATGCGCAGTGGATCGGTTTCCACAATCGGCGGCGGCCAGACTTCCTCGTGGGCCACAGGTGGCAGTTCGGGCGGCAGCAGGCGGACGACCGTCGGCGCGTAAACGCCCGGTCTGTGATGAGCGTTGTAGATCAGGTCTACGGCGTCCAGGCGGCGCGCCTCGTAAGCGGCCAGCCAGCGGCGGCTCAACTCCCAGGCAATTGCAAAGGAGGGCAGCGAGGTGACGGAGAGTGACCCCGACCATGTCAGTTCCCACCCGCGGCGGCGGAGCAGGCGCACCAGCCGGCCGCCCAAGGCCAGCAGTTCGACCTGGCAGCCATCCTGGGTGCGCGTTTGCACATAGTCCCCGGCTGCTTCGACAAGTGCAGCGTTGAACCTGCCGCAGAGCCCACGCTCGCTGCCGATCACCAATACGGCGAGCCGTTCAAGAGCAGCAGCGATAGTAGGGAGACGGTGACGGCGCGAGGCCGGCAGATAGGGGAGCAACGCCGGCAGCACGGCCCGGAGGCGCTCTTCGTATTCGCGCAGCCGGTTTTGCTGCTTCAAAGCCGTCTGCCAACTCCCGATCGAGATCGTCCGCAGCGCCTCCAGGATGGGTTCAACCGTGCGGATATTGTCGAGGCGGGCCTGCACACGTTCGACGTCTTCCATGCCGGCCTCAATACGTTTCCATACGCTCAACGTCCCAGATAAAGACCACTGCGCCCCCCAGGTCAGCCATCACCTGGATAGATTCTGACGAGGAGGCTTTTTCCCCAGCGTTGTCGGTCTCAACTTCAACCCGGGCGCGGCAATTCTCCCGGATGATGCGCAACACATCGTCCACGGCGTCGTCATCCACACAGATATAAAGCGCGTACTGGGCCTGCCGCCATACCCCGCCCCGGCTCTCCACGAACGTCACCGGGTATCCTGACGTGACCAGCGTCTCTAACACATGGCTCGCTTGATCGCGCGAGATCACGGCCATTATCATCTTTTTCACGGTGCACTCCTTCCCGGCGTTGATCCCCTGGCCGAGTTCAGCCAGGCGTCCCGGTAATTACCCAACGTTTCGCGCAACAGGTCGGCCATCTCCCCGGTCAACTCGCCGGTGCGGTCAATCTCCAGGATCAGCCCCGGATGCTCGGTTTCGACGTGGCGCAGCAAGTCTCGCTCAAAAGCAGAGACCTGTTCGAGCGGAATCGCATCCAGGTATCCTTCGACGGTGGCTAAGAGCGTGAGAATCTGCTCGCCGGGGGATAGGGGCTGATGCACCGTCTGTTTGAGGGCGGCTTGCAGCCGTTCGCCGCGCAGGATTTGGCGGCGCGTCACCTCGTCCACCTCGGTGCCCAGGCGGGTAAAGCGGGCCACTTCTTCAAACTGGGCCAGCATCAGGCGCAAGTTGCCGGCCACGGCGCGCATGGCGTGGGTCTGCGCTGCCCAGCCTACGCGAGAGACCGACGTGCCGGCGTCAATAGCCGGGCGGACGTTGCGGTTGAAGAGGTCGGCGCTGAGGACGATCTGCCCATCGGTGATCGAAATGAGGTTGGTCGGAATATAGGCCGACATATTGCCCCGCTGCGTCTCCACGATGGGCAGCGCGGTCAGCGAACTGCCACCGGCCGCCTCGCTCAACTTGCAGGCGCGCTCCAGCAGGCGCGAGTGCAGGTAAAAGATGTCGCCCGGATACGCCTCGCGCCCCGGCGGGCGGCGCAGCAGCAGGCTCAACTCGCGGTAGGCGTCGGCGTGACGGGTCAGGTCGTCGTAGACGATCAGTACGTCGCGGCCCTGGTACATCAGGAACTCGGCCATCGTGCAGCCGGCGTAAGGAGCCAGGTAGCGCAGGGCCGGGGGATCGTCAGGGCTGGAGACGACGACGGTGGTATAGGCCAGCGCGCCGCCCCGGCGCAGCGTTTCGATCACCGCAAGGGTAGTGGACTTTTTCTGGCCGACGGCGACGTAGATGCACTCGACGCTGTTCTCCAATTGGTTGAGAATCGTGTCCACGACCAGGGACGTTTTGCCCGTCTGCCGATCGCCGACGATCAGTTCGCGCTGGCCCATACCGATGGGCACCAGGGCGTCAATGGCCTTGAGGCCGGTGTGGAGCGGCCTATTCACCGGCCCGCGCCGGACGATGCCAGGCGCGTCGCCCTCCAGATAACGGTACTCGGTGGCCTCAATCGGTCCCCGGTCGTCCAACGGCTGGCCCAGGGGGTTCACCACCCGCCCCAAGAGTTGGTTGCCCACCGGCACGCGCAGCCGCTCGCCGGTGCGCGTGACTAGGTCGCCGCCCTGGATGCCTTCGTCGGGGCCGAGCAGGATGACGTCCACGTGGTCGCGCTCCAGGTTGAGCACCAGGCCCTGAACACCGGTGGGGAACGCGACCAATTCGTCGGTGCGGGCGCGAGGCAACCCCGAGATGGTGGCGACGCCGTGGCCGACGTGCTGGACGGTGCCCACGTCATGAAAATGTACCCGCGGCTCCATCCAGGCAACCTGGAGGCGCAGCCGTTCCAGCAGTTCGGGGACGCGTGGTTGGGGGTAGGGCAGGTGCGGCAGTTCGGCCAGGCACGCGCTGACCCGCTCGACGATGTCCACCTCAGGTTCGCGCAATAGATCGCACGACTCTTCCACGCGCTTGCGCAAAGTCTGGAGCAGCAGCGCCACGTCGGGCCGTTCACTCATTGCCCAAACGCTCCTTGAGGCTTTGCGAAACGCTTTCGCGCACCTCGGCCAGTTGCCCGGCGATGGAATTGTCTATCATCATGTCGCCGACGCGCACGCGCACGCCCAACGCCAGCGCGGGGTCGGTGTGCAACTCCAGGCGGGGAGTGCGGTCGGCCAGCGCGGAAAAGGTGCGCACCAGCAGCCCCTGGAGTTCCGGCGAGAGGGGGCGCGCCGAGGTGACGGTGATGGTCGGGGCGCGTTCGCCGAGCGAGCGGCGGAACGCCTCGACGCGCGCGATCTCGCGGCGGCCCATGTCGCGGATGCGTTCGTTGAGTTGTCTGACCAGCGCCTCGTGCAGGTCGGCGGGGGCCACCCGCTCGATGGCCTGGGCGCTGATCGCCAGGATCGTGTCCAGCAGTTGGTCGTGGAACTCGTCCAGCGCCTGCTGGCGGATGCGGTAGGCGTCCATCTGCGCCTCGACCAGCAGGTGCTCGACCTCTTCCTGGGCCTGGCGTAGAACGGCCACCCGCTCGGTCTCGGCCCGCTCGTGCGCCGCGGAGATGACCCGGGCGGCCTCCTCGTCCAGGTCGGCCAGGCGCTGTTCCAGTTCGGCGCGCAGGCGGGCTGCTTCGGCCTGATCTTTAACCAGTTGGGCCGTCAGGCGTTCCTTCTCGGCCATGCGCGCCCGCATCTTGCGCATCACCGGCTTGAAGAACAGCAGGTAGAGCAGGCCAACCAGGACGAGGAAGTTGACGATCTGAAAAACGACAGTCGTCAGGTTTGGGTCCAGCATCCGGCGCCTCTACCTAAAGAAACGATCCAGCAGCGGATTGGCGAACAGCAAGATCAAGATGATCAGGAGCACGTAAATCGCCGTTGATTCCAGCAGCGCCATCGAAATGAGCAACGTCGTGCGCAGACTGCCGGCGGCATCAGGCTGCCGGGCGATCCCTTCCAGGGCTTTGACCGCCGCGCGCCCTTCGACCAGGGCCGGGATGGCGCTGCCCAGCACGATGCCGGCCCCGGCTACGATGATGGTAACTACAGTGATGAGAGTTTGTGGATCCAGGTTGGTCATTCCTTCACTCCTTGCGGTTTAGGTTTGCGAACGAGCGGTGGCTCGGACGCCTCGATGCTGGCGGCGATGTACACGGCCGCCAGTGAGGTAAATATGTACGCCTGCAAAATGCCGGTGAACAGGCCGAAGCCGGCCATCGGGATGGGGACGAACAGCGGAGCCAGGGCAAAGAGCACGGCGACGACCATCTCGCCGCTGACGACGTTGCCAAACAGGCGTAACGTCAGGGCCAGGGTGCGGCTCAACTGGCCGATAATTTCCAGCGGCAGGGTGAAAATCGGCGTCGCCATGTCTTTGAGATACTGCCACAGGCCCTTTTCGCGGATACCGAAATAGTGTACCGAGAGGAAGACGACGAGCGCCAGGGCCAGGGGAGTGCTGATGTCGCGCGTCGGCGCCGTGATGTAGGGTACCACGCTGAACGTGTTCGAGGCGGCGATAAAGATGGCCAGCGTCCCCAGGAAAGGCAGGTAAGGCGTGGCCGGACGGCCCATGACGTCCGAGATCACGTCGTCGAGAAAATCCAGCAGCAGTTCGAGCATGGCCGGCTGCCGTCGCCCCAAAAAGGCGGCCAGGCCGGCGATTAACGCCATGATGACCCAGGTGAACACCACGGTGTCGGTAATCGCCAGGCCGCCGGCGGTGAACACGACGTAGGGTTTTATGGTTTCCACGCGTTTCTCCTGACGTTCTTGTTTCCGGCGCGATACCACCAGCCGACCGCAGCCCAGCGGGCGAGCCAGAGGCCGCCAAAGGCCAGCAGCCCTGCCCCCGCGCCTTGCCGTAGCGCCGCGACCAGGAACACGGCGGTAAGTACCCAGCGCGCGGCCATCCCGCCGGTAATCCAGCACAGGCCTTTCGCCGACGCCGCCGGGGTAAGGCGGCGTACCGCAGCCGACATCGCCAGCGCGTTGAGCAGTCCAACCAGCACACCGCCAAACAGCCAGACCAGGCTCATCCCGTCTGCTCCTCGTCTTCTGGTTTGGCCGCGTCTTGCTTCTGCCGGGCGTCCAACCGCTGGATGAAACGCCACAGGTTGTAGGCGCTGGCGCCCAGACCCAGCATCAACAGGCCCAGGGTAAAGATGTGCCCCGTCTCTAGCCGGCGATCCAGGTAGTAGCCGGCCAGCACGCCGCCAAAGATCGGCAACGCCAATTCCCAGCCCAGCGTCGTGGCGCGCAGGGCTTCGCGCCAAAAGTCACGCCGGGGGCTTGCATCAGGTTCCTTCTGCGTCATCCATCCCCCACGCGGCGGCCGGGTCGGCTTGCAGTGCGGCCAGCAGCGCCCACGCCAACCGGTCGAACTGCTGCGCTTCATTCGCCGGCGCGCCACGGGCTTCGACAGGCCCAGCCGACGGCCCGCCAGTAAAGAGCAGGACATCGTTGCCCGTGACCTGCAAAATCCCGACCTCCAGTTCCTCCGTCTGGCGTCTTCCCGCCGCTGTCGCGTAGCGCAGCGCCGCCCGCCGCGTCTCGGCCAGCAGTGGGGCGTGGCCAGGGTAGATACCCAGCCCGCTTCCGTCAGATAGCAGAGCCTGCACCCAGGCCACGTCGGCCACGTCCAGCAGCGCGCCGGCGGGCGTCAGCACGGCCAGGCGCAACCGTTTATCCGCCACCGGCGCCCTCCTCGTCCATCTGGCGGGCCTTGTCGGCCGCTTCGTCAATCGTCCCCACCATGTAGAACGCCTGCTCGGGCAGGTCGTCGTGGCGGCCTTCGACGATCTCTCTAAAGCCGCGCAGCGTTTCTTCGAGAGGCACGTAACGGCCGGGCAGGCCGGTGAACGGCTCGGAGACGAAAAACGGCTGGGTGAGAAAACGCTGCAAGCGCCGCGCCCGGTTGACGGCGATGCGGTCGGCCTCGCTCAATTCCTCGACGCCCAGGATGGCGATCACGTCCTGGAGTTCCTGATAGCGCGCCAGGAGCGCCCGCACCTCGTTGGCGATGGTCACGTGTTCCGCGCCCACGCCGGCCGGGGTCAACAGCGTGCTGCTGGAGGCCAGCGGATCAATCGCCGGGTAAAGCCCCACGCTGACCTGTCGCCGCGAGAGGACGGTGGCCGCGTCGAGGTGGGCAAATGTAGCCACCACCGCCGGGTCGGTCAGATCGTCGGCGGGGACGTAGACTGCCTGGATAGAGGTAATACTGCCCCGCGACGTGGTGGTGATGCGCTCCTGGAGCATACCCATCTCGGACTCCAGAGTGGGCTGGTAGCCCACCGCGCTGGGCAGCCGGCCCAGCAGCGCCGAGACTTCGGCGCCGGCCTGGATGTAGCGGAAGATGTTGTCCAGGAAAAGGAGCACCTGCCGCCCTTCGGACTCGCGGAAATACTCGGCCATCGTCAAGGCGGTGAGCGGGACGCGCAGGCGGGCGCCGGGCGGCTCGTTCATCTGGCCGAAAACCAGGACGGTGTTCTTCAGGACGCCGCTGCGCTGCATCTCCAGCCACAGTTCGTTGCCCTCACGGCTGCGCTCGCCCACGCCGGCAAAAAGGACGATGCCCGAGTGCTCACGGATGGTGTGGCGCATCAGCTCGATCATCAGCAGCGTTTTGCCCACACCCGCTCCACCAAAGAGGCCGATCTTGCCGCCCCGCGGATAGGGGGTCAGCAGGTCAATAGCCTTGATGCCGGTGACGAACGGCCTGCCCACGACGCGCTGATCGCGCAGCGGGGGAGACGCGGCGTGGATGGGCCGCCACTCTTCTACTTCCGGCACCGGCTGTTCATCAATCGGCTGCCCCAGCACGTTGAACATCCGCCCCAGGGTGGCCCGGCCCACCGGCACGCGGATAGGGCCGCCGGTATCTACCACGGTCAGCCCGCGCCGCAGGCCGGCGGTCGCGCCCATGGCGACCGCCCGCGCGGTGCGTGGGTCTACGTGCTCCTGGATTTCGGCGACCAGTTCAGGGCCGTCGTCCGGCCGGATCAGCAGAGCATTGTTGATACTGGGCAGGTCGCCGGAGGGAAATTCGACATCCACCACCACTCCGGCCACCCGCACGACGATACCAGTTCGTTCCAAAACACGACTCCTATTGTTGAAGGCTCCGAGGATGTTCTGAGCCTATCCATCCCCCACACTTCCACAGGTACCCTGAACAGGATACAGAAACGGATTCAGTGCCGACGCTTCCCGAAGCGCGGATGGCGCTCTGCAGCCAGGTGGACGAGGTAGTTGACCATCGCCCCGTAGGAATAGCCGGCAGCCTGCGCCGCTTCCGCCAGGCTGGCCTCCGGGCTGATGTCTGGATTCGGGTTGACGTCCAGCACGTAAAAGACCCCATCTCGCAATCGCAGATCCAGTCGGGCATAGTCACGGCAGCCGAGTGTACGATAGACTTGCAGGGCAATCTGCTCCAGTTGTCTGTATTCCTCCGCTTCCAGCGGAGCAGGCACGCGCGCCAGGATTTTCTCGTAGTGAGGCGATCCTGGGCGAAACTTGGAATCGAAAGTACAGATCCGCTCACGCACATCGCTGAATGCGGCAAAATCCATCTCGACCGGCGGCAACACGTGGATAGCGCCGTTACCCCACAGCGAAACGTGGAACTCGCGGCCGTCTATCAAATCCTCGACCAGCGCGGGCTGCTTGAACTCCTCCAGCACGTAGGCAATGCGCCGTCCGAGTTCGGAAGATGTGAGCACGACGGCGTCGGTCGTCACACCCAGGCTACAGTGTCCGTATGCCGGCTTGACGATCGCCGGGAAGCAATCCCAGTCGTAGGGCTGGGCAGAGTCATAGACGCGCCAGCAAGGCACAGGCAGCCCGTACCGATCCAGCACGCGGTTCACACCCGCCTTGTCCCAGTTGAGGGCCAGGACATCCGGGGGCGAGCCTGTATAGACAAAGTGCAGCGTTTCGAGCACGTGAGCAACCAGAGCCTCACTGCGAACCATCCCGGGCAGTTCCTCGCACCCGTTGAAGACGACGTACTCGTCAGGGTTGTGGTCACGCAGATGCCTGTCCAGTTCAGAATCCTGGACCGCTACTGACTTGACAGAATGCCCTGCCTCGCTGAGGGTTGCTTCGACTATGGCGATATCGCGCAGCGCACCCGCGATATCGTCAGGTGGCCAACTGGGATCCAGGTTGTGCAGCAGCAGTACAGGCAACCGGGTACGACGATTGGCGGAGTCCAAAGTTCCTCCTTTTTCTGTATTGGCGATCTGCGGCGCTGACGACGAACACCACCCAGGCCATCGCATCCTATCCTTCCGCCGGGATTTCGTATTCCTTGGGCAATCCCCAGGCGGCCGCCACCGGCACGGCGAGGCATATCGGCCTTTCTCGTCCAGGTGTCTGTCGCTGGGTCATATTCTTCGACCGCACGTAAATCTTCCCGTTCACCGTAGCGGCGGCAAAAAGACCCTGCCGGTCGGCATATCGGCCCTGATGGCCCAGGTGTCTGCCGCCGGATCGTGCATCTCCATCTTTGCAGATCCGCCTACACCCCCGATTGCGTATATCTTTCCATCCACTACAGCAGTGACCGGCGACCACCTGGCAGTCGGCATATCGGTTTTCCTTGCCCAAGAAGGGGGGACAGTAAGCGTTGGCGTGGCGGTAGGCTCAGGTATTATGGTAGGCTCGGGTGTTAATGCCGGTAACGAGGTGAGTTGAGCACAGCCGATCAGCAAGACGACGGCAAGTGTCATAGCGTAAAGAAGCGAATTCTTTTTCATCACGTCATCTCCTTACAGCCGGGTTTCCGGTTCGCAAAAGGCGCTTTAATCCGTTCAGATGCCAGGATCGCTGAAGTTATCCCGTGTGGCCGCTCTTGAACGTGGGGCGCTGCCGCCGCGGCTCGTTCCAAAACCTATCCACTGACTCAACGTTCTATTCTGTACGTTCAGTCTTGGGTTTTCATAGCCCACCAATGCCTCGTACATACAGCAGGTACAGCCCCGCCAGATACACTACTATTAAGAGCAGCGCATCCAATTCGACGAAGAGAAACCGCCGCTCCAGGCGGGCCAGGTTGCCGATCAGCCCCAGGCTGGTCAACAGCACTCCTAGCAGCCCGGCCAGCGCAAAGGCCGGGTCAACCGCCCCCAAGAAACGCCCGTGGGTATAAAAGGAGTCTACCATCCCCAGCGCGAACATGTTGAACACGTTGCTGCCAAAGAGATTGCCCACCGCCAGATCGAACGCGCCCAGGCGCACGGCGGTCAGAGCGGCCACCAGTTCGGGCAGCGAAGTGACAGCCGCCACCAACACGATGCCGACGAAACCAGTACCCAGCCCGGTGATCGCCGCGATCTCGGTGCTGGAGGCCACCAGATACGGCACAACCCGGATCAGCAGAATCGAGGCGAGAACAAAACCGGCGATAGCCTCCCACAGTTTCGGACTGCGCCTGGAAGCATCCACAGCAGGCGGTTCAATAACTGCGCCAGATTGCCGGCCCTGGAGTTGAATCAGGCGAACACCGCCAATGTAAACCAGCATGATCAAAATGCTATCCACACCCACCCAGCCGATCCGCCAGGGGATGTCGGCCAGCATAAAAAAGACGACCAACGCAGTCAACGACACAGCCAGAGCGGCCGTCAGAGCATGGGTGAACGCCACCCGGCGTAGGATGCGCTTTTGGTAGTAAAGCAAATCCAGTATCGCCAGCAAGAGCATGTTGAACATACTGCTGCCAAAAAAGTCGCCGGCCGTCAGGTTGGGTACATTCTGGCGAATCGAGTGGATAGACGTGAACAACTCTGGCAACGAAGTCGCGCCAGCCAGCAGCAGTGAACCGACGAACATGCCGCCCAGCCGGGTGCGCACGGCAATCACGTCGCCGTATTCGGCCAACTTGATACCTGCCAGGACGATGAGAGCGGCGCTGACGACGAACACCAGCCAGGCCATCGCATCCTATCCTTCCGCCGGGATTTCGTATTCCTTGGGCAATCCCCAGGCGGCCGCCACCGGCACGGCGAACAGTATGCCGGTGTGCGGCCCGGCCAGGTCGCCGGTGATGGCCTCCGTCGCGGCCACGGCGCGCCGCACGGTGTCCATATCCGGCACCACGGCGAACAGCGTGTTGTGGCTGTACTGGTCGGTGCGCAGCAGGCGGCTGAAGCCCATAAAGAGTGGGACATCTTGCCGACTTGTATGTTCGCGCACACGCTGGACGCCGGTGCTCTCTACTACGGTAATACCCAACACTCCCGCCTCCATCCAGCCATCCAAAACCGCTGTCAGATGGTCGGGGTTATCCAACACGCAGAACAGTAAAAACATTGTGCATCCTCCTCAAACTCTATCAGACCTCGCTTGCACGGTCTTCCATCACGTCTCGCGGCTAACCCGAAGACCGGCACCTTGCGGAAGCACAGAACCCGGCGCAGCGCCTTACGCGCGTTCAGCCAGACGGTGCGAAGCCAATCACCCACAACGCGCATCATCCGCTACGACTCCACTCGCAGCCGGTAGCCGACGCCCGGCTCTGTCACGATGTAGCGTGGCTGGCCGGGGACCGGTTCGATCTTGTGGCGCAGGTTGCTGACGTTGACCTGCAGCAGGTGCATCTCGCCCTCGTAGCCGCTGCCCCACACCTGCCGCAGGAGATAGTTGTGGGTAAGGACTTTGCCTGCGTTCTGCACCAGCACGCGCAGCAGGTCGTACTCCGTCGGCGTCAGGGCCACTTCGTTCCCGGCCAGCGCCACCTGTCGCCGCGCCAGGTCTACCACGAGATCGCCGACCTGGAAAGTCGGCATAGACTGCGGCTGCGCAGCCCGACGCTGCACCACGCGCATCCGCGCCAGCAGTTCCCCAATGCCGAAGGGCTTGGTTAGGTAGTCGTCGGCCCCGGCGTCCAGGGCTTCGATCTTGTCCTTCTCCTGCTCCCGCACGGACAGGATAACGATGGGCAGGCGGCTCCACTCCCGCAGACGGCGGGTCACTTCCACCCCATCCATACCCGGCAACCCCAGGTCGAGAATGATAAGGTCGGGGCGTTGGGCAATGACAGCCGCCAGGGCCTCTTCCCCGGTAGCCGCCTCGAAAACAACGTAGCCGTGCGCCGTCAACGCGGCATCGAGGAAGCGGCGGATCGGCCGCTCGTCGTCCACGACCAACACGCGCAATCTGTCTTCTGTCATTGCTCTTTACCTGTGAGTTCTGCCTGATTGCCCAGTTTGTCTGGCTCGGTGGGAAGCGTCAGGGTGATTATGGTACCACCTTCCGGGCAGCTCTCCGCCCAGATCCTGCCGCCGTGCGCCTCCACGATTCCTTTGGCGATGGCGAGACCCAGGCCGGTGCCCGTCACGCTGTCCGGGCGATGTACGCGATAGAACTTGTCGAAAATGTGCTCCAGGTCATCGGGAGGAACGCCGATGCCTCGATCCATCACCTGGATCTGCACCTCTGTCTCAATCCTACGAGCGCATATCTCGACCGGCGTATCCGCTGGCGAGTATTTGAGGGCGTTGTCCACGATGTTGACCAGCGCCTGGACGATGAGCACAAAGTCCATCGGCAGCAGGGGCAACTTGTCCGGTATGGCGATTGAGACGGCGCGGTCTTGTAGCCGCCGCCCGAGTTGTTCCAGCGCTGAGCCGATGGCGTCTTCCACATCGCCGGACTGCCGGGTGACGTGGAGGGCGCCGGCCTCGATGCGCGACATGTTCAGCAGGTTCTCCACCAACCGGTTGAGGCGTTCGGACTCCTCGCGGGCCGTGCGCACGATGTTCCGGCGGGTCACGACATCAAGCAGGGCCTCGTCCTCGTCCAGAGTGCTCAGCGCGCCGGTAACAGTGACCAGGGGAGTGCGCAGGTCGTGCGAGATCGAGTTGAGCAGCGCCGATTGAAGTCTTTCTGTAACCTGCAGGACCTGTAACTGGCGGGTCGCCTCGGCCAATTGCGCGCGTTCGATGGCCAACGCCGACTGGCTGGCGAAGGTCTCCAATAGTCGCTGCTCATTGGTAGTCAAAGGTTCGGCGGAGCGTTCCGCCTTGACGCCCAGCACTCCCACCATCCCACGCGCCGTCTTCAGCGGTAGGTAGTAAGCCTGCGCATCGGGCAACGTGTTCGTGCCACGCCCTGCGGGTGCTTCGGAACTAAAGACCTGCACTGCGGCGGTCACTTCAAGGTTGTCCAACGTAAACTCCTGGCGCTGCGGATGCGCGATCAAAGTCTGGGGTGATTCCTCGTCTGGCAGCAAGACGATGACAGTCCGGTTAAACGTCTGGCCAGTGTGGACGATAATCGCCTGGATGATGGCCTGCAGGTCCTCGATTACGGCCAGGTCCCGACTCAGGGCATACAGCGCCAATGTCTCGGCTTCGCGTTGTCGCGCCGACCATGCCTGCTCGCGCGCCTGGGAGGTCAGGGTACTGACGACCAATCCAACGACGAGGTGCATCAGGAAGGTCAGCAGGTATCCGGCATCCGTAAAGGCCAATCTCAGATGCGGGGGCACGAAAAAGAAATCGAACGCCAGTATCCCAACGACCGAAGCCAGGATAGATGGCCCCCGGCCCAGGTAAAACGCCACGAGCACCACGTTCAGCAGATAGAGCATCATCAGGTTGATTGAGGAGAGGTAGTGCTGCGTGAAGGTACCGATGAGGCTCGTCAACACAACCAAGACCAGGCTTAACGCATAGCGCTGCCAGGCGTCGTTCAGCCGCCACTTTGTCCAGGCGCTTTTCTTGGTTATTTCAGGGGCAATATGTGTCACACGGTCATTAGCAGGATTCATCTCGCACACCCAATCACATTCTCTGCTAGCCGCCGCTGGCCTTCAACCCCCGTCGAAGACGCGTGGCGCTTTCCATGCTGCTCTTCCCATTGAGCCGGCCCAAGATCGGTCAACCGCAAGGAAGAACGTTCACGGAATCACACAGGCGCAGTTTGGTCAGGTAGACCAATCAGCCTGTACTGGTGATTTTACCACAAAACATTTCAAGGGGGCCACAAAGACAATACGAATGACATCAAGAAAATGTCAAGATGCCTTTGAGCTCCTGTTGGACAACTCAGATCGCGCTCAATCGGGGAAACGTCAGGGCAGGGTGGGATTGCCAGGGCCGCCCGCAGCCAACTGTCGCCCTCCCCGTTGAGCCCCTCGTCTTTGAAGCGATAGTCGTGCTTGCGGATCAGTACCGATAACTCGTCGCACAGCCCCCGCAGCGCCTGCCGCTGGAAGCGCAGCAGCCGTTGGAGTCGGTCGGGATCCTCGACCAGTTCCAGCGCGCGCGAGAAATGCGGCAGACACAGGCCGGAAGTTGCGGCCCAGCGCCGCCGCCAGGCGCGCGTCGTCCAGGTATTTGAGCAGCGTCTGGATGGCGATGTCTTCCATCGTCCGGCGGTACGCGCAGGCCGGGCACTCGGCGGTGGGGCGCAGCTGCCGGAGGATGTCCTGGGCGTACGTGGGGAACCAGGGAATGTGCTCGCGCGGCTACCCGCGCCAAGTGCCATAGTCCACGGACTGGGGCTTGCAGCCGCACAGCCGTTGCTCGACGTACATGCAGTATTCGCTCACCATTGCCTGGGCAAAATCGTCGCCTGCGGGTTTGTGGATGTAGTTGTATCGCATATCTCAAGTTGTGGAGCGCTTCTTGTCGTCTACGGGCCGGAACGGCTGGCGGACTGGGTCCGCCAGGCCGGTTGGCGCCGCCTGCCGCGGCGGCGGTGGCTGTTCTGGCTTTGCTTTTTCAATCTTGCCGACTATCAACGTGGAGAGCGGATATGGCCCCATTAGCCACGCCACCTGGACGGAATGCGGAATGGGGAATGCGGATTGCGGATTGCGCTGGAGAGGCGGACCTGAGGCGTGAGGGTTGGTGCCCGGCGTGAGTCAGGATTCTTCCGCCAGCGCTTGCAGGGCGTAGGTGACCCGCCGGGGGCGCTCGGTGAGGAGTTCGCGGGCCTCCCACGCCTGCGCCAACTTGCGCAGCCGGGCGCGGGTGATCTGGTCACCAAAGGCCTCGTGCAATTCTGCGAGGTCGAATCGGCCCCCCAGTTCGTTCAGTGCGTACTGCACCAGCCGGCGC
>Ga0315293_10003827_pt1 | contig 14417 bp, 7 predicted proteins | sample YL17G13_20_MG_FD_203071 | JGI IMG/M metagenome (GOLD analysis project Ga0315293, IMG submission 203071) | Sediment microbial communities from Yellowstone Lake, YNP, Wyoming, USA - YL17G13_20 | ecosystem: Environmental > Aquatic > Freshwater > Lake > Sediment | place: USA: Wyoming | collected... | reverse complement strand
CTGGCCAACTGGAAGCAACTATGGAGGGACTACGGTGCGTCATCGTATAGGAATGGGCGCCCTGATTCTGTTGATTATGCTCCTAATCGGCACGGACATCAGGGCGGAGACGTTCTATCTCAATTGGGGGGGCACTGCCGAATGGGACTACTCCGGGTCCTGGCTCCAGCCCGATCCTCAGAACCCGCGAGTTCCAGGGGCCCAGGATCAGGTTATTATATGGCACAGTGGGTCGAGCCCATCTATATGGTATGGTAACATGGAGTTTGTTGACGCAATGACCGTCTCGGTGGTAGACCCAGGTCGCTACTCCCCGGACTTTGGCCTTTACCTTACACCAGGTAGCGGGCTGAGCATTGCACAAGATCTCGTCATTGAGACCGGGATTGGGTTTTTCCAAGAGACTAGTTATTTGCCCGGCTCGACGCCATCAGTCTCGGTGGGTCATGACCTCGTCGTAGGTGCCCAGGGAGCCTTGTCGTTAGGCGACTGTGCCTGCTGGGTGGGCCATGCTGTCTCAATTAGTGGGATTCTAGACGTGGGGGGGCCGATTCTTCAAACACCTAGTATGACTATCACCGGTCCCGGTGCAAAGGTGATTTTGGGCAGCGGCGCCATATTGTCCAGCGCGAACGGGACTCTGATGATTTCGGGGAGGGGCACACTTCGGCAAGTATCCGGCACCTCGCTCACTGTGGGTTCGAATGGCTTCTCCTCCATTACAGTGACAGGCCCCGGCTCAAATTGGAGAGTCGACGGTGGCCCTCTGTCCATTGGGCCAGGCGGCACTGTGACAATCACCGGCGGGGGCCGCATGAGCGCAGGAACGTTGAGCATGGACGGAGGCACAGTGACAGTCACTCAGGGCAGTACTCTCAGTGCGTGCACCATTAGCGGAACCGGAGGCACGCTGACAGTCACCCAGGGCAGTACTCTCAGTGCGTCGACCATTAGCGCTACCGGAGGCACGCTGACAGTCACCCAGGGCAGTACCCTCAGTGCGTCGACCATTGGCGCTACCGGATTCCCTGTGACAATCACCCAAGGCAGTACTTTCGATGGTGAGGCTATTGTCGGGGGTTCCGTGAACGTTGATGCAAGCAGCCGGATTAAGGGATCCATCACAGTCTCCAGCGGCGGGATACTGTCGCAGGACTCCGGCATTCTGAATGCTTGCTCCATCGCGGTGACCGACCCTGGCTCCCAGTACACGAACTCGGGCGACCTCATTTTGGGGGGCGATGCTGGCACGTGGGCCTACGTTGGCGCCTATTCTGGTGGCAGCGCCAGCATTACTGGCAATCTGACAGTGGAAAAGGGCGGTGCGTTATATATTGACGAGCGTTCCCATATCGCGATCGGTCAGACCCGGGGGACTGACAGCCTGACGTTGGGCTCTGGCGCAACCTTGACCAACAGCGGCCATATCTGGGCCGCGGGCAATTACGTGCAGGAAGCCGGTTCGTCTCTTATCGTCAAAATCCCCGCCAAGGGGGAGGGCTGGGACCGGATCGACGTCGGCGGCGAGGCACATCTGGCAGGGCAGATTGAAGTGCACGCCGATCCTAATGCTGCATACGGCCTGTATCCAATCATAACGGCAACGTCCGGGCTGGGGGGGACGACGTTTGATACGAAGATAGTGACTCCTGCGACGTCTAAGGCCGACCGCCTCTACTCCGATATCTACTATGCGCCGAAGGGCGCGGTCGACTATGCAAGATTGGCCTACTACAAGCAAGGGGACACTGAATGGGCAAGCACTCCATACGCCGAAGCCCAGATTCAGGAGTTCATCGATTATCTCCGGTTCCACAAAGACGATAAGGACTATCAGTATTTGGACACACTCAGTTTACAGCAACCGAGCCAGTTCACAATGGGCAAGAGGGGCTGCCTGATCAGCTCACTCGCCATGGCGCTGACCACGCTGGGCCAGAAGGACGTTTTTGGGAGCACGACGGTTACCCCCGAACAACTTAACGACGACTTGCTGTTGAATGCGCTGATTAGCAACCGAGGCGCATTCTCAAAGATAACCCCCAAGTCGAAGGGCGGCATGGGAGTCGAAGGCGCATTGTGGGGTAAACTTCGGTTCCCCGACGGTGCCGACCTTGACTGGCAGAATCTCAAGAGCCTCTACCCGGGACTTGATATTGTTTCAAATGAAGACCTGGGAAAGTTGTCATTCTCAGAGAATATCCAGATGATCAAGTCACATCTCGACGCCGGATTCCCGGTTATCGTAAGCCTTAACGGCGGGTTCCATTGGATGTTGGCATGGGGGTATGACACGAAGGGCAACTTCAAGGTCCTGGATCCCGGTTCCTCCGATAGCGATACCAAGCCTATCCCCGCTGGGTATAAGCTGAAATGGAGGGCGATTTACCCCGCCGACTTGACCCAAAGCATGGTTGTGGAAAGCCACAGCCCCATCGAGTTCCTGATCACGTCCCCGAGCGGCAAGAAGCTGGGGTACGATCCGCAGACGGGCCTCGTTTACAGCGATGTCTACCTTGACCCGGTCTCCGGGTGTATTCGTGGCAATTCCTACAGTACAGAGTACCCGATCCTTGACCCCGACGATACCTTGACCGACGAGGAACTGGCGGCGATCACGCCGTATCTGGCTCACACAGCCTTTCTGAACAATGTGGAGCCAGGAGATTACTCGATCCAGGTGATGGGGACCGCTGACGGGGATTGGGAATTGACGCTCGGCTTGCAGGGGGTTGATGGTTCCATGAGCTCCTATGCCTGGAGTGGCACGACCAGCCTAGGCGAGACGCAGACCTTTGCCTATACTGTCACACCCGAGCCCTGCACGCTCGCCCTGCTTGCCCTGGGCGGGGCGGCGCTGATGGCGCGGCGGAAGAAGAACTGATTCATTCGCCTAGACGTACTCCTTGTCGATCCGCACTTGGCCGCAGTCCAGGCACCGGCAGCGTCGGCGGACAATCTCCGTATAGGGTGTGCCGTCGGCGCGGAGGCCGGGGCATCTCTGGACCATGCGGCCCCAGTATTCGCTGCGGCGGGCACTGCCGCATTTCGGGCAGTGCGACCGTTCCACGACCACCACGTCCGTCGCGTTCTTGCTCCCCTTCGGACGACCAGGACGGCGTTTCCTCATCGCTTCTCCTCCTATGAGATGTAGGACACCCGCTTCCGTTTCCGTTTGACCTTCTTCGGCCCCGCCCCGCGAAACAGCGAGACGCCGAGCATCGAGGCCGCCGCCGCGCAGCCCACCAGGCAATCGAGCCAGTGATTGTCCACGGCGCTCGCCTTGAGTTTCCACTCGTCAACCGTCCGGCCGCGGACACTGCTGGGGCGGCGGGGCCTTGCCGATGGGCCCATCGGGCAACTTCTCGCCGCGCTGGTCGGGCGGCAGATTGTGCTGGTTGCGGGCGTACTCGCAGATGTTGTGCGGGTTCATGAAACTGACGACCAGCAGGAACGGCCGGTCGTGCTTCTGCGAGAGGAACTCCACCGCCTGTTCGGTCGTGCCGACGTCCTTCTTCGCCGCCGGCGGCGTCTCGAACCCGTGGCTATCCACCTGGTTCACCGGGAAGAACAGGTGCCACTTGCCGAAGTACGCCGTCTGGTATCCCGCCTGCCGGAAGTATGTGCCCAGACACACGAACGCCTTCGGGTCCGCCTGGTTGGCGGCGTTGTGCGTTACGGCGGTCTCGTGCGGGTAGCGGCCGGTGAACGTCGACGCCCGCATCGGCATGCACAGCGGATTGGGGCTGTACGCGCGGCTAAAGAGGGCGCCGCCGGCGGCCAGGGCGTCCAGGGCGGGGGTGTTGATCCATTTGTTGCCCATGCGGCAACTCATGACGTCGGCGAACTGCTGGTCGGTCATGATGAAGAGGACGTTGGGCCGCGCGCGGTCCGGCGGCGCTTTGGCCGCAGACCCGGCCGCGAGCGCGCGGGCCGGCAGGGCCGCCGCCAGCGCAAGGCAACTGCGTTTCAGGAACTCCCGCCGCGTGAGCATCGTGATCTCCTCAACCTGACCTTGCGTGTTGGCGCGGCGGGTCTGCGTACGTGTTTAGCCCTCCGAACGCAATGTGGCACGGCCGGCTTGTCCGGCCGTGGGATAACACGCCGGACCTCCCGGCGCTCCTGGTGGCGGCCGTGGGGGCCGGCGTCCGGCGATTCGAGCCCAGCCCCGACTTCGCGGGGTGCATAGTCCTCGACGGCGGCCGGATTTGGTTCGGCTACGCGGGCGACACGACCCTCTTTCACTATGACGGCCGGACGTGGATCGGCGTGCCCCGGCCGGTGAACATCCGAGGCCTCTTTGAGAGCCCCACGTACGGTATGCTGGCGACGGACCACGACTACAAACTGCGTTTTTGTACGTATCGCGATGAAAGGATGACCCCTGTTGCCCACGTGTTGCGGGAAGGGGATCGCGCGCTTGTCGGCCCCTGGGGGCTTCAACCTTTCGAGGAGGAGTTGATGGACCGGCATCCCGGCCTGTATGCGGCGGCCCAGTGCTCCGACCCGTATGGTCGGGGGTATTTCCTCACACGGACCCGCGAGCAGGCCAAGGTTCATTACAGCCTGGGAGACTCGCCGAACGCCATTGCGATGCGCCTCATTCCTGCCCAGGCGGGCGGGTTCTGGTCGAGCGACAACGCGGGGCCATTCCGCGAACTGGACGGCACCGTGTTCCGCTGCGATCTCGCGCGGACGCCCTTCCGCGGCGAGATTGTCTCCCAGACGATGGACGACCCGGCACACAACGTCTGGTTCGCCACCTACGAGTCGTCCGGGGCGCGGCACGTGTGGGTCAAGCGGCTCGACCGGCTCCGGCTCAAGGTGGCCGAGACCCCGGCGCGGTGCGGTCGTGAACTCAAGGTGAAGGCGAAACCGGAGCCCTCCAGGCTGGGCGCCGGCGGGCTGCGCCCCTTCTGGCGGGTCGACGGCGGCTTGTGGCATAGCGGCGACGGCGGGGGCGAGGCGACGGTCTGTTTCCCATCCTCCGGCCCGCACGAGTTCCAAATCCTCGGCATGGATCCGACCGGAGGAACGATGCCCAGGATCGTCACGCGGCGCGTCACGGCCACCGTGACGCTGCCGAGGATCGTCGCCAGGATGCCCGGCCCGATGACCGTCGAGGATATCTTCTGGACGCCGCCGGTGTGGGCCAAGCCGTCGGATCCGAAGGAACTGGCGCGGGTCGTCTACCGGACGGGCGACGGGGAGTGGGAGGACGCGAGTTCTGGACGAATATCCATGGCACAATTTAAGCCGGGGACCTATGAGATCGAGTTCACGGCCCAGGAGTATCCCATGTTCCGCGACCGCACGCCCGTGCGGCTGAAGGTCACCTATGCGCCGGACGCGCGCTCCATCGTTGAAAAGCGGATGGCGGCGCTGGCGGGGGAGGACACGCAGCGGTCCTGGGCGGTACGCAAGGAACTGCTGGTGGCCGGGCCGCTGATCGTCCCCGTCATCCGGGAGAAACTCCGCGAGGGTCCGGAGAATCCGCGCGTCCGGGAAGCCTTCGAGGAGATCCTCAAGAAATACGGAGCGGCCGGCCCGGATGGGCAAGGCGGAGGGAAGTGACATGAGGCTACGGCGGCATCCATGGATTTCCCCGCGGGGACGCCTTGCGATCCTCGGTGGCGTCCTGGCCCTGGCGGCGGCCGCTGTGGCGGGTTGCCAAGCCGCCCGGCCGTGCGATCAGGCGAAGGAGGACGCCGCGCCGGCTGCCCCTTCCGCCGCGCCTTCCGCGCCGAGTCCCAAGGCGGGCGGGGGTGCTTCAGCCGAAGAAGATCTCAAGATAGCGGCGGAATGGGTAACCCGCCGTCTCGATCCGTCGAGAAAGCATCTGTTCGACACCGGCTGGTCGGCCCACGGGCACATGGCGCCGGATACGCCGAAGGAACGCGAGATCGCCCTCCTGACGGTTGCCATCACGCGGCTGCCGACCCCGCGGGAGCGAACGGCAGGCCTGCGCCGGCTGGCGGGTTTGTACCCGGAATCGCTCGCGGCGATCGTCGGCCCGGCGGTGGCGAAGGAGAAGGACCCGACGGTCCGGGCCGTCCAGATTCTGCTCGTGGGTCTCACGCGCGACATCGGCGCCCTGCCGATCCTGCGCCGGCACCTGAAGGACCCGGACGCCTCCGTCCGCGCCGCGGCGGCCGATGCCCTGGGTATCCTTCACCGGCCCGCTTACCAGATTCCGCTCACTTTGCCCTGGCTCGTCTGCCTCATGGAGAGCGGGCGCGAAAGGGGAGAACCTTCCATCACGGTCTCCGATCCGCCGATCAGCATCGAGAGCATCATCCGGCTCAGCAGATATGGCACGATCTCGCCCAAGGTGCTGGAAATGGACCACCACCATATCAAGGACGAGCCGATCAATCTGGCCCCGGAGGTCCGGGGCGAGTTGGAGAAGGTGATGGTGGGCGGCAAGACCACCGCGGAGCGCGAGGCGGCCGCGCGGGCCCTGGTGGCGTGGCCGCCGGAGAAGTATCGCCTTCGCGTAGCCGAGTGGGGCGTGTGGATCGCCAGCGAAGGCCGGCTCCAACTGGTCCAGTCCGTGCTGGACGAAATCCCCGCCTTCGTGCACCGGACGGGCAATCCCGTCGCGGAGTTCGCGAACCGCGTCAACCCGATCATGGACATCACCAAGCCGATCGTACATGTGACGGCGGACCGGCCGCTGGCGGTCGACATGGAGGTCCACATTGAACTGGGCCGGCCGTGGTTCGCCTACCCGCGGCCGGACGAGTTCGGCCTGGAGGCGCGCACGCGCTACGGCCCCCCCTGGCGCATGGACGCCAAGGCCGAATCGCTCCTCAAGCCGCTCGATAACGACCAGATCGCCCCGCTCAAAGACCTGCGGGAAGGGTATCCGTGGCTGTGGCCTAACCATCGCCGGTACGGAGTGACGAGCGGCTGCATGGGTGCCTGCGGCAATGAGATTGCGGCGGTGGGCCTCCGCTGGCAGAGCCTGATTATCTGTCCGAAGCCGGCCGCCTGGATGAAGTTGCCGGAGGTTCCCAAGGACCCGCGGTTTCAGTGGTGGGCGGGCCTCCGCGACGTTTCTGCGTCCTTCGTCTCAAGCCGCGGAGAGGCCGAGCGGTTCCTCTACTACGACGGGCCGACGCTGGCCAATGCGCCGGTCAAGGCGACGCTGGACGGCGACACGCTCACGTTCACGCCCCAGGAGATGTTCCCCGAGTTGGTGACAGGACACCTCGTCCGGTCCGATCGCGATCCCGAGCATACCTTAACGCCTTGCGGCACGCCGCCGAACGTGCCGGGACCGACGGCGTGGTGGGCCGGACTCTTCATCCGCGTGGTCGGAGGCAAGACGACCGCATGGCCGGTGGCGGTGCCCGTCGACGGAGGCCGGGTCCGCCTCAGCGAATCCAGGCCCGCGGCCGGCGCCGAGGCCGAGGCCGCGCTCCTGGGAATGCTGACCGAGGCGGGACTCACGCGCGAAGAGGCGGGCGGCCTCATCGGGTGCTGGCGGAAACAGTTCTTCCAGACGGACGGGCAGCGGTTCCTCTTGCGCCTGCGTCCGTCGGACTACGAGGCGATGTGCCCGATGACGATCCAGCCAGCCGCCACGGAGGGCGCGCGGGTGGGGCTGGTCCTGATGGAATTCGACCGGCTTTACTTCCACAACGCCCCCGCGGAGGAGACCTCGGCATTGCAGGGGAAGTAGACGCTTAAGGAGCGCCGCCGCCTCGGTCGCGTCATGGGCGATCCGGGCGAGGGGCCGCTTTTCGAGGCGCTCTGCCCCTTGACCCTGGAGGGCGGCGGGCGGTCACAATACCGATACGGGTTCCTGCTCGTCAAGCCGCCCCGCGCGAAAGAGTCCTTCCGTATGCTGCGCAGCGTCGAGGCCCGGCCAGGGTCGTGACTCACCGGCATTCGGGGGACGCCACTCTATCATCATGTGTCCGTCAACTCGCAGGTGGGCCACGGAGGGGGTGCACTTCTATAAGCCGCTTCTGCGGTGGTACCCAATGGCGCTCGGCGAGGTTCCTGCCGGGACGGTGAAACAAGAGGTCTACCGCCGCGCCTTGCGCCGCGCCGGTTGTCGACTCATCCCGCTCACTTAAGGGGCACCAGCCACAGGGCTGGGCCCGGCATGTCGCGGTCCAGGATGACCGCCTGCCGACCGTCCTGGCTGATGGCAAAGCCCAGGACGTACCCGTACCGGATCAGGCACTCGTCGGCGCCCGATTGCTCATCAACCCTGTAAAGGTCCCCTGCTCTGACTTCGTACGTGTACCGGCCGCGCGCCTGGATGGTGGGCAACTGGCTCCGCTTGTCAATCCACCTTCCTGGCGCGCTTGCGGCGATGCGAATGGGTTTCGCGTTGGCGTACTGAATGGTGAATTGATTCTCGCCGGCGCTGAACTCCAGGCTCCGATCCTTGGCGTTCCACCGCAGACCTGTGATGTAGTCTGAAATCCCCTGAGAGGACCACGAAAGCGCCGCCGAATGGAGTTCGTTGTTTCCTCCCTCCACCAAAATGGTCTTGCGACCGGTAGCAAAGTCGAGGAATTCGATCTGCGCCGAGGAATCCAGCCAGTGGTCTTCGGTCAGCCAGAAGACACCGTCCAGTTCGGGCGCCTCGGCAAAGGTCGTCACGGTGTGAGTCGCCATGAAATCCTCGAACACCAAGGGCGTTGCGCCCGACCGCTCGCTGCGGTCGTACTGGAACTTGCCTTTCTGCCCGTCCCACCACCGGTGCAGCCGCTCTCGGAGAACCGGCCCGGAGACCCGCGCGTTCCACCAGTCCACGTAGGGCAGATCTCCCAGGCCGAGGGCCTCAGGGATGTCAATCGCGCCTTCGCGGTACAAGGCCGACGCCAGGAACCAGAACCACAGGCCGCGAAGTCTGGCGGTATCGGGAAGGTGGTCGGCCAAAAACGGGATGTCCTCCGGGTTGCCCAGAGTGTATAGGAGCATGACGCCCCAGGCGCTATCCGGCGACCCCTGGACGATCTGAGACCGCAGGAATGTCAGCAGGTCGGGCGAGTCTTTGAGGAAACCGCGGGCTTCTTCCAGCGCCGGCGGAGGAGGCTGGGGCTGGGCATTGACCGGAGGCGGGGTCCCGGGGGGATGGCGAGGTTCCTCCGGCCGGCCGAACCTGCGGATGGAGGCTGGCATGCCGCCCGCCAGGATCTCGCTTCGCACCTTGGCGTAGGCCCCTTCGATGGCGCGGTGGTAGGCCGCGTTGGTGCACAGGGCGCTCAGGCGCCACGGCTGTTTCCCTTCGGCCATCTCCGCAGGAGCCCCATCCAAGAGGGGACCGAAGAACCTCTTGACCTCTTCCGCCTGAATGAGACTCTGGCCAACCAGGCCAAACGCCGTCGGGCGTGCGGCGGAGTCTAAGCGCGGCTGCGGTTCCGCCAGATCGGCCCCAAGATATTCCAGCGGCGCCACGTTCTGCCGCAGCGTGGCCAGGAGCGTGTGGGCTTGCACATCCTGCTCGTTCTTCAGGCGAGTATCGAGCCAGCGGACCCAGTCGGCCGGTTTGCCTCGCTCGTCAAAAAGTTTTCGCATGGCGTGAAACGCCTGGCGCCGTTTGGCAAAGGAAGTGTTGGTCAGGTCGCGGGCCAGCGCATTGGCTTGGTCATAGTCCTCTTTCTGGGCCAGCGGCAAGAGACCGCGCATCGCCTCGTCTCTGGCGTAGTACGGAAACGCCAGGAAGTGCTCGTAGAGTTCCTTGGCCTTCTTCCACTCGCCCTGAGCCTCATACAGAGGGCCGAGTCGGGTGCAGAGTTCTCCGCCGTCCTTCTGCCCATAGTCCGTCGCGTAGAAGGCCTCGTAATACTGGATGGCCTTGGCCGTGTCGCCGGCCGAGTGGTAAATCTTGGCGATCTCCATAAGCGGAAGCGCCTGGCGCGTGGTGAAATACGGATGGTCCTTGCCCATCATCGCGCGTCGTGCGATTTCCCAATGCTCGACGGCCTTCGCCCCGTCCTTGTGATCGCCATACAGCCGCGCTAACGACTCGTGGATAATATAGATGGCCTTCGGATCGGTTGTCTTGGACAACTCGCGCTGGAAAAATGCGATGGCCGGCGACGGGTCGTCAATGCGCCGGAAGGCCCCCACAAGCATCTGACCGGTGTAATCCAACTTGCCCACGTAGGACTCCAACTGGCGGTTGGCCTGGAACCATTGCTCCAGCAGCGCCATGCCCCGCTCGACGTCCGGGCGTTTGCCCTCATCCGTAAAGATGTACTGGCGGATGATGGTCTGAGGGTCCGGCGGCGGCTCGTCGGCGGCCACCGCGCTGCCCGCCACCGCGCACATCGCCAATATGACAAACCCCAGCCTGTTGGTCGAAGCATTCATCGGGTTCCCCTTCGCACTGGCCGGGGCGTAGTATATGCCGGATGGCACCCCAGGCCAAACAAGGATCCGACATCTCCCAGATGACCCCTGCCCCCTTCCTGATTCTTGTACCAGATGCAATGAGAGAATCGGTTGATCAATCGCCAGCTGGAGCCGACACGCCACGATCCGGCGGCTGCAATCGTCCGGAACCGAGACCAGATAATACCAGCTCCGGAGAGACACGAGGTTCTTCCGCTGTTCATTCCGGTGGCATACTGTTATCATGGTATCCTGGTGTCCGATCTCCGAGGCCGTCGGCTGGTTGCCCGCACGCTGAAGGAGGCCGCCCGATGCTCGCAAGAGTGCTTCCCCATGTCGTGCTCTTCGTGATTGCCGCTTGCATGGCAACTCCTGCCATTGCAGCAGCGCCCGCTGCGCAGGACACCCAGAAGACGGTCAAACAGTACGGGGAGGAGGCGGATCGTGGAGACGCCGGCGCAATGCCCGGTGGGGGCTCGGTCCGCCAAGAACGCGTTGCCACTTTCTGGGACCCGGCCGAGGTGCTGATCAGCGACGATCTGACTCACGTCGCGGTGATCGACCAGCGCGGTCGCAAGCAGCGGGTCGTAGTCGACGGCAAGGAGGGCCCGGAATACGACGAGGCCCGCTTCCTCGAGCACGACGGGCCCACTTTCGGCCCGGGCGGAATGCCCGTGCTGTACGCAGGCGCCAGCGAGGGCCGATGGCGCCTGGTGGCCAACGGCCGGCCCGGGCCTGAGTGCGACGCATGGCTCGACCTGACTCCCTGTGGCCCGGACCGGACGGCCATCGCCTGTGTCGCCGTGGAGTTCGCGCGCAAGGCGTTCGTGGCGGTCGATGGCCAGGCGGGGCCGGTTTACGACGACGTGTCCTGCCCCGTGCTCAGCGCCGACCGGAAGCGGATCGCCTACGTCGCGTGCAGGGGCCGGGGCCAGGGGCGGAAGCAGATGCCGGTCATCGACGGCCAAGAGGGTCCTGAATATGACGAGATCGCCCCGGATACATTGGCGTTCAGCCTCGACGGCGGGCGATTCGCCTATGCGGCCAGGAGCGGACCGAAGTGGCGCGTTGTGCTCGATGGGCAGCCTGGGCCACAGTTCGACCGGATCGGCGACGGGCCGATCCTCTTCCTGGCCGACGGGAAACGCGTTGCCTACGCGGCGCTGGCGGGTCAGCAATGGCTGGTGGTCGGTGGCGATCAACCGCAGGTCGCCTGTGACGAGATCGCCGACTTGACCTCAAGTCCCGGGGGGCGGCACGTGGTCTACGCCGCCAGACAGGATGCCAAGTGGCGTGCGGTCGTCGATGGTCAAGCCGCGGCGGAATATGACCAGATCGGGTTGGCCGGCCAGGATCGGTTCTGGGTTTCACGCGACGGCGGGCGCGTGGCCTATGCGGCCAGGTTGGGATCGAAATGGCAGGTGGTCGTGGACGGCCAGGCCGGGGCTGAGTGCGACGAGGTCCGCGCCGATTCGGCGCTCGCTCCCTTCAGTCCTGACGGCAAGCACACGGCCTACATCGCCCGGACCGGGGCGGAATGGTCCGTGGTCATCGACGGCCAACCGGGGCTGTCCTGCGACGAGATCGGGCAAGGATCGTTTGAGTTCAGCGACGACGGTGCGCGGACGGCCTACGCCGCCATGCGGGAAGGCAAGTGGCGGATGGTCATCGACGGCCGCCCCGGACCGGGGTACGACCAGATTGACACCTCTTCGCCGGTGTTCGCGCCCGGCGGCCCTGGCACGGGTACGGCTCGTGCCGTGGCCGGCAAGCGGGCGGCCTACATGGCCAGGCTCGGCAACACGTGGCGCGTCGTGGTCGATGGTGAAGAGGGGCCGCCGTACAAGGACGTGGACCAACTGGTTTACAGCCCGGACGGGCGGCGGATGGCTTATGTCGCCGTGGGCGCGGCCGAGGATGGAACTCGTGACGGAGGACTGTGGCTGGTGCTCGATGGCAAAGCCGTGCCGTGTTATGGCCGCATCGGCGCAGCGATGTTCCGTTGCAGCGCCGAGGCATATCACATGACGTACGCCAAGCGGTTGTTCTATGACTGGTCGGCGATGGCCAAGGGGAAAAAGGCTCGGAATTATGAGAGCCAGGGCTACCCGGTGTTCAGCGCCGACGGAGAGCACGTCGCCTACATGGTGCAGGACATGGTTTGGGCCAGGGTGGTTCAGGATGGAACTCCCGGGCCCCGGTTCGCCAGGGTGGGGCCGCCGACGTTCAGCCCCGACGGCAAGCGCCTGGCGTACTCGGCGAAGGTGGGCACGGCCGATAAAGGCAATGCCTGCGTGGTGATCGACGGACAACCGGGGCCCCTCTACGACCAGGTCGAGTTGCCACAGGGACCGGGCCTGTCCTGCTTCAGCCCGGACAGCAAGCACGTGGTGTATGCGGCCCACAAGGGCGCCACGTGGTGCGCAGTGGTGGACGGCAAGGAGGGGCCGCCGTGCGATACGTTCTTCGGGCCCCAGTCCGCAACGTCCTATAGGCGGGCCGCGGCCTACGCCTCGTGGAGGAAGGTAACGTGGCAGGGGAACCATCCCTTCCAGCATACTGTCGGCTACCTTACCCCCGATTTCGGGCCTCTGTTCTTCGGCGCCGATGGCAGCCGCGTGGCCTACGTGGGCATTGTGGAGACCCGGGCCCGGACGGCAGTGATCGTCGATGGCCAGCCGGGGCCCCAGTATGACGAGGTCAGCAAGCCGGCGGTCAGCCCCGACGGCCGGCGCGTCGGGTATATCGCCTGCCGCGATAAAGGCCAGGAGCGCAAGTTCCTGGGGGTGATCGACGGCCGCGAAGGGCCCGAGTGTGAGGAGATCCCATCGGGCGGCGGGCGCGACTGGCGCGACTGGGATCCGTTCGGCCCGGACAGCGCGCGGACGGCGTACCGGGCCAGGGTCGGCCGGAAATGGCAAGCGGTTATTGATGGTCAAGCCGGGCCGGAGTACGACCTGATCAAGCCGGCCGGCGTCGGGCCGTGGGGCGGGTTCTTCAGCCGCGACGGCAAGCGCATGGCTTACCTGGGCAAGCGGGACGGGAAATGGCGGGCGGTGATCGACGGCAAGGAAGGGCCGGAGTTCGACCAGATCGCCGGCGATTTTCTCCCCTTGGTGTTTAGTCCCGACAACAAGCGTGTGGCGTATGTGGCCCAGTGGGGGGAAGGCCCCGGGAGCAAGTTCCGGGCCGTGATCGACGGCCAGCAAGGCCCCGAATATGACGCCGGTTGGGTCGCAGGCGTCGTCTTCAGTCCTGACAGCCGCCATGCGGCCTACGTGGGCAAGCGCGGGGAAAAGAAATTCGTCGTGCTCGACGGGAAGGAACTCGCGCCGCACGACGCCGTGGACGGCATCCGGCTCGCTTTCAGTCCCGACAGCCGGCGTCTGGCCTACACGGCGTACCGCGGCCAGAAGGATAATGCGAAGGCTTACCTCGTCGTCGATGGCCAGGAGGGACCGGAGCACGGCGATTACATTTGGGATGTTTTCTTCAGTCCCGACAGCCAGCATGTCGCGTACATTACCATCAACGGCCGCTGGCAGGACTCCGCCCACACGGAGCAGATGTTCGTGGATGGCAAGGAAGGGCCGGTGGTCGGCCGGGTCGAAAGACATATTCTCAATGGCGTCTTGTGGAGTTCCGACAGCCAACACCTGGCTTATGTGGCCTCGCAAGGCGGCACAGAGTGGGTGGTCGTTGACGGGGTGGCAGGACCGAAATATACATCAGTCAGCGGTCTGGAGTTCAGCCCGGACGGCAAGCACCTGGCATATATTGCACATACGGGCGGGGACGCATACAAGTACATGGTGGTCCGTGACGGTCAGGCCGGACCGGCGTTTGATCATATCGAGACGCCCTGGCACGACCAACACCTGTTCAGCCCAGACGGCCGACACATTGCCTACAAGGTCAAGCAAAGCGACAACCACGCGGTGGTCCTGGACGACCAGGTGGGCCCCGAGTTCAACAGCGTGCTGTGTTATTGGTTCCACGTATGGCCCTGGGTGCTGCACGAAGAACTGCGGTGGGCCCGGACTCCGCGTTTCTTGCCG
>Ga0315293_10003826_pt1 | contig 14419 bp, 26 predicted proteins | sample YL17G13_20_MG_FD_203071 | JGI IMG/M metagenome (GOLD analysis project Ga0315293, IMG submission 203071) | Sediment microbial communities from Yellowstone Lake, YNP, Wyoming, USA - YL17G13_20 | ecosystem: Environmental > Aquatic > Freshwater > Lake > Sediment | place: USA: Wyoming | collected... | reverse complement strand
ATGATAAAGAGGCTATTGATTTAATTGAGAAAGCTAAATCAGAATGGGAAAACGAAGGTTATCGAGAAGCAATTGAAAATTATCTAAATGATCCCATGATATTTTAATCCAATATGATCCCAGCTCGAATAATCACCTATACACAAATTGTGTACAACTGAAAGAAAGGAAAGAAAATGAATAAGCTAAAATCAGAAATCAGAAAAGCAATCACTAAGAATACCAGATATACTGCAATTAAGGTATGGAAACCTGAAATAGATGCATATATGTCTGGCGAAACCTACATGACGATCCAAATCTCAGTACGTAAGAAAAAACCATTATTAACTCAATCTAAAGCTAAGGAGGAAACCAAATGACACCAGCACAACTTTATGATGGGATTCTAAAAGCCATGAACGACAAAGAGGCTATTGATTTAATCGAAAAGGCTAAAAAGGAATGGTGTTTCAAGTAGCGTGAAAATTGTGCAGAAATGTATCATTCTAAAAATATTCCATTTACTGAAGATGAACTTTTTCTATCAAATAGAATTCTTAACGCTACCGAACCTAATTAATAATAAAGAAAATGAATCTATTTAGAAAATTAAGTCCAGAAGAAGAGAAAAAATTCCGTCAATGGGCAAAAGATAATTATATTCCATTTACAGAAATTAAATCAATCTGGCATCCAATAGTTCAACAAGAATGTGGTAATATAAATGTAAGAACACACAGAGAAGAACTTGAAAAAGAAGAAAAAGTGTTTAAAAAAACATTTGAATTATTTGAAAATAAATTAAAATAATGTTATATGTACTATAACTTAGTTCTATAATATTTAGGAAGTAATTCAATGTTATTATTGTCAGTATTTATATAAAATAATGGGTATTGAATATCAATATGATAGACGTTAATAAATAAGAATAAGAATGGGAAGAAGTGGGAGAGGGTGGAGAATTATGGGGAATTATGGAGAAATGTAGCTCCCACGCTCACATCTTCTGACCCCTCACACAAATTTCTGTAAAAAAATAATTTTATAAAATATTATAAATAACCAAACAAATGAAAAAAATTTTTAAACCCTGTCAAATATGTAAGGGTACTGGTCGTTTACCAGTTGCAGCAAAAGAAAATACATCAGCTATAATGGCTGGGACAGTTTTATATTACGAAACATGTCAGGCATGTCATGGTTCAGGGGTAAGTGATGAAGTACTTGCTTTTGTTGAAGACCAAGACCCCATAAATGAAATTAAAACCAACATTACTTTTGGAGAAAAATTAAGTAGTTTATTTGAGATATAAATATTAAATAAAACCTTTTAATTAAAATAGTTTTGGTTTATTCAATTAATTATTATAACTTTATTAAATTGGAATAATTTATTTTAATTATCATAATGAACACAGGTTGGAAAATATATCTGGCTGGTTATCTTGTTGCTTTTATATACAATATTTATATATCAGTTAAATGCAATAAAGAAGATATTGATAATGAACTTGTTGATAATGATAATGATGAACCTGTTAATAATGACAATAAATTTATTAATAATGATGATAGTTTTGATGGTGAAATGTTTTGGGGTGGAACACATGATGACCCTGTTGATATTTATGAATCTATTTACGATATTAGTATTGGTGAGGTTATATTATCGTTATTATTTTCATTATTAAGCTGGGTTGCTGTACTTGCGTTATGGATTGGGCAGAACATAACCTTTACTAATAATAATGAAGATGATATTATTTTTAATGATAAAGATGATATTGTCAATGATAAAGATAATGTTAGTAATGATAAAGATAGTGATGATTTTACTAATGATAAAGATGATATTAAATAATAATGGTAACTTCACTTATTTTAATAATAACAATTATTTCAATAATATTTTATAAACGAAGACGAAAAAAGAAATTACTTTAAATATTAATTAACAATAACCAATGGCAAAAGATTTTTTAAACATTAATCAATTAGTAGATTTTACAACAGAACAGCTTAATTATTTCGAAACCGAAATGCTTAAGTTCAGGTTGCCTTTAATATGTAGATTATGGAAAAGGTTTGGTTTATATTTTATTTTATATTCAATTATTCCCGTAATGTTTATATTGACTGTGTTCTTTATTATTTACAATCATGCACAATATGGTTATGACTGGATATGGATATTATGTAAATCAATTGTATTGTTTTACATTTTTGGTGTTGGTGGGTCTGCATTAATTTCACATCTTGTTGAATTAATCTCAGTGAATAAATTAAGACGGAGATTGGGTTTAAGTAAAATAGATTTTCAAATCTTTGTTAATGAATTTGATATTACTGGTATCTAATTGACCATACAATAAGTTATCGTACATTAGCATATTTTAAACTACGTACAATAATAATTTAATTATTTGGACATTGTGAAGTGTTATTTATAGTTGTACATTAATAATCTGGAGATTTGTACATTAATAATCTGGACATTATTATTTTGTACATTAAGTTATTAATTATATATTCCAATTTGGTGGTTTTCTTTTATTACATTTAATATATTCATCATCAAGATCATCCAATAATTTAAAGCACCTGTTTTTTAATAATGAATATGGATGGTGGATATTTGTATAATGATCATTACAAAGTTTTTTTCCAAGCTGTGGTGAATGTTGAAATTGCATTGTGTACATTCTCTCAATTTCTTCTTCAACTTTAAATACGGACATTGACAGGTTTCCGATATAGTCCAGTATTCTTATTGTTTCTTCATATAGCTGTTCGTATGTTTTATCATTAATGTTTTTTATTTTTTTAATTTGTTTTAATTTGTTCTTAATTTTTTGTATGATTTCAGTTGCCATTAACAATTCATTGCTGTGATCTGGTAGGTTAAAATCATGTTTAATAAAACAAGTTTTAAGCATATTAATTTATTTAAGTTTTCATATTATTTTTTTTCATTGTAAGTCATATACTGTAACATCCACTGATACAACATCCTGTATTATTTGTTCAATAATTTTCCATTGTCCGCCTCCAAGTCCGCATCCGATTCTTGGCATATGAAGAGTAGCACCAATTTTACATGCCCAATCATTAACTTTAACAAGACACATGTGCACGGCATTATAACGAATTGGTGGTCGTCCACTGGTAAAATCATATCCAACACCACGTTGTGCAATCATATTTGCTACAATAATATCATCTTCCACGTTCACAAATTGTACATCACCAAGTCTAAGGTCTCGGACATTCTCATTCCTGTATGTTATCTCAGGTTCTTTCCAGTGTTTACTAATGGCAAGAACGAAACCTGCTCCCCATTTTTGTTCATCATTACAGATATGACATAGTATTTTTTTACCTTCGCCAATAGGATATGTTGCATCACCTTTAATATAATTAATTTTATTATTCATGGTTATATTCTAAATGTTTTCTTCAATTCCTTTTTAAGATCAATGCCTTGGTTGTACATTGATATATATCTTAATAGTTCGGTTGTACAATCTTCCAGAGACCTGTCGCACATTTGTTTTTCATTGTAAAGAACATCATCCACCCAAATATCATTGTTTGTCTTATCGCTTTTAATTGAGTAAATATAATAACTTTCTTCGAAATTCAAGAATTTCTTTTTCAACATTGGAAAAATCTTCTTATTTTTCATTACCACAACCACCTGAAATCGATTATCGAAATGCATAATAGCTATAGGGTTATCTACTTCAACAATCGATAACTTTATATCATTTGGTAATATTTCAGTGGTTCTTATTTTCATAATGTTAATTAATATTTTATTCTTTTAAATGGAAATGTTCCTGAGATGTATGCAATTACTAATCCGAAGATCAGTCCAGCTAACAGGATTGATCCTATTATCAATAATGCCTCTTCATTAGTTATTGGTGTCATGGTATTATTAATTAAAACTCAATTTTATTAGGGTCATAGAATTCCAGCACTGCTTGCAGTTTCTCTTCTCCATACCTGCTTCTTTCAATATCGCTTTCTGTATATGCATAGGCATAGATTGATGCTGCTACAATATAAGGATATAGAAAACGCTTATATTCTTTTTCTGTGATTAAAGTATTATAAATATTCTTAGCGTCTTTAAAATTATTAATTTTTATTAAATTAATTATTTGTTTGAAGAATTTGCGCTGCCTGTATTCTTTAATTTTTGCTTTATAGAATAATCTTTCATTACGATATGCACTACCAATAAAACCAAATACCATTGATAATATAATTGGTGATAATAGTAATGTAAGTATCAATATTGGTGAATCAAATTTTGATACTTTAATTCCGTACAATACCATAGATGCCATTATCATGAAGAAGATAATAGCCATTAAATAAGCTAAGATAAAGAATATGTTAGCGTATTTCTTATATTTTCTTTTAGTTTTAAAGTTCATTTGTTTTAATTTAAGGGTTTAAATTTCACTGGCACTTTCGTAATGTGATAACCAAAGAGCTGGGTCAGCTACAACATGAGCTATCATATCCTCATATGCTTCTTTTTCATCTTTGCCTTTGCCTATAAACATAAACTGAAAGGCATACATTTTTTCTTCCATTGTTTTAATTTTAAAATTATTAATTAAAAAGTTTTCCTTGTTTATATGGAGATTGGTTTGCAAGCCAATCTTCAATTTTTTCAATGCACATTATTTGTGCTACCAGTTCAATTGTAGAAATGTATTGGGGACTACCAATTGATTTGGCTTTAATGTCTGTGTCTCCCATCCTTGAAATAATTGCGTCAGGATGTTGTTTGCAGAGTTCAAGAAGCCTTACCGATACTTTTGCCTGCAGACTACTTCTCTTTTCTAAAAGGTCTTTATATTCCTTCGTATAGTCTTTACCAGTCTTTCGTATGTTATTATCTTTTGCCATTTGTTATGTTTTAAAATAAATTACTAATTATGTATTGAAAACTCATTAGTATAATTATAAAAATTACAATTGGTACGAATAATAATCCTAAAATTTTGTTAGTTTTTTTCATGATAATAAGTTTTTGGTATTTTTTTCATTGATGCAAATATACAACACCCACGATAAAACCTTCCATCAGGTGCAATAGAACTATAATCACTTATTGTTTCAATATAAGTAAATCCTTTTGCTAATAAATAATCAGCAATATTCTCACTGACTTTTTGAAGAAAGTGATATTGCTTATTGATCTTTAATTCCTTATCATATTCATTAGCTTTCGGACAATTGGGAACATTAATTTCATTCAAAAGAATTCTTAATTCATCCCAATTCTGATTAATGGAATGTTGTGTCCAGTCCTCAATTACTTTAAGAAGTTCAGGATTGTTCTGCTCAAATTTCTTTATTATGAATTCTTTAGCATCCATTATCTTCATGTTTATTACTTATACGAAAATTAATTAATAATGTTACAAATATATGAATAAAAAAAAATCCCCGTACATTACGGAATGCACAGGGATTTTTAAACACACACAAAGTAAATTAACCAACACGAATTATTCTATATCAACAAGTCTTGTTTCCAGAATTTTCATCAGTTCAGACATTGGGCGACTTTCTTCTTCGGCATTGATTGCTGTTGCAATCGGAAGTTCATTTGCCTGTACATTGGCAATCTGTTTTTCAAGTTCTTCCTGTTCATATGTACAATAATCGCTTTCAAAGTAAGCCTGTTCAATGATGTCAATTTTCTTATCCTTATAACTTGCAAAGGCAAATGGAAAATATTCTGACACCCTCATTTTACTGTGATCATACTGAGGTACTGCAACCACATTTGCGGGATTGACAAAGCAAACCAAAACAACACTTGTGCCTAAACCAAAATGTTCCACATACTTGGTTGCTCCAACGTGCAAACCATATGAACAATCAATTGCCGGGTCGCTGTCGCATTCTTTACGTTCCATGTAAACTGGCTGACCCAATACAATATTCATAGTACGGGTATGCATATCGGTATATACAGGGGTATTGTCTTTGACATCGGTTGTATTGAAAATCGAATCAAATAAATCTCCGAGTTTACCAAGAATTTCAACGTCTTTATTGGAATCCCAATTTTCGGCTGTTTCAATTTTGGTGATACCCAATGTGCCTGCATCATCCAATTGCTTGTACACCACGTATTTGTTTGGTGAACATTTCCAATCTTTCTTCACGTGAAGATATTGATTGCTTATGAATTCTCCAAAAGACTGTTCGGTATTTGCTTCATCCCTGTAATAAACCGCTTTATAAACAACCATATATCCTTTGTCTGTCAGGACAAAATCATGGGTTGTGATGAAGTCAAAAAGACTTTCCCTTACTCTTTTGTCAGGGTTGATCATCAGGAGCTTCCAGAAGTTCAGAATGGCTTCCAGAGGATAACCATTTTCATGGTATTCCTTTACTACCTCAACGAGTTTCAGAGGTATTGGAGTGTTAAAGCCTGCAAGGTACACTTCTCCTGTGTCAGGATCAGTTTCAAGACCTGCAAGTATAGCAATACGGAGTTTTTCATTAAGATAACAACGCAATGCTTTGATGTTTTCCTCAGACGGATTTTCCTTGGCTTTTAAAACCGAATGGAATAATTCGTCTGCTTGTTTCAATGAAGCACAAATTTTTTTGTACAATTTACCATTTATGCTTACATTCACGATAGTCCCTTGTTTTACTGCATTAATGTTTTTCATGTTGAATAATTTATTAGTTTATGTCTATGCAATTATACGAAATTAATTTGAATTTGTTACAAATAATCATGTTTATTTTAAATTATTATTTTAATTATTTTGGTTAATACTTATTATTTATAACACCATTACCTTTTTCAGAACATCAATAAGTACCGCATTTTCCACTTCGTTATGATAAGGTAAATTAATGTATTCAAGAATATTATTATTGCTTTCCTGCAACTTTAATATCTCAGCAATTAACTTGCTGATACGTTTCTGTTCTTTTGTTGGTTGTACATTGGTAAGGTCAAAATGTTCACTCAGTTCATCTTTAAGATAACCAATATCAGTAGTTTTACTTACTTCTGGAAGCGCATTAATGAAAGCATTAACTTCATTTATTTTCTTACCCCATCTGATACTGATTTTTTCAAAGTTATTTGAGCAATACAATTTTCCAACTCCATTCCAATTTTCTCTTAATTCATAAGTCTGGAAATAAGTCATAACATTTGCTTCTTTCCTGTACAATATCTTAATAAAGAATTCATCAGGCTTGTATGCCTTTTTGCAATATTCCATATACTTGATATTATTATGTGCAAGAATAATGAACATTATACTTTTCTTTTTATTTTTTTGATCATTGGAAGTATAATGATTAGTAAATTTATTATCATAACCAGAATAACTACTTACTGGCGCATATTTATCAAATAATCCACAATACATATCATAAATCTTACGCAATTTTCCTTCATCTTCCTGTGTACCATAAAATATCGGTTGATTGTAATTGAATAATTCATCAAGTTTTACCCTTTCCTTATAACCACCAACAAATTTTAGTGGTATTGTAGTATTGCGCATTTCTTTTGAAAGCATATTTTTTCTGTTCTTCCTGTCAAGTATAAAATCTTCGGGTACTTCAACCTTGTCATAATTCTTTGTGTATTCACGTACAATATCAAAGTATTCTTCCTGCAATTCATATAATGACTGTACAAAATCAACTGGTTTGCCATTATCATCAAATGCTTTGTCAAGCTGTACATTGAATAGTTCAGCAATGTCATATAAAGGAAATTGACTTTTCTTTGTTATGATATAGAAAGTACTATGTGTCATGTTCAAATATGCCTGTTTCATTACCTTACGATTGAATTCGGCATCAACATAAAACAATGCTATTTCTTGTTTGACCAATTCACTATAACCACCTTCAAAAAAATCATGATTGTATCTGCTTTTCTGTTTTTTACCATATTGTTTGGAATTAAAAAAGAAACGGAATAACTGTTTATCATTCGGCATTTTCATAAATGAATATTTGAAATTGCTGAAATCAATATCATTTTTTTGAATAAGATTGCCTACATTTATTGATATGTCTTTATGCAAATATAGTCTACCGAAATCATTCTTGACTTCAAAATATTGTTTCAAAGTTGTGATGTTACCGTATTGCTTTGAAAGCATCTCAATAACTTCTTTCATTGCTTCTGCCAGTTTCTTCTTTATAATCTTGATTGTCTTTTCTGAATAATCAATGGTTTCACGTGAAGCCGTTACTGATATGTCACCTACTTCAAGTCTTAATGCAAGTGGCAACCTATAATCACCTGAATTTAAGCCAAGTACATTATAGTCTATTGGGTATGCAACTCTGCCTAAACAAACGTGCATCATTTCTGAATATTCAGTACCCCTGTAAAAGAAAGTTTTACCCCGGATAATCTGATATTCATTCATCAGGGTTTCACCATAACGATATTCATCATCAAAACCTTCGAAAATTATATTTTCAAAATAATACAATTGACGTACCATTTCTTTGGTAAAGGTATTTATATCTTTTTCAAGGACAGGTACACGAATTTCCGTACCGTTATGTTCGGTTGTTGGTTCACTGTGAATCAAACTGATTTCAGGAGTTTCTGCACCTTCATATATACAATATGAATATTTTACTTTATCAAAGATTGTGATAACATAAAACGAATTGTCATATTCACCTTCGCCATGACCAGTGGAACGTTTGTATGCAAGTGGGGTTTTGCCACCAATTCCAAAGCCCCCAATTTGTTGATTATCAACACGTTTGGTACTTTCAAAATACACACCATAAATGTTTTTAATTCTATCAGGAGACATACCAACACCATAATCTATAAAAGATATATGTATTGTGCCAGTTTCTTTATCAATTGATTTCTTAATAAGAACGGGAGCATTAACACCTGCTTCAATATGTGAATCAAAACAGTTTGAAGTTATTTCCCTGACAACCGTTCCAATAGGGTTACTATATATATTCTTAGTGAATATCTGAAACACCATTGAGGTTGCATTTTCAGAAAGACGCATTTTAATCCTATCTGTTGTTGTTTCAGTAGTTTGCGTGCTTAATTCCTTTAAATTCATTTTCATTTTGCTTTGTGTTTAGGTTAAATTTATTTGTGTTTCTCTATGCAATTATACGAAAATAAAATGGATATGTTACAATAAAACATATTTATTTTCAATATGATATTAATTAAGAATATCATATAATTCTAAATACCTGTTAATTCTAATTAAAACCAAATTAAATTCTATTATTTGGAATCATTCTAAACTTACGATATAAAGTAGATCGGAGTACACTTGGTTTCTGGTGATGTTCCAGTTACAACTATTGTTCTATAATATATTATACGAAATCTAATTAAAAATGTTACAAAAAAACTGTCCCAATTTTATATAATTTTTGGGACAGTTTTAATTAATAAGTTCTGGGTTCATCAAATCTTTCTACTCTCCAGTCGTCAATATTTACATGACCCCATTTTCTCGTTTTTTTCTTTTCGATAATAAAATCGAATTCACTCAGAATTATTCTAAGCTCTTTTGGTGTGATAAAGAATCCTTCACCATTTGCAGTGCTTACATAAATGTTTTCGTAGTACGGACTTGCGCCTACGATTTCAGTTCCTTTTAAAATGTCCATTTGTTTTTGTTTTAATTAATAAATGTGTTTATTGTTTACATATACGAATCTTAATTAATAATGTTACAAAATTATAGATAAAAAAAACCATCCCTGTGACAAGGCAGGGATGGTAAACAAAAATAAACACACATAAAACAACATCGGTAAACACAATTAAAACAACAACATCTTTAATGCTGCTTGTTAGCATTTATAGTTTTTGTCGCTCACAAGACCATCAGCATTTAAATATTTTTTAACTCCCCGGAGAACAAGAAGTATTTCTTTTAATATGGTTCTGTTAATTGTCACATCTGAATTACTGACGTAATCAATAACAGTAATGTTGTATTTAAATCGGTTACGATTTTTCCTGTCATATCCAATTAAGAAATTTACTTTTTCAAGTCTTTCTTTCGTGAAGGGAACTTCATTAACAAAAAGTAACCCCGTGTCATTGCAATATTTAATTTCCATTTGTTTATGTTTATTAATTGTTAATACTTGTACGTTATATTATACGAAAAGCAAATGGAAATGTTACAAAATACATATAAAAAAGCAACCACCTGCAAAAGTATTTTGGAAATAATTAAGCGCAAGTGGTTGCAGTAAACAACAACACTAAAAACAAAAAGCATATAAAGATACAATATTTTTATTTAATTGTCAATAGTTTTTATAAATAAAAAAACCCCATAATATCTGGTCACCAGAATTATGGGGTTTTTTTACTTAGTCGCCTTGTCTCAGCACTTACGAACTGATACTGGCTGTTAGTACATATTCGCAGTAATCATCGACCCTAAGTAACCATTGCCGTTTGCCATCGAAGGCTGTTGCTTTACGTCATACATGCCACTTATATTTCCTTGCGGAAAAAGGGAGAGCGTGGTACAACACTTGGTCTGTCTTCGCTATTCCAGACACCCGCAACTCACGGTTGGTTTTTGCTTCTTAAATATTATATTAAAAGAACGTTTAAATTAATGAAGCCGTTTCTGCCTATTCAACATCCAGACTGTTAAGCTAATCCCCAAGGGAAAGGTTCGTGCTCGACCTGCTCACTTCATTAATTATATACAATTATACTAAATTAATTTGAATTTGTTACAATAAATACTAATTATTTTTTAATTTATGATCATTAATCTCTTGGATTTCCTTTGAACATCATTGTTGCATCTTCAACATCACCAGACCAAATTGTAAGTAATCTCCAATAGTTGCCAATATTCAACATCTTCTTTGCATGTGAAAGATTATAAACGCAAAATGAACCAGCCATACCTGAATGAATATGACCTTCCATTGGTGTACCGTCTTCACCAACAACCTGAAAACCAATAACCTTTGCATTGGTTTTGAGTTCTACGCTGTTAACTACTGAATGTAATTGACAATCATCACACCAACCCCATTCAGCACCTTCAACATAATCAACAAATTTATTATTTTCATTTGGTTTTACCCATGCTTTAACCTGTACATTATCACTTCCACAATGTGTACAAATTGTAATTGTTTTGTGTGCCATAATTTTTGTTTATTAGTTGGTTAATACTTGTACATTATATTATACGAAAAAACATTATGAATGTTACAATTAACATTCAATATATACTAAATTATTTGCTGTTAAGAAATTCCTGATGTACTCTATTGCACACATTGGAAAGTCTACCTTTGGTAATTTACCATCTCCAATAGTATACGATAATTTATTTAGTACATTATCACTGCACATTATCTTTTGTGCTTTTTCACTTTCAAAACCGATTGTCACAAATTCACCTTCATCTTTTAGAAATACATCGGTTTCCCATTTCTTGGTTAAATCTTTTTTCATTGTTAGTGTTTATTAAATGTTAATACTTGTACATTATATTATACGAATTTTAATTAAGAATGTTACGAATTGCGTAAGTAATCTGCAATTGCCTGTTCTCTTTCGCTGTACAATGAGGCTGACTTTGGATACCACATCTTTTCTTCTTCATTCCAGAAGTAATCAACCATCAGAAGTTCATCTGATTCATTATGACTTAAAGGATATCCAAGGTTAGCAGTAATTTCATTATGGTATTGACCCCATTCTTCTTTGAATTTTCGAATTTCAACATCTGAAAAGTTTTCAGGCAGATTAGTTTCTTCAATATCTTCTTTTGCCTGTGCTTCAATCCAACGCCTGAAAGCAATAGCAACATCTCCATCATGCCAGTTCTCAGGGTCTGCGGTTTCCTGTATGTCATTAGCAATGAATTCCAAGATATCATCATGGTTCGTTGGTTTGTCGATTCCTATGTTACTGTATAATACAAGTAATAGGATTTCAACTTCTTTAATAAATTCTTTTACATTTCCCATTGTGTTTATTTTTAATTGTTAATATTATTTTCTCTGACTACAAATACGCTGTTCAATATCTTTTTTTCATTTTCTTTGTTTGCAATATGTTTCCACTTTAAACCTACAATAATACCTTTAGCATCATCAATGCGGTTATCGGTGATGTCACCATTAATAACCTTATAACCTCTGTATGTTTCAGGTGCTTTGTCAAATATGATCGTAATATTATTTCCTTGTTCAAGTAATGCTTTACATAAATACCAGTTCTTGCCTGTGTATGAAAACGTTAAATGATAATTTTCGGGTTTATTATTATACTTGTCAGGATTTTTTGTGTAATCATAAAAAGTTACATCAGGAAATATTTCGAATACGTTTTTGCCTTTATAATATGCATTTGTCCAGTCAATATCAGATGTACCATTAAGACGAGCCGAAAATTTATATCCGTCTTTTTTTGCTTTGTTCTGATATCTGCGAATTTCAGCAATCATCCATTCCATAAAAAATTCGGGTTGTTCATAGAACAATTTGGTTTTGCGTATACGGCAATTTTTTGTCATTGTTTTACCTGCAATCAATTCCATTCCTGCCCTGCCTGACGTAGCCAGACAACCTAAACGGCATTCAGGCGTTGAGTGTGAACAAACATTATAACCACTTGTATTTGCAGGTGCAAAGTATATACAATAGGTAAGCGTACCGCTTACTTTTTTATTCTTTTTTAATTTTGCACTTATATTAATACCACCAATATAAGATAAATTCGCCTGTTTTTTTGCTTGTGCAATTGTTGTGAATTTCATTGCTTTGTGTGTTAATTAATATTGTTTGTGTTTCTATTTACTTATACGAATTTAAATTGAAAATGTTACAATTTAACCTTACTTACTAAGGTAGTAGGGTCAGAATATTGGTTTTAATTAAGAATAAAAAAACCCGCACAACCAAATGCGGGTTTTTCAAACCAAAATCAGCAATGAACAAAAAATATTTTTTAAAATGATTTGCCTTCGTCAACCAGATTTCTGAATATCGCATCATTTTTATACATCGATAATTTTTTATGCCATACTTCTGTAAACCCTGAACCTGCACGTGTATAAAAAGAATATCCAAAATCACCTGCATCTGTCAGAATATCGGTTTTGTTTTTCTTCATTAATTTAATAACCTCTTTATCCTGTTTATCAGTCAGGGGCATTGTGGTTTCATGCTTGATTTGCAGTTCACTCAGAGGTATGATATTCGGCTTGTCAACCTTTGGTGTTCTCCATGCAATTGTAAACTTACCATAGGGTTCAAGTTTGTATGTTCTTGTTTTTACTAATGTTAGTTCCATTGGTTTAATTTTTTTTGTTATTGTACAATCTATTATACGAAAAAATCCTGTAAATGTTACAGGATTTTAAGATTTATTTTGTAAAATAACTTGGTTAATCTTCATCATTTTCTTCGAATTCATTCACTTCATTTCCTTCTTCATCCATTTGAAAGAAATCAATTGAACTTCCTACGCCTCTGACTGCATCAGCAGCTTTCTCTCCAACGAGTTCAGTATTGACTTCCTGCCATTCAGTTTTGCCTGTGAATTCACCTTCGGAACATTCAGCATCAATATCTTCGAGTGACATGCCTTCGGGAATTGGTCTGTCGGACAATACTGTTAATAGTATTTGTGTCCTGTAAATTGTTTTCTTTGCCATTGTGTTTATTTTTGGTTTATATTATATTATACGAAAAAATCCTCTAAATGTTACAATTTACAGGATTTATTTTTTAGTCTTGTTTTAAATCAACACTTGAAATGAAGTTACTTATCCGATTGTCTTCCACCAACATAACATACTGAGTTTCCTTAACAACATCATTTGCGCTGAATGGGTCAGGAATAACAGGATAATTATCTTCATCAAAACATTGGTCAAGAAATGAGCTGTCCATTGCAAATATTCCGCCACCTTCATGCTTGTAAACAGTGAGTTCAACTTCACCCTTGCTGTCAGGGTCAATCACTGTAATTTCTTTTACAAATTTTGCTGTGTTCATTATAATTGATTTATCATTGGTTCATACTTTGTAACTGGTATAACTGCTTCGCTGTTGCTTTCATTAAGATCAACGCTGTATACCTTTTTGCCGTTCTCTCTCTGAACATAGAACTGCCATTTGGTGTCACCTGCATCCATCCATTCTTGAATGATTTTTGCAGCTTGTAAAGGATTGTTAGCCTCTACCTGAATTTCATGTACAACTTTCATTAGTGCCATTGCTTTATGTGTTTTGGTTTATATATACATATACGAATTTAAATCAAAAATGTTACAATAAAAGGGGTAAAATTTACCCCTTTCGCTGTTAGCGGGCATTGGGTTGTCAATAATCTTAACAGGATATAATAAATCCTTAA
>Ga0315293_10003825_pt1 | contig 14420 bp, 17 predicted proteins | sample YL17G13_20_MG_FD_203071 | JGI IMG/M metagenome (GOLD analysis project Ga0315293, IMG submission 203071) | Sediment microbial communities from Yellowstone Lake, YNP, Wyoming, USA - YL17G13_20 | ecosystem: Environmental > Aquatic > Freshwater > Lake > Sediment | place: USA: Wyoming | collected... | reverse complement strand
CAGTCCAAAGGGAAATCTGGCCAGAATTTCGGAGGCGCTTTTGGAAAGGCACCTTGAAATTGCCAATGCCATAGACGCTTTCGGAGTGATTTTCCACATCGGCTCTCGCGGAGACAGGCCTCAGAAAGAAGCTGAAGATTTGGTAATAAAAGAACTCTCCGACATCCTGGAGAGGGTCAAGAGCGGACGGCTTATTATGGAAAACAGCGCCGGTGCCGGAAACCTTATCGGCGACACTCTTGAAGAAATCGGCATGATTATCAAAAAAGTTAGTGAGAAACGGCTCGGATTTTGCCTGGATACGGCTCACGCTTTTGAAGCCGGCATATTCCCCGATTTTTCGAAAGAAGGCGTTGATGATTTTTCCAAAAAAATTGACAAGCTTATCGGGTTGGAGAATTTTTGGGCGGTGCATCTCAACGACAGCAAAACACCTGCCGGCTCGAATAAAGACCGCCACGAGAATATCGGGGAAGGACTGATAGGCAAAGAAGGATTTTCAAACTTTTTGAGCCATAAAGAATTTTCCGAGCGACCGCTGATTCTGGAAGTTCCTGGTTTTGACGACAATGGCTCGGATAAAAAAAATATTGAAATAGTGAAAAAATTGGTCGGCAACAAATAATTTTTTTGATTATGAACAAAAAAAGAAAATTGGCTTTAAAAAAACATAGAAAAGCCAAAGGCAAGAAAATAAAGCTAGCCAACAGATAAAATGATCCGCTGCAGCGGGATATTTTTGATTTCGTCGTGAATTGGTGGTAGATTGAGTTCAGTTCGTGAAAAACATGGAGGGGGAGCTATGGCCAAGAAGAAAGGCAAAGAATCAGCCATTAGGCCCGAAGCCGCCAAGTTTATCAAATTTTTTGATAAGCACTGGAAGAACAAGGAACAATTCGGCAGAGATTTGCTTGCCTTGGACCACAAATTCTATTTTTGCGGATGGGGAACGCAGAGCAAAACAGCAAACGCCCAAAACATCTCAAATCAAATGCAAAATCTTCCCGGATTCTTTTTGTGTGTTGGCAGTCCCTTAGTTGCCAGCCCATTTCTGGTCATCAAGCTGGGCAATAGATTTATTCAGCTGGAAGGGATTCGAGAAATAAAAGCTTATATTTCAAAAATATCCAAACGCGCCAAAAGCTACGGATTAAGCAAGGAGCATCTGAGCACTATCGCCAAGACCCATGGCATTGACCCGGCATTTCCGGAAAGCTTACTCAATCTTGTGGGGAAAAAATAGCAGCAGAACACACAAGCCGCGAACCGCGGCTTTTTTGCTAAGCATTAATCTTACTGTATAATGGTGGCATATGTGCGGCATAGTTGGCTATGTGGGCAAACGGCAAGCCTTGCCGATTTTAATGGACGGGATAAAAAATCTCGAGTATCGAGGGTATGATTCGGCTGGCCTGGTTACTATAGAGCCTGACGGTAAAATAAAATCCGCTAAATCCATCGGAAAGATTTCTTTCCTGGAGGAAAAAATCAACGGCGATACTTTTGACGGCTCAGTTGGCATAATTCATTCACGTTGGGCGACTCACGGAGGAGTGACCGAAAGCAACGCTCATCCGCACCATGATTGTTCCCAGTCGGTCTGGCTGGTTCACAACGGGATAATAGAAAACTACAAGGAGCTAAAAAATCACCTTCTAAAAAAAGGCCACAAATTCACCTCAGAAACCGACACGGAAGTTGTTGCTCATCTTATAGAAGAGATAAAAAAAACGGAAAATCTGCCGCTTGCGGAAGCGGTAGCCGTGGCATTAAAGAGAATAAAAGGGACTTACGGCTTGGCAATAATTGACGTCCAAAATCCAAATCAATTAATAGCCGCCAGAAATTTCAGTCCGCTCCTTATCGGTATCGGCGATGGCGAATATTTTGTGGGTTCTGACGCTTCAGCCGTCATCAAACACACCAGAAGAGTGGTTTATCTTAACGATGGGGAATATGCCGTTCTTTCGCCTGACGGTTTTGATATCTACACGCTTTCCAGCCGTCCGGTCAAAAAGAATATAAAGGAGATTGAATGGGACGTGGAGGAAGCAAAAAAGGACGGATACCCCCATTTCATGCTGAAGGAGATACATTCCCAGCCCGAGTCCATTGAGAATTCAATCAGAGGGCGATTAATTTCAAACGAGGGTGCGGTCAAGCTCGGGGGTTTGGAAGCCATCAAAAAAGAACTGAGAGAAATCAAAAGACTGCATATCGTGGGCTGTGGTACGGCTTATCTTGCGGGCAAGGTCGGCGAGTACATGCTCGAAGAGTACGCTCAAATTCCGGTCAAAACCGAAATTGGTTCAGAGTTCAGATATAAGAAGCCGGTATTTGAAAAAGGAGATGCTTTACTGGCTGTGTCCCAATCAGGAGAAACAGCCGACACTTTAGCGGCAATCAAAGAAGCCAGAGAAAAGGGCATCCTATCTTTGGGCATTGTTAACGTTGTCGGCTCAAGTATTTCCCGGGAAACCGATGCCGGAGTTTATCAGCACATTGGTCCGGAAGTGGGAGTGGCTTCGACGAAAGCTTTTACGTCACAAGTTGTCATTCTGGCGCTTCTGACTTTATTTTTAGGAAGACAAAGAGCCATGTCTCTTGTTATGGGGCAGAGAATAGCCAATGAAATCAAGAAACTACCGGCCTTAATAAAAGAAGTTTTAAAGACGGATTCCCTTATCAGGGAAATGGCGGAAAAATATCTAAAATACGAAAATTTTCTCTACTTGGGAAGAAAATATAATCTTCCAGTGGCTTTTGAAGGCGCTTTGAAAATCAAGGAAATCTCATACGTTCACGCGGAAGGTTTGGGGGCGGGGGAAATGAAGCATGGTCCTTTGGCGATGATTGACCAAAATTTTCCCTCCGTAGTCGTTATTCCCAAGGATTCGGTTTACGAGAAAAACATTTCTAACATTCAGGAGCTAAAAGCCCGAGGAGGCCCGGTTTTGGCAATTGCCACGAAGGGGGACAAAGAAATGGCCAAACTGGCTGATGACGTTATTTATATCCCGAAAACTTTGGAAATGCTGACTCCTGTTCTTTCGGTCATTCCGCTCCAGCTTTTCGCTTACTATTTTGGGGTCGCCAAAGGTCTGGACGTCGACAAACCGAGAAACTTGGCTAAATCAGTAACCGTTGAATAATGCTTTACATAGTTTCCACTCCAATAGGAAATCTGAAAGACATTTCAGAAAGAGCTCTGGAAACTTTGCGTTCCGTTGACGTGATTATCGCCGAAAGTCCGAACGATTCGGTCAAACTGCTCAGTGCTTATCAAATAAAAGGAAAACGGATTTTAAAATTTAACGACCGAAATAAAAAACAGGCTCTTGGAGGTATTCTTGAAATTGTGAAAGACAAGGACTGCGCTTACATAAGCTCGGCTGGAACTCCCGGAATAAGCGATCCTGGCCAGGATTTAGTTGCGCTTGCCCGCAAGAACGGCATAGATGTCAGAGTCATTCCGGGACCATCGGCTCTGATAAGCGCCATCGCCATGTCAGGAATCCGGGCCAGGCAATTTACGTTTGTCAGTTTTCCTCCCAAAAAACAGGGCCAGCTGAAAAAGTTATTTGAAGAATTTGCCGAGCGCAAAGAAGTGCTGGTGTTTTTTGAATCAACTCACAGGATTTTAAAGACGCTGGCGGTTTTAGCCGAAAGCTTCGATTCCGCTGATGTTTTTGTCGCCAAGGAGATGACTAAGATTTTTGAAAATTATTTCCGGGGAAAACCGGCGGAAATTATTGAGAAATTCAAACAGAATCCCAAAAGCGCAAAAGGGGAGTTTGTAATCGTGGTTGATTTTGCCTCCTACCCAAAAAATCCGGAAAGCGTATAATATCAGCAGGTCTTTGGAGGGGAAAGCCATGGCCAATAATCATCAGCATATCCTTAGCGAATCTTTGTCACCGGATGATTTTGACATATTTGTTTCCACACTAGCCAGGGAGCTGATCAGGTCGTTAGGCTACACGGGTGTTGAAAGGGTGCTGCGTACTGCTTTTATCCGGATTCAAAACCGGCTTTCCTGTAAATCCGCCACCGATGCTACTCAAAAACTGGTCGAGAAGATTGTCCTCCACGCATACAGGCAGGTGATAGAAGGAAAATAGAAACATTCCCGCTTAGTTAAGCGGGAATTTATTTTGTATGAGTTTTTAGATTTTTCCGTTTTCAATTTCTCTTCTTACTTTTTCCACCATTTTGTTGAAGAAGTGGAGATTGTGAAAGGTGAGCAGTTTTAACGCCGTTATTTCTCTGGCCCGCATCAAATGAGAGAGGTAGCTTCTGGTATGCTCTTGGCAGACGTAGCAATCGCAATTTTTATCAAGGATGTTTTTGTCCCTGAGAAATTTGGATTTATTCATATCCAGTTTTCCGTGCGAAGTGAAAGCGTACCCGTGCCGGGCATAGTGAGTCGGAATCGTGCAGTCAAAAGTGTCCACGCCCTGCCGGATAATTTTCGGGATATCTTCCAACTGTCCGATGCCCAGCAGGTGCCTTGGTTTTTCCTCGGGGAGTTCTTTTATCACCCAGCCGAGCATCTTTTCCATAGACGATTTGCTGTTGCCAAACTCTCCGCCAATCCCAAATCCTTCAAACGGCAGAGCCTCGATGAATTTAGCGCTTTCCATTCTTAAGTCCTTGAATTTTCCTCCCTGAACTATCCCGTAGAGAGCTTGTTTCGACTTTTTAGTGTCAAGACAAATTTTTGCCCAGGGGTGAGTTTTCCGGAGCGCGGTTTTGTTATATTCGTAATCGGCGATGGGGGACGGACATTCATCGAAAGCGAAAATAATATCAGCTCCGAGTTTTTCTTGAATTTGAATCGATTCTTTAGGACCGATAAAAACATTTTTACCGTCAATGGGGGAGATGAACCAAACGCCATCGTCGGCGATTTTTATATTTCTGGGCTGATGGCCGGCAGTAATTTTTTCATCGCGTTTTTCTTTAAGAATCTTGCCTGTGCCGTAATCTCTCCCGAATCCCAGCGAAAATATCTGATAGCCTCCCGAGTCGGTCATTAGCGGGCCGCTCCAGTTCATAAATTTATGTAAACCGCCGTTTTTGGCGACAATATCCTCGCCGGGTTTGAGGTGAAGATGGAAAGTATTGCAAATGAGCGCCTGAGTGCCGGTCTCCAAAACCTCTTTGCTTTCAAGCGTTTTTACGGTTGCTTGAGTGGCTACTCCGATGAATGCCGGTGTTTCGATATCGCCGCTGGAAGTTTTTATAACTCCCAAACGAGCCCCGCTCTTTTTTGACTTTTTTAGAATTCTAAAATCAAACATGATATAATTTAACCATAACAAGAGATATTATAAAATTATACAGTTGCTGAATTTTTATATGAAATTGAATCTGGAAAAATTTAAAAACGGCGGGGACAAGAGAGAAAAAATAAGCATTGAAAACGCCAACGAGATTTTCAAGATGTTTGACGATTTTAATGTTTCTTTAGCGGGCGAAACCAGGGATATAATTTCGGAGGCCACCACGGCCGGTTATATTACTCAGGAGAATTTGGAAAAGCTTTTAAAACTGATAAAGCAATCGGAACTGATTAATGAGTAGAAAAGAGGCGTTGCAAATTTTGGATGAGTGGGTCAAATCCCCAAATCTTAAAAAACACATGTTGGCGGTCGCCGCTGGCATGTCTTTTTATGCCAAGAAATTCGGACAGGACGAAGAAAAATGGTGGATTGCCGGACTGCTTCATGATTTGGATTACGAAAAATTTCCCAATCCCAATCGTGACGAGAGCGGGCATCCTTATAAAGCCGTTGAGTTTTTGAAGGGGAAACTGGACGAAGAATCTTTGGATGCGATTATGGGTCACGCGGCTTTCGTGCATATTTTGCGCAAATCTCAAATGGCAAAAACATTGTTTGCGGTTGATGAACTGACGGGAATGGTCGTGGCGGTGGCTCTGGTTAAACCTGAGAAAAAAATTTCCGTCGTTGACGTTGAGTCGGTTAAAAAGAGATTTAAGGAAAAAAGATTTGCCGCTGGAGTTAATCGGGAAGAGATTATTCAGGGAGCTCAGGAATTGGGAGTGCCTCTGGACGAGCATATCCAAAACGTGATTAATGCGATGAAAGAAATCGCTTCGGAACTCGGTCTTTAAAACGATTTTTTATTTGAGTTCTTTTTAATTTAGTCAATCCTGGTCTTGATTTGGGCGGCTTTTTCAAATTGCAGATTACGCTGGGCCAGCTGGAGCTTTTGCTTGCTAAGACTAAAATATTTGAAATAAAATAATAAATGCAAAAAAATATGGGCAGCGTGAACTGCCCACTTTGAGTGATGCGAAATGGTGCGAGGTTGTAGTGGTGCCTGTTTTGTACTGCCTCAGGCCAGCTTGCTCCACTCCTGGAGCTTGTTGGCGTTGGCCAGGTAGTCGGCGGCTTCGTCCCGAAGGTCCTTGGCCTCTATTTCCAGGCTCTTGGCGCGAATAATGTAGTCTTCAGACCTTCGGATGAAAATCTCCGATCTTTCCTTGGCTTCATCAAAGGCGGTGATGGGGATGCCTACTACCTTTGCAAAGTTGATCACGTGAGCGACCGTCTCCTTGTTGAGATCGAAACCCTGAGCCCTGAGGGTCTGAACGAACGTATCCAACTTCGTTAGGTTGAAGGTAAGCGATTTGAGGGTTTCGCTTACCTTCTCGTTGACCCAATCGTTGACGGATTGAAACCTGGTCAGCAGGCTGATGATGAACCATCTTTTCTTCATTGCGCTTTCCTCCCGGGCATTTTATACCCTGTCCGTGATGCGTTGGTGTTATGTTCCGGTTGCTTTATAGCATAATATTAAATTTACGTCAAGTATATATAACAATTTTTGAAATGAAATAAAACCGCCTTAAGACGGCTTGATTTGTTGGCCTAATGTATGTGATGAAAAACGTCTACAATTAATCTTTCATCGGGTTTTATTTCGCCGGTTATAGTTTTGTAAATAACACCGGCTACTTGTTCTGGAGTGTGATACGGTTTTTCTTCTGGAAAAAGCCCCTTGAACATTTTAGTGTCGGTTGAACCGGGACAAACCGTGACAAATTTAATTCCCAAATTTTTCAATTCCTCGTTGAGTCCTTGGGTAATGTTGATAACCGCGGCTTTGGTGGCTGAATAAACAGCGATTTCGTCCACACCATAAATTCCGGCGCCGGAGGATATATTTACGATAATTTTACCTTCGGTTTTTAGGCTGTCTTTCTTCAACGCTTTAATGAATTCTTGTATGCAAATAAATATTCCCTTGACATTAACATCAATCACAAAATCCCAATCTTTCTCGTTAGTTTCCAAGAAATTTTCTCGTTTAGCGACTCCGGCGTTGTTTATTAAAATATCCAAGGAGCCGAATTTTTTTATTCCTTCTTCCATTGCTTTCCTTACCTCCGTTCTTTTTGTCACATCTCCCTGAATTATTAGTGTCTTTTGAATCGGGTATTTCTTGCCATTTAATTCCAAGGTTTTGGTGAAAATCACGACATTAGCCCCTTCCTTGATGAATTTTTCAGCACTAGCCAATCCAATTCCGGTGCCCCCTCCGGTAATAAAAATGGTTTTATTATTGAGCGAAATCATGTTAGATTGATTATAACATACAAAACATGAGTTACGGAATATTTATCGCAATTTTAATTTTAGCGCTGGGAGCGTTTTTTGCCGCCCTTTATTGGCTTCTTGCGCGATTGCTGATGAAAGGGAAAAAGCCGGAAGATGCTTCTTTGTTGATGCTTCAGAACCAGATGAATGAGATTTCAAGAGTTTTGGACAGCAAGCTGGGAGAAGCCCAGAAAGTCACCCTCCACCAGTTTCAGGAAAGCGCCAAAATTATCCGCGATGTTACCGAAAAATTGACTAAGCTGGATGAGACCAATAAGCAAGTGGTCAATTTTGCCGACCAGCTTAAAAATCTCCAGGATATTTTAAAAAATCCGAAACAGCGGGGAGTTTTGGGAGAATATTATCTGGAAACGGTGTTAAAAAACGTTTTACCGCCCGGTGTTTATCAGATGCAATACGGTTTTAAAGACGGGGTAATAGTGGATGCCGTGGTGTTCGTCAAAGACAAAATCATTCCCATCGATTCTAAATTCAGTTTGGAAAATTATAACCGGATTCTGGAAGCTCGCGGAGAAGAAAAGGAACGTTACGAATCAGCCTTCATTCAGGACCTGAAAAACAGGATTGACGAGACCTCAAAATACATCAAACCCGCCGAAGGGACAATGGAGTTCGCTTTTATGTTTATTCCCTCCGAAGCGGATTACTACGATTTGCTTATCAATAAAGTCGGGGCTCTTAAAGCCAATACCAGAGATTTGATTGAATATGCCGCCGAGAAAAAAGTGATGGTTGTCTCACCGACGACATTTCTGGCTTATTTGCAGACGGTTCTCCAGGGACTGAAAGCTCTTCAGATCGAGGAATCGGCAAAAGGGATTATTAAATCGGTCAGCGAACTCGGGCGTCACATAGACAGTTACGAGACCTACATGAAAAAATTAGGCACTCATCTGAGCACCACGGTTAATTCTTATAACACCGCTTATAAGGAGTTTGGAAAGGTGGACAAAGATGTTTTAAAAATTTCGGGTAAAGCCGCCGGAATTGAAGTCCAGCAGATAGAAGGGCCTGACGTGGAAGAATAACTTTTGGGGACAATGTGAATTCGAAAACTCCGGTTGACAGAAACTGGCGTTTTTGGTTAAACTATACACAGTTCGTTGAGGAGGTAAAAATGATCAATTATATCGTCAGCTTTCTGGTTGTGGCCCTGGCTCTCTTGGCGATACGCTACTCGGTATTGAATTTCTTAAACGGATCTCAAACAAAGAGAAGCCTTTGGCGGTTGATTTTTACGGTCGTAGTGCTTGTGTCTCTGGCGGTCTACTCTTTGATGTCGCTGAAGGTTAACATTGACCTTTCAAATAGGCTTGAGCAATTTATTACAGAGTCACAAGACGACGATGCCGTCAGCCACAAACTGGCGGCTTTTTGTTTTTGCAAGGGTTGACCCAGCACCTTTCAGCAATAGTTAATTTCCAACGTAAATTACTGAGAGCACCTGATTGTTATAAATAATTATGATTATTATAGGTTCCACGATTAATTTAGGTCTGCACTCTAATTGCCGAAAGGTGCGGGATTGACTTTTTTGTGGTAATAATTAAAATGGCTATACGAATTAATCATTGCACAAATAAACATTATGAATCTTAAACCTCTTTCAAGCCACATTCTCATCCAGCCGTTAGAGGACGAGAAAACAACCAAGTCGGGGATCGTGCTTCCTGAGAACGCTTCCGAGAAACCGACTCGCGGAAAAATTGTCGCTGTTGGTCCCGGGAAAAAAGACGAAAAGGGTCAGGTGATTCCGATGTCGGTTAAAGTCGGCGATACGGTTTTGTTTAAAAAATATGGACCCGATGAGATAGAAATCGACGGGATTAAGTATTTAGTCGGAGACGAGGATGACGTACTCGCAATTATAGAATAATCGCGATAAATCCTAAGCACTAAACCCTAAATTCTAAACAAATCCCAATAACCAAAATCTAAAAAGTTTAAAATATTAGAGTTTAGAATTTTGATATTATTTAGAGTTTAGGGATTAGAATTTAGAATTTATTTAAAATATTAATTTTAAATCATTATGGCTCCCCGCACAAATTTTGCGAATAATGCTGAGGCGATTCGCTTCGCCCAGTGCGGGATGTGCCTATTCGGCACTCGCAAATCGCAAATATAATTTACATAATTAAATTAGTTATAATTAATATAAGTGAAGTGAAGGCAAAATTTGAGCGGGATGCTCATATTTGCATCTAATCGCTTCGCTCTTAGGCAAATATGGCAAAACAAATCTTATTTGATGAAAAAGCTCGCGAGGCAATTAAAAAAGGGATCGATAAACTGGCCGAGGCGGTTAATATGACTTTGGGCCCAAGAGGCAGGGCGGTGGTTATCGAAAAAGGGTATGGTGCTCCCCAGGTGACTTTTGACGGCGTTACTGTCGCCAAGGAAATAGAGCTTGAGGATAAATATGAAAATCTGGGAGCGGAATTTATAAAACAAGCGGCCGACAAAACTGACGATGAAGTCGGGGACGGAACGACAACGGCCGTTGTCTTAGCCCATTCAATGATTGACGAAGGCGAAAGATTGATTAGGGAAAAGGGTTTTAACGTCATCCAATTATCGGAAGCTCTCAAGAAACTTGGCGTTAAGGTGGTTAAAGAGCTTGAAGCTCAGAGGGAACTGATTAACGACAATAAAAAAATCCAGGAAGTGGCCACTTTATCGGCTAAAGACGAAGAAATCGGCAAAAAAATCGCCGAAGTGATGAATAAAATCGGCAAGGAAGGAGTGGTGACGGTTGAAGATTCCAACGCTATCGGCATTGACCATGAAATGGTTGAGGGGATGCAGTTTGACAGGGGATACATCTCGCTCTATATGGTGACCAATGCCGAAAAAATGGAAAGCGTTCTGGAAGACCCTTATATCTTGGTAACCGACAAGAAAATCTCGGCTGTTAACGAAATCGTTCCGGTTTTGGAAAAAGTGCTTAAAGCCGGTAAAAAGGAGGTGGTAGTTATTGCCGATGACGTTGACGGAGAAGCTCTGGCTACGCTGGTGGTTAATAAATTAAGGGGAATCTTTACCGTTTTGGCGGTTAAGGCACCGGGATTTGGCGATAGAAAAAAAGAGATGCTTCAAGATATTTGCGCTATTACCGGAGCGGAGTTTATTTCCGATGAGATGGGGAGAAAGCTGGAGAATGTCGATGTCTCTAACCTGGGCACTGCCCGCAGAGTGGTTTCAAACAAAGACAATACGACAATCGTTGACGGTAAAGGAGGAAAAGAAGCCGTCCAAAAAAGGGTGGCTCAAATCAAGGTCCAACTTCAAAAAAGCGATTCCGATTTTGATAAAGAAAAACTTCAGGAGCGTTTAGGCAAACTTTCGGGAGGGGTAGCGGTGATTAAAGTTGGTGCTCCCACCGAATCGGCTCAAAAGGAACTAAAACAGAGAGTAGAAGATGCGGTTCATTCCACTAAAGCGGCAATGGAAGAGGGAATTGTTCCGGGAGGCGGGATGGCGTTATTCAGCATTTTTAAAAAAGAATCGCCGGAACTGAAAGGAATTGATAAGCATGTGGCTGAAGCGGCCCAGCTGATTATCCGCAAAGCCTTACAGTCACCGCTGAAAGCGATAATCAGCAACAGCGGGGCTGACTTCAATGAAGTTATCAAGCAGCTGGAAGATAAAAAAGGTGGCATCTGGTTTGGTTTTAATGCCATGACCAATGAAATCGGGGACCTGAAAGAATCAGGAATCATAGATCCGCTAAAAATTACCAAAACCGCCTTTATTAATGCCCTTTCGGTAGCCAGCAATTATATTACTATCGGTGCTGCCATTACCGATTTGCCGGAAAAAGAAAAAGAAGAAAAAAGCGGAGGGCACATGCATGAGGGGGACTAAGTATTAACAACCAACAACCGACTAAACAATAAAACGCTCTTAAACAGGGCGTTTTATTTTTCTGCCGAAGATGATATAATTTCAACAATTAAGTAATATTAATTTATATGCAATTTTTAACGGGGAATGTGCTCTGGATATTGTTGATACTGGTCGTATTGGTTGTGATTTTTATTTATAACAGTCTGATTCGGGTAAGGAACAGGGTAAAAGAGGCCTGGTCCGACATCGAAGTCCAATTAAAGAGGCGTTATGACCTGATTCCCAATCTGGTTAACACGGTAAAAGGTTATATGGGTCATGAGCAAAAAGTTTTCAATGACGTCACTGAAGCCAGAAGCAAGGCCTTGGGTGCTACAACGAAAGAGGATAAATTGGGGGCCGAGAATCAATTAGCGGGAACTTTAAAGACGCTTTTTGCCGTTGCCGAAAATTATCCGGAACTTAAGGCCAACCAGAATTTTTTGGAACTTCAAAAAGAACTATCCGATACGGAAGATAAAATCCAGGCATCCAGAAGGTTTTATAACGGGATGGTTATGGATTTGAATACTCGAATCCAGACTTTCCCGACAAACATTTTGGCGCGGCTTTTTGGATTCAAACAGGAAGAATTCTTCGGGATAGAAAACGAAGAAGAAAAGAATCCGATCGAAGTAAAATTTTAATCAATATGCTAAATAGTTTAATTCCCGCCGAATTGGCAAGCTATAGCTGGGTGATTATAGTTTTGGCATTATGGTCGATTGTTTGGAAAGGATTGGCTTTATGGAAGGCAGCCCGGAGAGGTGAAAAATATTGGTTTGTCGCTCTGCTGGTTATTAATCTTGTCGGTCTACTGGAGATGCTTTACATCTTTGTGATTACTCCCTGGATTGATTCCCGCAAGGGCAAGAAAGAGGAACAGAATCCGGTGTAATTGACGCGAAAATCAAGTTATGCGAAAATTGCTCCGCGCCAAAACGCGGAGTAATTATTTAGAATTATAAAAATGACTCTCTACTCGTTTAAAAGCTCAAATATAAGAAAAACCTGGTTGATTTTTACGCTTTTTTTGATTGTAGTCATCGGCGTTGGCTGGATATTTTCTCTGGCTTATAACGATCCGGGGATTCTTTATATTGCCGTGGCTTTCAGCTTGATAATGAATCTTGTCGCCTACTGGAAATCTGACTCAATCGCCTTAACTTTAGCCAGAGCCCATGAGGCGCAACACGACCAGTACAAGGATTTGTATCATACCGTTGAAAATCTCTGCATAACCGCCGGAATTCCGATGCCTAAAATTTATGTCATTGACGATGCCTCGGTAAATGCCTTTGCGACCGGAAGGAATCCAAAGCATGCGACTGTCGCCGTAACCACCGGACTTTTAGCGCGTCTTGATAAGACCGAACTTGAAGGGGTTATCGCCCACGAACTTTCCCATGTCAGAAACTACGACACGCTTCTTTCGACTGTGGTCGTCATTCTCGTCGGATTCATTTCGATCATCTCCAATATATTTATGAGGAGTACGTTGTTTCGGGGAAGGAGCGATAGAAACAATCAGAATTCAATTTTTATGCTTATCGGTGTGATTACTGCTATACTGGCGCCGATAGCGGCCGTTTTGATTCAGCTGGCGATTTCAAGAAAGAGGGAGTTTTTAGCCGATGCTTCGGGAGCTTTGCTGACAAGATATCCGGAAGGTCTGGCATCCGCACTTGAAAAAATATCTGCCGACAGACCCCTTGTTTCGGCTCAGGGAGCGACGGCCCATCTGTATTTTGTGAATCCGTTTAAAGCTGATGGAGGCGGCGAGAAAAAAGTTTCTTTTATGGCTAAGTTGTTCATGACTCATCCTCCGATTGAAGAAAGAATCAAAGCATTGCGCCAGATGGCGTAAGATTTGGAAATTCTTGCTATTTTACAAGAACGATTTTATAGTGTCATTATGAAAGAAAATATTAGCGGACAAAAAGAGACAGCTTCTCCATCGGCGATTGATGATTATAAAAAACAGCTTGCGGAGCTTGTTAAAATCGGCAATGACCCCCATTTCAAATTTATAAACGTCGATAAACTTGAAGAAAAAGATATGCTGCTGTTCGGGCGCTATTTGGATAGAACATTAGACGAGGCGGACGTTAAAAAAAGAATGGAAACCGTCACGAGCGAATTGAAAGACAAAAAGCTTCCTTTTGAAGAAGCCATCAAAGATTCGCGAGTAAGTTTGTTGGCTTATCTGAACAACAAACTGACGGTTCAGAAATCAAAAGGGTTACAAAGGCCTTAATTGCTGCTATTAGGAGAGGTGCCCTCCTTCGTCCTTCGGTAAGCTCAGGACTTCGGACGGGCAAGCAAGAGTCCTGCCCTGCGCAGGCCAGAGGTTTAACCCCAGTAGTACAAACTTCGTTTGACTACGGGGCAAGTTGGCAGGTCGTGTTCCCAATTTGTTTCCGATATCATCGGAATAACAAATTGCAATCCCGCTTAAAGCGGAAGGGTGCAGGAGCGGTTTAACCCCAGTAGTACGAACTTCGTTTGACTACGGGGCAAGCTGGCTAGAGTTTTCCCTCTACCTATCCCGAGTGATACGAGGTTAAGTAGAGCAATCCCGCTTATGGCGGAGGGTTCGCATAGTGGTCTAGTGCGCACGCTTGGAAAGCGTGTGTGGGGTAAAACCCACCGAGAGTTCGAATCTCTCACCCTCCGCCATGCGCAGGACGAATCTCGCCCCTTCCGCTTTGTGCGGGAGAAAGCGTGTGTCCCGATAAATCGGGACCGCGAGTTCGAATCCCTCCCTCTCCGCCACGAGTATTAAATATCGGCATGACTTGAGTGGTTAAATAAATTATTAATATGTCCAACATATCTGAACTATTACCCAAAAAAATGATTGAGGTGATGAAGAAAAACGCA
>Ga0315293_10003824_pt1 | contig 14420 bp, 21 predicted proteins | sample YL17G13_20_MG_FD_203071 | JGI IMG/M metagenome (GOLD analysis project Ga0315293, IMG submission 203071) | Sediment microbial communities from Yellowstone Lake, YNP, Wyoming, USA - YL17G13_20 | ecosystem: Environmental > Aquatic > Freshwater > Lake > Sediment | place: USA: Wyoming | collected... | reverse complement strand
CAGGAAATAATCAGGAATGGATTCTATATCTCATTCTCCACCCAGGTCCTCTTTTCAAAGAATCACAGGAAGCTCGCCAAAGCCGTTCCGCTTGAAAGTATGCTTCTGGAGACAGATTCGCCTTTCCTTTCCCCGCACAAATATTTCAGGGAGAAGGGCGGCGAGAGCCCGCTAAGGCCTGGTTTCAGCCCGGAGAGGAACTATCCGTGGAACATCAGGTTCTCTGCAGAGAAGATAGCGGAGATAAAGAACGTCGCCGTCACCGAGGTGCTTGAGAGGACGGCCGGGAACGCCATCAGGGCATTCGGGCTGAGGATGTAATCCGGTGCGGGCCCACTGACAAACGCATTTATATGAGAAAACCAAATATTGATAGGTAATTTGTGTATTGCTATGACCGTAATCAAGACTTCTGAATCGCCAAAGCTCAAGAACCCCGTGCTCATAGAGGGCCTCCCGGGGGTGGGAAACATAGGAAGGGTGGCCGTGGGATACCTCATCAGCGAGATGAAGGCCAAGCTGTTCGCGACCCTATATTCGGAGTGGTTCTTCCCTTTCGTCATGCTCCAGGACAAGTACAAGATACACATGCTGAAGAACGAGTTCTACTACGTGAAGGCGAAGAGCACCAAGCAGAGGGATTTGATTTTCCTGATAGGCGACTGCCAGTCCCTTTCCCCGCAGGGCCATTACGAGGTCAGCGAGAAGATACTGGACTTCGCCCAGAAGCTTGGGGTTAAGGAGATAATAACCATCGGCGGCCTGGCCACCGGGGAGATGGAGAGCTCCGGCAAGGTCATCGGCTCGGCGACCGAAGAGAAGGTCATGAAGAAGTACAGCAAGTACAAGATCGACTTCAAAGCCGGGGAGAAGGTGGGCTACATAGTCGGCGCGGCGGGGCTGCTGCCGGCGCTCGGGAACGAGAGGGGCATGGAGGGCCTGTGCCTGCTGGGCCAGACGAGCGGCTTCCCCATCGTGACCGACCCGAAGGGCGCGGAGAACGTGCTCGGCGTGCTGGTGGAGATACTGAAGATGAAGATAGACATGGGCAAGCTGGAGAAGAAGGTGGAGGAGATGGAGGACTTCATGAAGAAGGTGGAGAGCCTGCAGAAGAAGGCCGTCACCGAGCTCGCCAAGGGCGCCAAACCGCCAACCGGGGAAGAGCTGAGGTACATCGGATAAGATATATAAAACCATGGCCACACTATTATTAAGTGATTTTTAATGGAGTTCTTGGGGTCTGGGGACATGAGAAAGCGCACGGATTACACCCACTATGAGAAGATAAGGATAATCGCAGCGAGGGCGCTGCAGATATCCCAGGGCGCGCCGGTCCTCGTAAAGATACCCAGGGGCATGATAAGCCCGCTCGAGATCTCAAAGCTCGAATGGGAGAATGAGATAATACCCATAGACACCAAGAGAAGGGTCCTGTGAATCCTTCGCGCCTCTTTCCTAGGATAGGTTTTAAAAAAACTTTCCAGTCATTAATTGTTATGGTTACCGGCGTGGCGTCTGACAGCGCTTTCTTCGGGGTATACATGGGCGGGGAGTTGATCCTGGCTCTTGCAGCTTCCGATGTCGGCAGCGTGCAGTTCCAGCTGCCAAAGGGCTATGAAACCAGGGGCATGGAACAAGCCGAATACGATGCATTTGCGAAATCCTGCCAGCAGCCAGAAAGGCCTCTTCCCAAATCCCCCCTCTGAAGGTGAAAAACCCTTTTCAATCAAATCGTTCCGGAATTCTTCAGGACTGACCGGATTTCCATGAAGACATCTTCCCTGGGCCTCTCGCCGTCCACGATGAACCAGCGGCCGAAGGCGTTCTCACCGGCCATGTCGTAGTAGCAGCGGTTGACCTTCTCGAGCAGGGCCCTGTCCTCCTCGTTCCTGTCGAGCCTGCCGTGCTCGCCCATCTTCCTCCTGGCCGATTCCTCCGGGCTTATGCGCAGGAAAATGACGGCATCGGGCCTGTGTATCCCGAAGTCCTCCGCGAATCGCAGGGCCTTCTTCAGGTAGAAGCCGCGGACGCCCTGGTAGGCCATCGCGGAGTTGAAGTAGCGGTCGCAGACCACGACCTTCCCTTCATTGAGCCAGCCCTCTATCTTCTCCTTGTCCTTGACCATGTCGCCGGCGTAGAGCAGGAACTGCATCTCCGTAGAGAGGCTGCGCTTCTTCTCAAGGAACTGGGCTATCAGCTTGCCCAGCACCCCGCCGTAGTCCGGGTAGCATATCCTTTCTGCCGGTATCATCTGGGTCTTGAGGTATGCAAGGAGCATCTTGCTTTGAGTCTCTGTCCCTGCGCCGTCAATGCCCTCGAAAACCACCAGCTTCCCTCTCATTTCCCGTACTTCCTCAGCAGCTCCACGATCTTCGGCACCATCTTCTCCGGCCCGGCCGTCGCATAGAAGTCCTTCAGCAGGCCCTTCTTCGTGTAGTATTCGATAAGCGGTTTGGTCTGCCTGTCATAATTCCTCAGCCTCTCCCTTATGACCCCGGGCTTGTCGTCGGCCCTCTGGTACAGCCCGCCTCCGCACTTGTCGCACTTCCCTTCCTTCTTCGGGAGCATCGGCGGCATCTCAATCCCCTGGCGGTGTATTGAGGCTATGTTGTAGATGTCCCCGCAGGCCCTGCATACCCTCCTGGCGGATATCTTCTCGATGAGTATGTCCTCCGGGAGCACTATGTTGAGCGCTGCGTCTATCTTGAGCATCCCGTCCAGCGCCCTAGCCTGCTCCAGCGTCCTCGGGAAGCCGTCCAGTATGAAGCCCTTCCTGCAGTCGGGCTTCTTCAGCCTTTTCGCGAGCGCCTCGATGACGATGCCGTCCGAGACCAGACCCCCGCTCTCCATTATGCCCTTTATCTTCTTCCCGAGGGCCGTCCCTTTCTTAACCTCTTCCCTGAATATGTCGCCTGTGGATATGTGGGCTATGCCGAGTATCGGGGATACCCGTGACGCATAGGTCCCTTTGCCCACGCCCGGCGGCCCCAGAAACACGAACTTCATATTATCACGACACCTTTTTACCTCTGTCCAGCTTTATTTTTAATCATAGTTTATTGAATTATGCTGAATTAGAATTTTAAGTCTTGAGCCAATATAAAAGCTTATCGTCTTTTGAGCCGCTCTTTTTCATCTGATAAGTCATTGACATCCAAAAAGATTAATATTTTAGCCGCGAATAATATTACATGAAAGCAATCGTAGGTGGTGGCGGCTTCCTTTTCAGGTTCATGATATCGGGCATCACTGCCATCCTCGTCGTGTCGACGCTGTCCCTCGCCATAAACTTCTTCGCAGGAGGGGCTGGCGCCAGCGGTGTCACAGGCAAGGTCGTCCAGCCGGAACCCGGCTCGGCGGTGCTGTACATACTGCTGGAAGCCATCGTGGGCGCGCTGACCTTCGTGGGAAGCTTCAAGGTAGTCTCCAGGAAGAAGTGAGCCCTGCAAATCTGAATGTGCGCGTTTTTCACTAGTGACTATTTCTTGCGCATCTCCATGAAGTAGTAGAGTATCATTCCTATTATATAGGTCAGGACAAGGAGGAGTATCCACATCACCCTGTCGCCGTTCCTGAACTTCTTCCTCTTGGCGCAGTCGACTATCATCCATATCCAGGCGACGAATGCAAGGACTAAAAGAACGATTACCGCCAAGACTATGAGGATTACCCCGATGGTCATCGCGGACCCCGCCATGTCCAAGCCGGTTGCCATTATGATAATTGGTTCTGCGGATTTAAAACCGTTTCAGCCGACAGGGAACCATTCGAAGGATGCCCGTTCCTGAAATACGGCCCGATCGCAGCATAAACCATGTCCGGATCCAGCCCGGGCTTCGCTTCAAGGACGACCTCGACCCTGCCTATCCGGCCGCAGAGCTTCAGCGTATCCGGCAGGCTCCTTCCGTCCAGCTCCTTGTATCCGCATACGAGCTTCACGGCGCCGGGGTAATTCCTAAGCGTCCGGACAATGTGCGCAATGGACACCGGCTCGAGCCCCTCCGGCGCCGCCACATCGAAGACCCTTGAGTGCGCAGGGAAATCATGATGCCTGAATGCCTCCCTGGCGCCTTCCGCACGGTCACCGGGCCTCCCTGCCAGCGGGTCCCCAAGCATCCCTGCAGCCTCCTCGATCAGCAGCCTTGTGATTGCAGGGTCCCCGCCCAGGCTCTTCCCGTGCAGCGTTATGACCTTCCCTTCCTCGAGCATTGGTTCAATGACTTCCCAGTGCCCGTGCTCCGCCGGGTCCAGGATGTATCTTCGGTAATGGCATGCCGTCGCCACTTTGCCCCTGTACCTGCCTATCATGTCGGCGACCCTGGGCGCTGCCCGGGCGTGCCGGATTGCGAAGCCCTGCGAGAAGTCATAGGTCCCGAGGACTGCGCCCGCCGCGATGCAGATGTCATCCGTAGGGAAAAGGCCGGCCTCTGAGCCATCCTGTCCGGCATAAGCGCCCTGCGCCGGGGCTGACTTGGCGATGTCGGAAGGGTGACATCCGATGACTATCAGCCCTCCGCTTGTCTTTAGCGCGCCCGTGTACATCTTTCCCAGCAAATCCCTGAAGTATCTCATCAAACCCCTCCTGCTCATAGGAGATAGATTATATGTTGCAGCACCCTTTTAAACTTATTCCCAAATTTTCTCCATAAACGGTGTTATTTTTATAAAATTTTAATAATATGAAAAAAAATTCCAGAAAATGCGGCAATAACAAAATTCTGTGTGGTGACCTAGTTATCCGGCAGCTTGATCCCGATGACCTTTGATTCGCCGTCCTCCATGCTGACGCCGTAGACCTGGTCTGCCTCTTTTATCATCTGGTCGTTGTGGGACACTATGATGAACTGGGCCATCTTGCTGTGCTTCCGCACCAGCTCAGCGACCCTCTTGGTGTTGGACTTGTCCAGGGCAGCATCGGCCTCGTCAAGTATGTAGAACGGAGCAGGCTTGTAGTTCTGGACTGCCAGGAGGAAGGCGAACGCCGTCAGCGTCTTCTCGCCTGTCGACATGGAGTCTATGTTGAGCAGCTTCTTGCCTGGGGGCGTCGCATATATGAGGAGCCCTGTCTCCATGTCCCCCATGTTCTCAAGCCTCAGGTCGGCCTCGCCGCTGGTCAGCTCGATATACACCTGCTTGAAGTGCTTCGCTATCCTCTCAAGAGTGATGTTGAAGGTCTCCCTCTTCTTCTTCTCTATGTCCTGTATGGTGGCCTCTATGCTGTTCTTCTCCTCGACTATCTTGTCCACCTTCTTCTTGAACTCGTCGAACTCCCTGCTGAAGGACTCGAACTCGTCTATGGCCTTCAGGTTTATCGGGCCCATGGCGTCCATCTCCTGAATCAGCCGGCCCCTCTTCTCCTCAAGGGCCGTCATCGGCTGCCTGAAAACTTCGCTGGCCCTTATCTCCTGCTCCATGTGCATGTACCTCTCCCAGTCCATCTTGGCTGATTCGGAGTTGGCCTCGTACTTCGCCTTCCGGACGCTTATCCTCCCGCTCTCCTCCTGCAGGGACGTCCTCTTCTCATAGAGCAGGTCGCGCTTCTCCCTGAGCCCCTCGACCTCGAGGGCAATCTTCGTGCGCTTCTCCTCCAGCTGCTTTATGTTCTCGAACTTCTCCTCCTTCCCGCCCAGCGACCTGAGCTCGTTCTCCAGCTGCTCCAGGTCCAGCTTCAGGGTGTCGTTCTCGCCCTCCAGGTCCTTCCTGGCGTTGAGGTACTGCGTGATGTTGGCGCCGCCGCCTCCGGGGCCCTTCCTGTAGAATCCTCCCGTGAGGGCGCCTCCCTTCTCGGCAAGGTCGCCGTCCAGCGTGACCATCCTGGGGAAGTCCCTCGCCTTCATGAGCTCCCTGACCTTTTCGATGTCGTTGACGCAGGCCGTAGAGCCGAGGACGAAGTTGACTATGCCGGTATACTTCGGGTCGTGGTGGACGAGGTCCGAGAGCCAGCCTATGCAGCCCTTGGGCAGGTCGCCCTTGGGCCTCGGCATGATCTTGTTCATGGGCAGGAACCTGGCCCTGCCGATCCTGCCGGACTTTAGGTAATTGATGCATTCCACTGCCTGATTATGATTCTCGACAACGACGTCGCCAAGATGGCCCCCGGCCGCGACCTCAACGGAGACCTTGTACTTCGGCGGCACCATGACGAGCTGGGAGAACGTGCCCTTCACGCCGGGCTTGTCGAGGATGGCCTTGACTGCCGGGCTCTCCCTGAAGTCGAGGCTCGACAGCTGGTCTATCATCTCGCCGAGCCTGTCGATCTCCCGGAGGTTCATCTTTATCCTTTCCTTCTTCATGGAGATGCGGGACTGTAGCTCTCCGAGCCTGCTCGCCTCCTCCATCTTCACGGAGGCCCCGAGAATCTTCTTGGTTACGGCCTCTGCCTCGGCCTCCTTCCCGGATATCTGCTTCTCCAGCGCCCCCACCTCGTCAGAGAGCTTCTTGGCCTCGGCCTCCTTCTCCTCCGTCCCTTTCTCGGATTCCTTCAGCCTGCTCTCCAGCATCGTGAAGTTCTTCAGAATGACCGTGGCCGCTATGAGCCTGAGCATGTCCTGCTTCCTCTTGTACTCGAGCGCGGCGTCCCTCTCGCTCTTTATCTTCATCATGAGCTCGTCCTTCTGCTGCAGCACTATCTCCGCCTCCCGGACCTTCTCCTCCACCTTCGCCATCTCCTTCATGGCCTTCTCCTTCTTCTCATCGTACTCGGTTATCCCGGCTATCTCGTCTATGACCTTCCTCCTCTCCACCGGATTCTTCTCTACGATGTTCGTCACGTCGCCCTGCTGTATCATGTTGTGCCCGTCGCTGGCGATGCCGGCCAGGGCCAGCAGGTCCATGACCTCCTGCTTGGTCGATATCTTCCCGCATATCCTGTAGGTGCTGACGCCCGCCCTGTTCACCCTCCTGGAGACGGTGACCGGGTTCTCCTGGACTGGTATGACCTTCTCCGAGTTGTCGAGGTGCATGGTGACCTTGGCGTACTCGGATGCGCCCCTCTTCTGGTTTCCCTGGAATATGAGCTCATGCGCCTTCTTGGCCCTGAGGGACTTGGCCGCGCCGCTGCCGAGGACGAAGTAGATGGCGTCGGCTATGTTCGTCTTCCCAGAGCCGTTCGGGCCCGTTATGACTGAGAAGCCGGAATCGAAAGGTATCGATACCTTCCTCTTGAACGACTTGAAGCCCTCGAAAACAAGCCTCTCGATTCTAACCATACTCTTATTTGTCCGAATAATCTTTTATAATTTGCACCGGGTTTGCATTTACTATGGATTTCGAGCCCATCAGTGGACCCCCGGTATCATTCCTCTTGATTGAAACAGGAAGATATATAAACTTAGGTTGATATATATAAACTTATATGGACACATATAAACTGGAATGGACTATACTTGAGACTAAGATATTTTCCTTACTGTGCATAAAGGCTGGGGAAAAACTTAGCCAGAGGGAAATAGCTAAGATTCTGCAAGTTTCTCCGACTGCCGTTGCCAACTCTATAAAGAGACTCAAACAAAGTAATCTCATAGAAGTCGAGATTACCAGGACGGCCAATCTGATTTCATTCAACCGGGGTGAACGGAAGGCATGCGAGCTGAAAAGAGTGGAGAACCTGAAGAACATCTATACCTCCGGCCTTTCGGAATATCTGGAAAGGGAGCTGGCCGGCGGCACGGTAATTCTTTTCGGGAGCTATGGACGAGGTGAGGACACGAACACCTCCGATATGGATATCGCGGTAATAGAAAGAAAAGACAAGATGCTTGAGCTTGAGAAATATGAGCGGATCCTCAACAGGAAGATAAACGTGAATTTTTACGAATCGTGGAAAAAGATACACGAGCACCTGAAAAATAACATCCTGAATGGAATTGTTCTGCATGGGAGTATAGAATTATGAGCCGCTTGAACGCATTTGAAGAATTCATAAAATACGGAGTCGTTAAGAAGGTTTCAGTTAACAGGGAAAGAGCAAAGAGCCTGATTATTGAATCCGACAGGAAAATGCGCATATTGAAAGAGCATCTGGATAAAATGGGTGTCAGGAATGATAACGCGAACGACTATGTCGAATACTGTTACGATACCATAATGTACCTGTTGAGGGCGAAACTGTACCTTGACGGGCATTCAGCCAGCGGACAGGGGGCCCACGAGGCTGAGGTTTCTTATCTATCGAAACTCGGCTTCAGCGTGAAGGACGTCACATTCGCAGACCAGATGAGGTATTTTAGAAACGGGATACTTTATTATGGTACTTCCCTTGACAAGGAATATGCGGAAAAGGTAGTTGAATTTACCCAAAGGATATATCCAAAGTTGAAATCTATGGTAAGTTAGATATTACCTTCGAATCAGCAATCAGATTCTTTCATAATTTTGATTCTGCACGCTGTTCAGGAAAGGTGCAACCGGCATAAGCATATATTATTTTCTTCCATTCAATTAACCATGGGAAGAGCGACACTTACCTTCACCGGTGAACCAGAGTACATGGGCGTCGCGTCCTTTGACATGGACGGCGTGCTGGTGAGAGGCAATTCCAACATGTTGGTGGCACGTGAGCGCGGCATGGAAGATCTTGCCCGGGACCTCGAGGCGAGGAGGGCGGCCGGAGAGATATCCACCGCGCAATACAATGAGGGAATTGCACCCGTATTCGAAGGCCTGGGGCATTCAGACATAAGGGGCTTTTGGGAAATGCTGCCGAAGATAGGCGGTATTGGTGACACTGTGGCGGTTCTCGCGGCAGATAGGATTGTGCCTGTGGTATCTACTTCGGGCCTTGGCGACTTCGCCGAACAGTTCGCCGTCAATTATGGCTTTGCGGCGCATCTCGGTGCCGGGCTTGAATACGGCCCCGATGGCAGGGCGACGGGAAAGAGGACGAGCTGCGTGGAGCCGCAGGACAAGGTCCCTTTCGCGCGCCAGATTTGCATTGCGAAAGGCGTGCCGTATTCAGATCTCGTCGTTGTGGAAGATTCCATTTCAGGACTGCCGCTGCTGGAGTGGGCCCAAGGCAACGGGGGCACCGGAATAGCTTTCAATTACGACCCCAGCCTGGATGGGAAAGCCGGCCATTATGTGAAGAGCGGCGATATCGGCGATATCCTGCATATTGTCATGAGGGCCCTCAGGGTGCAGGAAAGAAGGACTGCCCTCGAGCTCAGATGAATCATTCCAATCCGGGGGCAAGCTATATTTTCAGGAATGCATAATATATTCAGATGAATCATGAAGGGCAGGAAAAGGAAGCTCAGGGTCCTGGTGAAATCCGCAGCCGGGTTCTTCCTCCTGTTGATTCTGTTCGGCATAATCCTGGAGATGACGGGAACCGGGCTGGCCGGCAGCAATCTTATTTATCTTGTATGCTTCGTCATCCTGCTGTTCCTGATGATCGACCTGTACAAAATGGAGATGAAGGCCGGCAGATGGCTCAGGAGGAAGCTGAAGAAGATCTGAGGCCCGCTATTTGCTTTGCTGCATGATGCCGGAAGGCAGGCGCTACATCCAGAAGCTCACATCGGTTTCTACATGTTCTTTTCTTAGTTCTCTCCTGACTTCCTTCCTGACTTTGCGGCTGGCTATGGGTTCGACGTCCACCAGCGTCGCGCCCCTTTTCCTGTATTCCTCGTCCAGCACAACGCCCGCGACAACGACCGAACCGTCTCCGCCTTCGCCGTCCAGTCTGAAATAGGCCACCTGGTCGCCGCGGGGCGTATAGACATATCTCACGGGGGATCTCCGCGACCTGAGATGGCCCGCATAGGCGCTCCCTTCTTTAGCACTGATCACCAGCTGCTCCGGCATAAAAACACCTTATAGTTGGTTTTCATGAAAAAACTTATATGTCTTCGATGCGCGTTCCCACCCGTTTTTTAAGGCGCCCGGACAACTATTATCAATGAAGCGTGCGATCATGCATGAAGCCCTAAGCGATGATGTGAGGAAGACCATTCTCGGCTTCCAGAGGAGCGAGATAACGGAGCATCATATCTACAGCAGGCTTTCCCGCTCAATGAAGGATTCCCACAACAAGAAAATATTAAAGACCATCTCAGAGGACGAGCTGGGCCATTACAACTTCTGGAAGAAGCACACCGGCGAGGATGTCAAACCCGATATGCTGAAGATATGGAGGTATTTCATCATCGCGAAAATACTCGGGCTTACCTTCGGTGTGAAACTCATGGAGAACGGCGAAAAGCATGCGCAGGCCGTTTATGACATGATTTCAAAGGCGGTGCCTGGAGCCAGGGCCATCGAGAAGGACGAGGACAGGCATGAAAGAGAGCTCATAGGCATGATTCAGGAGGAGAAGCTGAAGTATGTAGGCTCCATCGTGCTCGGCCTGAATGATGCGCTCGTGGAGCTTACCGGCGCGCTGGCGGGTTTTTCATTCGCGCTGCAGAATGCCGGCACCGTCGCGCTTGCGGGGCTCATAACCGGCGTGGCGGCCGCGCTGTCCATGGGCGCTTCGGAATACCTTTCCACGAAGTCCGAGGGCTCCTCCGGGAAGAAGAGCCCGGGGAAGGCATCAGTATACACCACAATCGCCTACATGCTCACCGTGCTGGCGCTGGTGGCGCCCTTTCTTATATTGAACAATGTCTTCCTGTCCCTTGGAATTACGATTTTCATCACCATAGCGGTGATTTTCTTCTTCACCTTCTACATCTCGGTCGCGAAGGGCCTCAGCTTCAAGAGGCGTTTCACTGAGATGCTCGTAATCAGCCTTGGCGTCGCAGGCGTGTCGTTCGTCATAGGGGCCCTCATCAAGGTGTTCCTGAACATCAGCGTTTAGTAAGAGGGAAAGAATCACTCATCGGAATGGTGGCTGAATAAAATATTTAACCGGCCTTTGTCCATTAAGTATAATATGAGATCGGGTTTGGGCTTCCACCATTTCCACCTCAGAAAGAGGATTCACCAGAAGCACGAGAAGTACCCGCATCCCGACAAGTGGAAGAACCTGATGGACAGGCTGGTCTATTTCTTCGGGGTGTTCGGCCCGGTCATGACCATACCGCAGGTTGCCCAGGTATGGATAGGGAAGGACGCACGGGGCGTCTCGCCAATCTCCTGGGGCGCATATATCATAAACGACGTTTTCTGGATAACCTATGGGGTCATGCACAGGGAGAAGCCGATAATCCTGATGTACATACTATGGGCAGTCCTTAACAGCCTGGTGATGATCGGGGCCATCATATACGCCTGATGCCGTCTTCAAATATCTATTTAAGTAAGCTGCATGTAAAGAACTGAGATGGAGGGACAAACATGTCAAAGATAATTGTTTATTCCACGCCGACCTGCCCATACTGCCACATGCTCAAGGACTTCCTCAGGGAGAGGAAGGTCAAGTTCGAGGACGTCAATGTCGCTGAGGACCATGAGGCGGCCCAGAGGATGATCGAGAAGTCGGGCGAGATGGGCGTGCCGCAGATCGAGATAAACGGGAAAATAATCGTGGGCTTCGACAAGGCGGCCATAGAGGCCGAACTGAAAAAGATGAAGGCTTAGCATTCCACGGAGTTGCCCTTTGCCTTTTTCTTTATTTATCCTTTTGCGGAATTCTATATCGTGGTGGTACAATATGAAGCTCTACGACACCATGATAATCGGCGCCGGGATTGCAGGAATTACGGCCGCGCTCTTTGCGGCCAGGAAGAGGATGGGGTTCGAAATAGTCGCTTCCGAGTTCGGCGGCCAGATGCTCATCAGCGGCGAAGTGCACAACTATCCCGGGCTGCCGGATATACCAGGCCTCGAGTTGCGCGCTATTCTGGAAAAGCAGCTCGCCTTGGCGGGCGGGCCGAAGGCCAGGGAAGAAACCGTCATCGAAATTAAGAGGTCCGGCTTGAATTTCAAAGTGATGACTGATAAAAACATGTACGAAGCGCAGACCGTGATAATAGCGACCGGCTCAAAACCCAAAAAGCTCGATGTTCTAGGTGAGGAGAGGCTTGCCAGGAAGGGCGTGGCCTACTGCTCGATTTGCGACGGTCCGCTGTTCTCCGGGATGGAGGTCGCCATCATAGGCGGCGGGAACTCGGCGCTCCATGCCGTGGACTTCATGAAGGACATAGCTTCAAAGATATATCTTGTCGCAAGGTCCGACAGGACGAGAGGCTTTGAAAGCCTGCTGGAGAAGGCGAAGAAGAACCCGAAGGTGAAAATCATATTCAATGCCGACGTGAAGGAAATCCTTGGCGGGAGATTCGTCTCGGGCATAAGGTACGAGCAGGGCGGGAAGCAGAAGGAGCTGAAGGTCGGGGGAGTGATAGTCGAGATCGGCAGGACCCCGGGCACCGGGCCGTTCAGGGGGCTCCTTGATTGTGACGAGGCAGGCCACATAAAGACCGACTGCCAGGGGCAGACCAGCATGCCCGGCATATTCGCCGCCGGCGACTGCACCGCAGGCCACGATTACCAGTACATAATCTCGGCGGGCCAGGGATGCATGGCGCTGCTCAGGGCGGCCAGGTACCTGGCCACGAAGAAATAGGTTTAGGAAGTGATGCTATGTACATCCCTGTGATACTCGGGACTGCGAGGGATGGCAGGTTCTCCGAGAGCGTTGCGAAGTTCATGCTGGAGGGAGCAAGAAAGGCCGGACTGGAAAGTGACAGAAGGCTCTCAACTCCGCAAGGGAGAAGGGATAAAAAACTTACCGATAAAGTGATCATATGAGTTGCGCAAGCACTTTCATCTGCGTTTCCGTTCTGCTGGCAGTCGTGGCCATAGTACTTGCCAGCGGATGCGTCCAGCAGGGCTCGACATCCCCGGGCGCCGGCGGCATCGTCGCCAGTCCGCCTGCAGGTTCCTACGGGCAGGCACCGGGCCAGGGCCAGACATCCGGAGGGAATCAGCAGCCTGCAGCGAACAATTATAATGTCGAAATCAGCGGCCTGTCATTCAACCCGCAGGAGTTAAGCGTAAAGAAGGGTGACGCGGTTACCTGGACTAGCATGGATTCTGTCCCCCATACGATAACCTCTGATTCAGGCGTGGAGCTCAATTCAGGCCTCCTGGCAAAGGGCGTCAGCTATTCCCACACATTCACGCAGGAGGGGACCTTTGCCTACCACTGCAGGATACACACTTCCATGAAGGGCACGATCACCGTTGAAAAGTGATTCCAGGCCCGGGGGAAACGGGACTCCTAATTTTAATCAGAAAAGCGAATACATTATAAAGGAGCATCGCCATGACACAGGACATATACAGGGAATCCCTTGAGCTGCACGCGCGGAAGAAAGGCAAGCTCGAGATATGCCCGAAGGTCAGGCTGAAGACCAGAAGGGACCTGGCGCTGGCCTACACGCCTGGCGTCGCAAGGGTCTGCAGCGAGATAGCGAAGAACAAGGACCTGGCCTATAAGTACACCATAAAATGCAATACCGTCGCCATAGTCACCGACGGCTCCCGCGTCCTGGGCCTTGGCGACATAGGCGGGCATGCGGCGATACCGGTGATGGAGGGCAAAGCCATCCTGTTCAAGGAATTTGCAGGGATTGACGCCTTTCCCATCTGCTTTGAAGGTTATCACACGGATTTCATCGAAGATGTGAAAAATATCGCTCCCGTATTTGGGGGGATAAACCTGGAGGACATTGCAGCGCCCAAGTGCTTCAGGGTGGAGGAGGCGCTTCAGGACATAGGCATCCCTGTGATGCACGACGACCAGCACGGGACGGCGGTTGCCGTCCTGGCTGCGCTGATCAATGCCTGCAGGGTGACTGGGAAAAAATTCGAGGATATCACCGTCGCCGTATCCGGAGCGGGCGCCGCGGGATACGGCATAACCAAGCTTCTGACCTGCTCCGTGACGGAGAAGGCGCTGTGCACGAAGGTGAAGGACATAATCGTCTGCGACACCAAGGGCACACTTTACAGGGGAAGGCACGACCTTCCGCACAATCATCATAAGAATATAATCGCCCAGGCTACCAATCGCGGGAACATGCGCGGCAGCCTGAAAGAAGCAATCGAAGGGGCGGATGTTTTCATAGGCGTGTCAGCGCCGGGGATTGTCACGGAAGAGATGGTCAGGTCCATGAACAGGGACCCCATAGTGCTGGCGCTCGCGAATCCAACCCCGGAGATAATGCCTGCTCTGGCGAAAAAGGCTGGCGCCGCCGTAGTGGGGACAGGGAGGTCGGACTTCCCGAACCAGATAAACAACGTCCTTGCGTTCCCGGGTATCTTCAGGGGGGCGCTCGACGCCTCGGCGACCAGGATAACTGACGAGATGAAGTACGCGGCCGCCCACGCCATCGCAAGCTACATAAAGAATCCCGCGAAGCACAGGATACTCCCGAGCGCGCTTGACAGGAAGCTCGCCAGGCACGTGGCCGCTGGCGTGAGAAGCGCTGCCATGAAATGCGGCGTCTCAAGGGAAGTTTGAACAATCCGGGGAA
>Ga0315293_10003821_pt1 | contig 14429 bp, 16 predicted proteins | sample YL17G13_20_MG_FD_203071 | JGI IMG/M metagenome (GOLD analysis project Ga0315293, IMG submission 203071) | Sediment microbial communities from Yellowstone Lake, YNP, Wyoming, USA - YL17G13_20 | ecosystem: Environmental > Aquatic > Freshwater > Lake > Sediment | place: USA: Wyoming | collected... | reverse complement strand
CCGCGTTCACCACCACGGGTGAGTGCACGAGCACCAACTACACGTCGAAGGGCGCGGCCCTAGCCAACCCCACGGTCACCGAATCCCCCACGGGCTCCATCATGTGGGACAACACGGCCGACGTGTCCTGGACGCCCGTCACGCTGACCTCGCAGGGCGGGATCGTCATCGACGGTACGACCGGCACGGTCCTCATCATGGGGATCTACTGGGGCGCAGAGTACACCGCGACCGCAGGGACGTTCACGGTTACGCCTAATGTCCTTGGACTTTTGACCCTGGCTAACCCGGCGTGATTTCCTAAGCGTTGAGGAACACCTGCGATGTGGCGGGCTGCGGCCAGTTCTGTGTCGGCCGCGGCCCGTGCCGCGGCTGACGACGCCTCCAACAAGGGGGCTTAGATGTTCGTGACCTTCGTCGAGGCTAAGAAGGCCGTAGACCCCGCGACCGTCCATGCTACGGTCTCTCGTCCCCCGGACTTCCCGACGCTATCCGACGCCATCTATCAGTCCACGTCCAAGAGCCTCGGTGCGGCGGGAAGGCTCTACGGCTACGGCGTGCCGCTCTCCGACCCGGAGCCGGACGGCCTGACGCCCGGAGCCACGATCTACGCCTGCGTGACCTGGAGCGGCACCGCCTACGGGACCGGCTCGCTCGTTCATACCTGCATGGCCTACCGCTGGTTCTACGACCAGTCCCCGACGGGCGTGACGCCATATGGCAACGGTTTCCAGGGGACGGTCGGGACCTCGACCATCTTCGTGCTGCCGCTCGTAGTGGGGGCGTGATGGCCGCTCCCGCGATAGCAGAATCCACCGAACACGTAGGCGGGGCAGGAACCAGTTGCACCATCACCGGCACCAACATGCCGAACTGGGCGGCCGGGGACATCTGCCTCATCTTCACCACGACGGACGGCGCGGGGAACGCCCAGACCGCGCACTTCGCCGTAGCCGGGGGAGACCAGGCACTCACCCTCATCGCATCGAACACGGTTGATACGCCGTCGAGCCACTGGTTCTACCGCTACTGCACCGGGGCCGAACTCGACGTAGACCTGCACATCCTCGGGACGAACAGCGAACCCTACTACGTCGTCGCCATGCGAATCCCGGTAGGCCACGAGTACGCGCTCATCATCCCCGCCGCCGTAGTGGCAACCACCGCGAACCCGGACCCGCCAGCCGTCCCCGCGCTCAAGGAATCCCGCGATGTTCTCTATCTCGCGGCCACATCTCACGACCACCTCGATACCTGGTCGAGCGACCCGAGCGGCTACGCCACGGTCCAGAATGGCAACTCCGGCACGGGGTCCGGCGACTGTGGCGGTGCGGTCGCCTACCTCGCGGTCACTGGTTCGGACGCAGTAGACCCCGGCACGTTCACGAACTCCGGTTCTGAGGAAACCGTAGCCTGGACCATCGCGGTTCTGGGGGACCTCTCTCCAGTGGTGGCGGAGAACAACGTCGTGGCGGTGCCGGCGGCTACCGTCCTCGGTGTTGGCAAGGCCACGCTCTATGAGCAGGAGATATGCTCCTTCACTCCCCGCGAGTCTTGCTCTATCGAGAAGGTCGCGTTCTACGCAGCGAAGGCCGGTAGCCCCACCGACGACATGCAGGTGTCTATCCGCACCGCTTACAACGGGGCCGACGCAGCGACGACGGGGGCGGTAGATGTTCAGGCTGCGGGATGGTATGAGGGGACGTTTGCATCACCCTATGCAGTCACCGCCGGAACCGTTTACTGGCTTGCCTTTCAGCGGACAAGCACCCTGAGCGACACGAACTACTACAACGTCTATTACAACACGGCGGCTGGCAGCGTTTGGAGATTCACCAGTCCTAGTACCTACTACGAATATGCCAGCCTGGCCCTCGCCTTCCAAGCTCGTAAGACCAGCGGCACCAACGCCGCTTTCACCGCGACAGCGGTTGCCACGACAACCACCGTCCCTGCTCCTACCGTAGCCGCCACCAAGACCGCGAGCATCACCGCCGTCACCGTAGCTGTCGTAGCCGCGCTCCCGGCCGCCACGAAGGCGGGTGCGTCGAACCTCACAGCCACGACAGTCGCCACCGCTGCGGCCCTCCCCGCGCCGACGCTGGCCGCTGGGGCTATCGTCCTGGCCTCTACGGTCGCCGTTACTGCTGCGGTTCCTGCACCAACGGTCGCAGCGACGGCGAGCCCGACCATCACGGCGACAACCGTTGCCGTCATCGCTTCGGTCAATGCCGGGACAGAGAGTGGCGAGGCCCGCGCCCCTCCGGCTACCGTGGCCGCTCTTGCGGCCATGCCCGCACCGACCGTGGCTGGAGGAACAGGCGCAACAGCCAGTCCCGCTACGGTCGCCACCGTAGGGGCTATCCCTGCTCCTGCGGTTGCTGCTGTCCAGAACCCGACCGCCAGCCCCGCTACTGCGGCTGCGGTCGTTGCTATCCCCGCACCGACTATCGGCGGTGACGCCTACGAAGTAGCGGCTCCTGTTGCCGTCACGGTTGCTGTTCCGGCTCCTACGATCACCGCCACCGAGGGCGCGACCGTCGTCGCCACCACGGTCGCCGTCTCCGCCAGCGAGCCAGCACCCCCCGTTACTGCTGATTCCAACGTGGTAGCGGATACCGTAGTCGCTATATGCGACCTTCCTACCCCCGATGTTGCTGCTGGCGCGAGCATCACGCCTACGGAACTCGCAGTTGCCTTCACCGTTCCCGCTCCCACGGTCACCGGCAGTGAGGCGGTAAACGCCACAGCCCTACCTGATGCCGCAGCCGCAACAATCACAACCCCCGTGCCTACGGTTGTGGTTTCTTGCGCCGTCACCCCCGCTGCCGCTTCTGCACAGGTCGCAGTACCGCTCCCAACCACGGTAGGCACGGCTGGTGCTATCGCGATACCGGACACCGTGGCTGTTACCGCCACTGTTCCGGGGGCCACCATCGGCGGGAATGCGGTCGAAGTAACCGCGCCCGTTGCTATCACCGCCGCGATCCCCGTCCCCACCGTCGTCGCCACCGAGAACGCCACACTCGTCCCCAACGCGGTAGCCGTCACGGTCGCCGTCCCTGCCACGACGACCGCAGGCACGGCCGGGGCCACTGCTCCGCCGGATGCCGCGGCCATCGCCGTCGCGGTTCCCGCCCCAACGGTTGTGGGGGTAGGGACCGCCACCGCGGCACCTGCCACCGTTGCCGTCATCGCCTTGATGCCCACTCCGGTCGTCACCGCCACGGCGGGCACCACCGTTGTCCCTGATTCGCTAGGGATCACGGCGGCGATTCCCTCGCCCACCATCACGGCGACAGGGAACGCCACGGTGGCCCTGGATACGGTCGCTGCCCTCGTCGCCATCCCGACCCCGACCGTAGCGGGAACGGCCGGGGCTACCGCTGCACCTGCCCCGGTTGCTGTTCTCGCCGCTGCCCCTGCCGTCACTATCGCGGGTACTGCCTACGAAGTAGCCGCGGCTGTCGCGGTGGCCGTAGCGGTCCCAACCCCGACCGTCGTCGCTACTCAGGCCGCTACCGTTGTACCTACCTCTGTCGGGGATGTCATCACCGTTCCTGCCCCCTCAGTTGCGGGCGCTGGCTCTGTCACGCCGCCCACTGTTGCTGCGGTAGTTGCCGTACCTGTTCCGACCATCGCTACGGAACAAAACGCCGTCGTGGTTCCTGCGACGGTGACTGTTGTCGCTGCTGTTCCTGGGCCGGCGGTTGTGGGGACGACCATCGCCACGTTCTACTCAAGCACGGCGGATGGATACATCGAATCCTGGGACACCGACTACGCTGATGCTCGGGCGGGAAGCAATCTGTGGGCCAATGACTCCTACGCAAGCTCCAGCGTCGGCCAGGACATCAGCGCCTACTACTGCGCCGAACGGTTCTTCTCCTTCGACACCTCGCCGATAGGTCTCGGTGCCATCCTCACGGCAACACTCAGCCTTTGCGGAGCCTCCGACAGCTCGGTCACCGACTTCGTCATCGAGGCGCGGATACACGACTGGGGCGAAACACTCACCACCGCCGACTGGATAGCAGGAGCCGATCTCGGAAACGATACCCTGGTCTGTCACTACGACACGACCGACGGCTGGGCCTACTCCTCCAGTGAGCCCAAGGCCAACGTCTTTACCGACGATGCACTTGCGGCCAACATAGACGGAACGGGAACCACCTACCTGATCTGTTCTTCCTCGCGTCAGCGCCTCGACACCACCCCAACCACGAAGGAGAAGGTCGAGATATGGAACGCAGACAAGGGCGGTGCTTACCGCCCTTGTCTCACCGTTGAGTACATCCCGGCGGCGGACGCCGCACTTCCCGCCGATACCGTCGCGATCACCGCCGCACTTCCCGCCCCGGCGGTTAGCGCATCGGTGGTTGTCGCACCCGACACCGTCGCCGCCATCGCGCTGACCCCGGCTCCGGTCATCACCACGACGGTCAGCGCCACGGCCACACCCGCGTCCGTAGCAGCCACCGTTGCTATTCCTTCACCGGCCGTCACCGGCACGGCCTACGAAGTGGCTGCGGCGATTGATGTCACAGTGGGGGCACCTTCACCCACGATCACCGCGACGGCTGGTGCCACCGCCCCGCCCAACACCGTTGCTGCCACAGTCGCCGCCCCCGCCCCGGGTGTTACAGGCGGGGCGACCGTCACGACCACCGCTGTTGTTGCTGTTGTCGCAGTCCCCACGCCCACCGTAGAGGGCGCAGGGAACGCCACTATCATCACGGCCACCGTGGCCGTGGCTGCGACAGTCCCCGTCCCGGGTGTGTCTGGCTCTGCGGGCATCACGCCCGTCACCATCGCTGCTGCCGTTGCGGTTCCTGGTCCGACCGTCGCTGTCTCTGCCGCCGAGACTGCCGCTGCGGTCACCGTAGTCGTGGCTGTGCCAGCACCAACCGTCACCGCGACACAGAGCGCGACCGCGCCCCCGGACACCGTCGCCCTCGCGGTCGCCGTTCCCACGCCGGCAGTCGCGGGAGAGGGGAACCCCTCCGCAACCCCCGCTACCGTCGCCTCGCTGGTTGCTGTTCCGACCCCGACAGTCTCGGGCAACGCGAACTGGCTGCCGCCGGTTGTGAACCTTGTCGCCACGATGGTCTCCACCACCGAGATAGACCTCACCTGGGACGCCGTGACAGGCGCGGGCGGCTACGACATCGAGCGTGACACTGTGGTCATCGTCTTCGACCACCCCGATGAGGCATACGAGGACACGGGCCTAGACCCCGCCACCACATACCGCTACCGGGTGAGGGCCGTGCCATGAGGACGCTGATCGCGGTGCTCCTCGCCGCATCCCTGACCGGCCGCGGCGACATGCTGGCCCTGACGAACCACGACCGCGTCGAGCACGACCGCTCGCGACTCGCCCTCGACATCCGTCTCTCGCGCTACGCGAAGCAGCACAGCCGCGACATGGCGGAGAGGGGTCGCCTATTCCACACCCCCGACCTGGCTGCCACGCTGGAGGGCCGGGACTGGTCGCTTGGCGGAGAGAACGTGGGCGTCGGTCCTTCCCTGAAGGCCATCGAGGCTGGCTTCATGCGTGAGAAGGCGCACCGCAAGAACCTCCTGCGGCGGGAGTGGGACTACGCGGCCACTGGGGTCTTCCGCGACGACGGTCTTGTCTGGGTGACGGTCATCTTCTGGGCGGCGACGACATGACACAGACCGCACGCCCCATCTCAGACACCAGTGTCGGTACTTGGACCACGGCTCCGCTCTGGTCCAAGGTCAACGACGCCTCGGATGCGACCTTCATCACGAGCCCCGTCGGGGCGAACACGGCATGTGAGGTTAAACTCGCCAGCCTGACCGACCCGGTTGCCTCAACAGGCCACTGGATATACGCCCGTGCGATGGTAGCCAACGGCTCGGGTACGGCCGAGAGCCTGTATTTCCATCTCTACCAGGGTAACACACTCTTGGCCTCGGGCTTGTTCTACATCAGCCGGACCACTATCACGACCTACGCATATGACCTCACGGAGACCCAGGCCAACAACATCACAGACTACGCCGACCTTCGTATCCGGGTCGAACCGTGGAATGTGGCCGCAGGAGAGAGCATCAATGCCTTCGACGTATGGTTCGAGTGCCCGGGCATAGACGCTGCGCCCATCACCGCTTCGACAGTTGCCGCGACCGTCGCCATCCCGACACCAACCATCACGGCCTTCTCTCCCGCTACTCCTAACGCCGTTGCGGCGACGGTAGCCATCCCCACCCCGACCCTGACGGGCGACGCCTCGCTCGAACCAACAACCGTTGCTGCCTACATCGGCGTAGGGTCACCGGACATTCCCATCCCCGAGAGTCCCACCGTCTACCCCGACACCATCGCCCTCGGGCTGGGGATCGGGGATAACTGGAGCGCGGTAGCCACAGCCACGACGGGTGGGGCGGGGGAAGTCATCCCGGGGCTGGCGGATGTCACCATCACCGTGCCGGAGCCGACGGTAGCGGCGGATGCCAACCTCACCCCGGACGCAGTGGCGACGACAGTCAGCGTCCCGGCTCCCACGCTGACAGGGGATGCCAGCCTAACCGCCAATGCCGTAGTGGTCCTGGCTGCGGTTCCTGCACCCAACGTCACCGCCATAGACCCCGATGCGGTCATCACCCCGGCACCCGTGGCTGCTGCCGCCTGCGTGCCTGCGCCGACCATCACCGCGGTAGTGATGATCTCCGTCACCGTCACCCCGGCCACTGTCGCTGCCGTGGCAGCCGTGCCTACAGCCACGGTGGTCACCCACCACAAGCGCCGACACCGGGGGCCAGCAGTTTCTGCCCTTGAACGCAAATACAAGATGTGAAAGGAGCGAGCAGATGACTACCTATCCAGCCATCATCAAGGACATCCGGCGGTTGTTGAACGACACCCCGCTGGAGGACCAGGTGACGACCGCCCCGACCACGACGGCCGGGACAACGATGGTCGTCGCCACCATCGGGGCCTGGAGGGCGGGCCAGTGGTGGGAGTTCCAGGACGGGGATGCCACTGGGGCGGAGATCGTCTACGTCTCCAGCGTGGAGGAGTCCACCTCCACCCCGACCGTCCGGCGAGCCTTCAAGGGTTCCACGGCGGTCACGCACTCGAACAACGCCTACGCCGCCCAGGAACCACGGTTCACCTACGACAAGCTCAAGCAGGCGGTGGATACGGCACTGGACCGGGACCTGTACGCGAACGACGTGTACGCCATCACCACGCACCAGGTCACCTACTCCACCTCTAGCTGGGCCTACCCCGCGCCCTCGGCCACCTGTGAGCGGCTGCTGAACATCTATCAGTTCCCGGCCGACACAGATGAGCCGGTCCCCATCGTCAACTTCACTCCCTACACGGCCGGGGACGCGACGCTGTGGGCCACCGGGAAACGGTTCAGCCTTTACGAGAACCCGGCGGGGACGGGGGGCATCTACTACGTGAACTGCGCCCACAAGCCCACGATCACCACCCTGTCCACCGCCCAGGAGAAGCTGGTCCACTTCAAGGCGGCGGCCTACCTACTGGAGTGGGAGGAGCCGCGCAGGGCGGCGGGTCCGGCGAACCAGGGCGACCAGACGGTGCGCGTCGGAGACCAGGCGCGACTCGGTGCCTACTACAACGAACAGTTCATGCGCGGCTGTCGGGACGAGGCCGCCTACCTGAAGCGGCTCACTCCTTCACGGCGCTGGTTCAAGAGGGGAACATGAGCTTCGGGCGAACCGGGCCGCACGTCCTCATCGGGGACTATTCCTACCGGGTGAACGAGGACCCGGGTACGGGCCGCGTGCCGTACCGGCGCTGGTCCCGCGGGCTGTTCTCCGGCCGGACAGACATCACCGGGAGGCCCGGGACACAGAACCTCAACCCGGACGTGATGATGTGGCTCCTCACCAACTTCGACGGCGAGGGCCAGAAGGTCCTGGACAACGACGACCTCGTCTCGGCCAGGCTTTTCTACTCCTCCGAGGGCCTGGACTTCTCGACCCCAGGTGAGTTCAAGCTCCTCACCTCGGCGGTGCTGAACACCAACGCCATCGGCGGAGGCGGTGCCACCACGATCCAGGGCAACTCGTTCACGGACGTGACCGGCACCTCGACCGTCGTGAACACGACCGACCGCAGACTGAACGCGGTCGATGATGTCATCCAGTCCACCGACTACGCGCCTGGCGCAGGTACGACCGAGGTGGCCTTCTTCGGTTACGTCCAGTCCTCCTCCGACCAGCAGACGACCGTCCAGGGTTCCTCGTTCAAGCTCGTGAGCGGCGAGGGCGGCGTGCAGAACACCGACTTCAAGCTCCGCGGCACGGGTTCTCGCTGCCAGTCTCCGAACCTCTCGCTCACCGCCGGCCTTGCTACCGCCGTGGAGTTCTACGCCTTCCTGACCGATGCGGTGGTGGGCAAGCAGCAACCGACCATCTCCTGCAAGATCGTGGATGTCACCTCGGGCGACCTCAATCACATCGCCGCATCAGGCGACATCTCCCTGTCCAGCACCTCGACGGCCGTGGTCTCGACGCTCCAGTTCCGGCCCAAGGCCAGCCACACCTACCGGGCAGTCGTGACCTATGTGAACGAGCCGAACAAGTACGCCGGGGGGGTGAAGGTGGACAAGATAGTCCACGCTTCCTCCCACGTTGAGCCGACGGTCAGCATCTCCGTCTGGAACGCGACGGACGGGGCGAAGGTCACGGGCACCACGAAGACGCTGAAGGTCTCGGGGACCGCCACCGCCGAGATCGGGGCCATCACATTCCTCGCCGAAGGAGCGCACACCTACAACTTCCGCATCTCATACGACTCGGGAACCTACAAACCGATCCTCGACCGCGTGGACTACCTCGTCGATACCGCCGCGGTTCCGGCGACCGACTTGGACATCCTGGAGCGCGGCCAGGGAGACAAGTGCTGGAGCGTGGCGACCGCCTCCGGGCAGGTCCCCCGCTACCGCGAGTACAACTTCACGACCGAGACCTGGACGACCGCCACCCTGACCGGCGTGCCCACCGACCACGCGGCTATCGCGCTCGCCCACTCCGATGCCTGGGAGTACGCCCTGACGGGGCACACGGGCGAGTACCAGTTGTTCCAGTTCAAGACCGCGAACGTGAACGCCTACTCCGCGGTGATAGCCACCGGCCCGCTGGGCATGTGCATCTCGCAGGGGCGCATCGCGGTCCTCGGGGACAACTCGAACGGCACCATCCTGGACGTGTACGCAGAGGATGGCTCCGTTCCCGTGACCGCGGCCTCGGTCAACAACCTGGTCATCACCGCGCGCGAGACCTGGGCCGCGACCTACAAGCAACGGATGGTCGGTGCGCCGGATGGCCCGCGCTTCTTCCTGAACCTGGGGGGCACGGCCACCATCTACAAGACCGACCTCTCGGGAACCTCGGTCACGACCTCGGTCCTCGGTCAACTTGACAGCGGGGCGAAGGCGACCTGTATCACGCACGCCTCCGGGGTCACGTTCGTCGCCGGGCAGTTCCTCTCAGAGACCGGAGTCCCGGGCAAGTCGGCGGTCTGGGCCATCTCCCCCGACGGCTCGATGGAGAGGATCGGGTTCATCCGCCCCGACGCTCCGCTGGCAGACCCGCCGTGCTGGATGGAGGTCTGGGAATCGGACCTCTACATCCTCCAGGGTGGGGACATCTTCCGCTACTCGCTCTCTGCGGGCGGGCTGTTCCACGAGCATCACCTGGAAGTGGCCGACTCCTCCAAGGCGCGTGCCCTTGCTGCCTTCCGCGCCCACCTGTTCGCCGCCTACGCGGGCGAGGGGGCGTGGGTCGTGGGTTCGGTCAGCACCTACCGCACCGCAGGACCGAGCGGCAGCATGAACCAGTTCGTGAGCAGCGTCTACGACTTCGGTCTGCCGACCACAGACAAACTCCTCACCCAGGTCGAACTGCACACCGATGAGTTGCCCGCGGGTACGGAGGTCAAGATCGAGGTCCAGGTTGACCAGTCGGGAATCTGGACCCATCTCGGCACCGCGATGCTCGCGGGGGCGGCGAAGTTCACCTTCCCCTGCTCCACCTACCTCGACCCCATCACGTTCAACAACCTCCAGGCGCGCATCACGCCGCTCTCGCTCGCAGGCACAGCCACGCCCTCGGTGCGGGGCTGCGCTATCAGCGCGCTTCCGCTGGCCTCCGAGGAGTTCATAGACCTGGCGGTGCTGTGTACCGACGAGGATGCCGCTGCGCGGGTGGACGGGCAGCAACTCTCAGGCCGACGACTCGCCGAGAACCTGTGGCACCTGCGCTCCGTGGGCGAACTCGTGCCGTTCGTGGACGGGTATGCCTCGAACCAGCCTGGGGACAACGACACCTACCTCGTGCGCGTCGAGGACACGGACCAGCAGCTCGCCAGCTCGGGCGAGGGCACCGTCTTCGTGAGACTACGGGTGGTGGGGTAAGTGCCCACCTGGCCCAGCTTCGAGCAACGCGCCGGCAAGACACGGGACTGGGCGGCGCGCCGTTCTAGCAAGGCCGCCAAGGAGCGCAAGCACAAGGGCGGCGGGTTCGTCCCGCCTCCGCCAGGGGACATGGGGGGCGTCCAGCCCCCGATCGACGGCGGCGACATCATCGACGGCACCATCGACATCACGCCCTTCGCCTCCACCATCCGCCCCGTCGCCATCGTCGCCACACTCCCCGCCCTCCCCGATACCGACTACCCCGCCGGGTCTTGCTGCGTTCTCACCACCGACGGCAAGCTCTACCGGAATGTCGCCGAGGTCTGGACCGCGGCGGTGCCTACCTCTGACCTGACGGGCTACATCGCTGGGGACCAGATAGTGGCGAACAGCATCACCGCCGGGCAGATAGCGGCCGGGGCCATCACCGCAAGCGAACTCCATGCCGACGCCGTAACGGCCGACAAGATAAACGTCGCCACCCTGGCCGCCATCGTCGCGAACCTGGGGGCCATCACGGCGGGTAGCCTCAACGCGGTCACCGTCACGGCCAGCACCGTCAGCGGCGGCACCATCACCGCGACCACCTTCGCCACGGGCACGAGCGGCAACTACGTCGTCATAGACGGCTCGGGGGATAAGGACAAGGTCCAGTTCCGTTCCGCCGGTTCGGTCTCTTCCCTCCTCGCGGCGGGCGGCGGTGTCCTTATTGGCTCCGGCATCAACCAGAAGGTCGGTTTCTACGGCGCGACCACGATGGTCCAGCCGACGGTCACCGGGGTCAAGAGCGGCGGCACCGCGCTCACCAGCCTCATCAACAAACTGGCGAACATCGGTCTTATCAAGGACTCGACGACGTAGCTGCGTTCTGCCCTAGACGGGGCGGGGAAGGTTGCGGTGGAGGAATAGGCCATGACAGACATGCGGACAGAGTACGGGGTAGTCCACTACGGCGGGGCCTGCAAGGACAACTACCCCAACATCGAGCTGTACCACCGCAAGGACGACACGGTGAAGTTCCAGCGCCCCGCCATGAAGGCGTTCAAGGCAGCGGAGGAGCGCATCGGCAGGCTCATCCCGCTGACCGGCTCGTGGCGAAGCTGCGCGTACCAGGCCCAGCTACACGCCTCAGACCCCAGCCGGTTCGCCGACCCCGCCACCTCGCTCCATTGCCGCGGTCTCGCTATGGACGTATCCACCGCCACCTCGCTGCTGTTCGGTCGCAAGATACACCGCGCCCTGACCAACATCGGGTGGAAGCAGGCGCGGGATGACGAACCCTGGCACTACAGCTGGGGGCCGTGCGCATGATTCCCGACTCCCGCCTCGACCTCTTGCAGAAGAGGGCCGAGTACGAACTCGATACCCAGGACGACGGCCGGGCCTGCGTCGTGGCCGCCGAGGACGTGCTGGAACTCATAGACGAAGTTCGGGCGCTCAAGAAGTTCGTCTCGGACATCTACAAGGGAGACGAGCCGTGACCGAGCAGCCTAACGGCACCGGGCGTTTCCTGCGTATCGAGGACAAGATCGACGACCTCAGCGATTCGCTGGGCGCGTTCCGCGAGGACACGGTCACTCGGCTGACCCGCCTGGAGACGCAGGCCGAAGAGAACGCGCGGTCGGCGGTCAGCGCAGCGTCGGCCACTGCCGCATCCGTGGCGTCTCGATCCTTCTTCTGGATGAAGCTGGGTATCGTGGCGTCGTTCTTGGTCGGCCTCGCTGCGCTTATCTCTCGGGTATTCCTCGGATGACCTGCCCGCTGGTCCTCGTCCGATGGCATGACGCCTGGTTCGATTATGACCCACCGGACGGTGGATTCTCAGCCAGCTGCCCGGCCTCGACCGTCGGGTGGCTGATCCGCGAGACGGACGAAGTTGTGTCGGTGGCCCAAGAACAACTGGACCAACACACATTCCGGGCCGTCACGCACATCCCGGTCTCCCTGGTGGAGGACACCACCTACCTGAACGCCAGCTTCCCGCCATGACCGAGCGGCTGGTCACCGACGCGGAGGCGGAGGAAATGGGTAAGACAGCCACGGTCTACGGCGATTGCGGCCGCGAACGTCTCCTTGCCACGCGGGAGGCGCTGAAGGCGATGGTGGACCAGCTTTCCCACCCGTTCGGGAAGCAGGAAGACCTGGAATGGACCGCCCGCATGCCGGACGAGGCTGAGATCGGGGGGTCTGTAACGACGACCTACGGCGACCTTCGCAAGGCGCGCGCGCTCCTGGCTGAACTCCAGGGGGAGAGCCCATGACCGCCTACGTGAAGGACCCGTTCTTGCCCTTGAGCCCGCGCGGAAGATGAGGACATGGACATCAAGTGGTTCACCGTAGGTGAGTGGGCTGAGTATTGGGGCCTTGAGAAACAGACCCGCGATGACGCCCTGGTCTGGTTCATCGACGAGGGCTACGTCGAGCCAGCAGGCATGGACGAGGCCGGAGAGATGGCCTTCGCCTATACCGAAGCCGGGCTGAGACGGAGACCCTTCCTGCGCCGTATCCGCCCTTTACGGGTATGGAAGATTGAGGCATGAGCTTCCGAGTTACAGCCGAGGTCTTCCCGGTCAAATGCCCCAACCACCCCGCGGCTTCCTGGCATGTGAAGGAATGGCGCTTCCGCATCAGGGCGCGCAATGGGGAAATCATCGCGCAAAGCGAGGGGTACAAGGCTAAGGCCGACGCCATCGACACGGCGCGGCTACTCGCACCATTCGTGAAGGTCGTCGAGGGGAGCTAGGACATGGAACAGTTCAAGACGCTGGCAGCAAACGTGCTGCTTGCGGCCGTCGCCGCTGCATCCGGGGCGTATCTGGCTTCTGATGGACAGTTCGACAAGGCATTGCTGATCGCCCTCGGTTACGCAGCGGTTCGCGCAGCCGTCGGGATCATCTATGCCTCCGTATCCAAGCAACCCCTCCGCTAGGAGTTCCTCCCCTTGGCACAACCCGAAGTCCTGTTTGCCGACCTCACCCCTGACGACGTATGCCCGAGGTGCGGCACCCGCTGGCCCCCCGAGGACCCCGAGTATCCCAACGACCACAGCTTGGTCTATTGCTGGAGATGCGGGAAGCAGAAGGGCATCTAGGGGAAGCGTGGCGGAGGCAGGAAGGTATGGTCAAAGTCCGCCTGGCGGAAATGGGTCGAAAGACATCACCAGGGACCTAGAGCCACCTACCTCCCCCATGCTCGTCACGTCTGACCCCGGGAGGTCGACATGCGCGTAACGTTCTACGACCTTGAGACTACGGATCTGGGCGGCAACTTCGGGAGACTGCTCTGCTGCTCCTTCATCGACCTGGACTCAGACGAGGTGACCACCTTCCGCCGGGACCGCAGACCGTGGAAGGGAACCAAGCTCACTGCCGATAATCGCCTAGCAGTTGCGATACGTGATCGCCTAGAGGAAGCGGACATCATCGTGGGCTGGAATAGCTTGTTGTTCGATGCCCCGTTCCTCAACGCCCGCCTCGCTGCCGTCGATGAGCGCCCCCTGCGTGTTGGGGAGAAGCACGGTAGCCGGCACCTGGACATGATGTGGTACGCCGGCGGGCAGAGCATGAGGCTACACGGCAAGGGGCTGGACAAGGTCGCCAAGTTCTTCCACGCGGACAACAAGAAGACGCCGCTCACTCCCGAAGTGTGGGCAGATGCCGCTTCGGGGGAACCAGCGGCGATGCAGGAAGTGGTGGATCACTGCGAGGCCGACGTGCGGGTGACGAAGGATGTCTTCCCCCATCTCGCCCCGCACATCAAGAAGTTCACCTTCACCCTGTCTGAGGTATGGCCCTTCCTGGACCAGATACCATCCAGGACACATGCGTAAGAAGCCCCCGCCCCAGTTCAAGGAGCCCGGTGTCGTCTCCGGGGAGTGGCTGTTCTGGATGCACGCCACCATCGGTGTACCGCCCATGTTCATCGAGGATGAGCACCCCGACTGGACACTCGACATGGACCGCTACCGGGCGCTGATGGCCGAACACGCGGAGGTCTCGCGGACCC
>Ga0315293_10003820_pt1 | contig 14438 bp, 14 predicted proteins | sample YL17G13_20_MG_FD_203071 | JGI IMG/M metagenome (GOLD analysis project Ga0315293, IMG submission 203071) | Sediment microbial communities from Yellowstone Lake, YNP, Wyoming, USA - YL17G13_20 | ecosystem: Environmental > Aquatic > Freshwater > Lake > Sediment | place: USA: Wyoming | collected... | reverse complement strand
CTCATGGTCATTCATCAGCTTAACGGCTTCTTCCAGTGTTGAGTTCTTCGTTGTTGTTACTACTTTCGTTACCATGATGTCGCGCATTCGAACTGACATTTGCAATTTCCCTGAAGGTTGTATGAGGGAAAGAAGGATAAGCTTTGTGAAGTCACAATAAACATCCAAAATCCAAGCCTCCGTGGTAGCGCGCGGAGTGTCTCTAAATGCTTTCCGTCATCGAGGAGCACTGACTTGTGAAAGCCGGTTCCAGAAGACCTCAGTCCAGATGGAAGTGGGAATGCTATAGGTTGGGATTTCTGTTAGGAGAGAATCGAGAAAAGATGTGTCAAGTTGAAGGCGCGACTTGCGTGGGCTGCAGGATAGTCTTGTCTGGATGTGTGTGATAGTAGGCAAAGAGAATTGCTGCGATGCTAACGAAAAGGACTCCGGAGAAAACGGCTAACAAGATTGAGATAAATATTTCGTAGATAAACACAAGGAGACCAAATGAGCCGTAGTTGAAGCCAAGCGACAGTGCAGCAGTGAGGTCAACGGCAGTGTTGATTATTCCTCCGAGCAGGCATCCGAGAAAAGTGGAGACTAGAATTGGCCACACGTGGGTCCATGATTGGATTTTGGTGCTCATCATGTACATGACGGCGAAGGGCAGGAATACTGCGAGGACTAGTCTTGCGAGTGGGAAGAGATATGTTAGAAATTGGGTGGGGTAAACCCCGCCGTAAACGTGCCAAACCTGGTAGTCAACGAGTAGCAATGTGAGTGATAGAAGGGTCGCTGTGATGAAGTATTTCAGGTCGAATCTCACATGAACCACTGGTGTGAGTCTCTGGGTAACTGAGTAATAAAACTAGTCGTTTTTTCGGGAAGTGAGCTTTCACATAGGGTATGGTAGGGGTAGGTCAGGTTGGTTGTTCAGGTTTGTTTGGGTTTTTCTGGTGTGGTTTTTCTTTTGTTGATGGCTTCGAGTTTTTGTGTGGTTCGTTTTGCTCTTTCTTCGGTTTCGGCCATCATTGTTGCCCATTCCTTCTTTTTGACGAGGTTGTTTAGTCTTTCGATTTCTGAGGGTATCTTTTCGAGTGCTGCGGTCCATGTTTTTTCGGCTGTTCCGTCGTCGGATACGAGTTGTAGGGCTTCTTCGGGGCAGGAGTCGATGCATTTTGGTTCTCCGCCGCACAGGTCGCAGGCGATGGCTATGCGTTTTTCAGGGTCAAGAGCGATGCCACCGTACGGGCAGGCTTGGATGCACCAGTCGCAGGCGGAGCATTTCTTTTCGTCAACGTTTATGATGCCGTTTTCAGATTGCACGAGCGCGTCTTCTGGGCAGGCTTTGATGCATGGGGCGTCTTCGCAGAATTTGCAGGTTACTGCGGCGTTGAGTAGGGGTGTTATGCGGATGACTCGTATTCTTGAGCCCAGGGGAGTCCAGTGTTCACATTTTTCTGAGGCGCAAACGTATTCGCAGATGCCGCAGCCGGTGCATTTGAAAGGGTCGACAGAAACAAACTTGCGTGAAGTGGATTTGGCTTGTTGCAGTCGTTTAGTCATTGAGCATGCACTGGTTGAATATTTGTGTTGAAAGTAGTATTAAAACAGTATTCGGGCCTACAGGAGATTTCGAATATTGCTCTAAGGAGAAGAGATCAGCGGGCCCAAGAGTGTTGACACCTAATTATGTGTAAGTCCATACGCGTCACTTATTTATCGTGCGCAAATTGAATCGATCGAGCGCGCGGTAACATAGGAGTTACTGTTCCCAAACTGCAATTCATACTAAAATCCCTCTTCTTTACGCTAGAACTACTGAAGTGCACGTTCATTGGGGTTGGGTCGCTGGGATTTGAACCTGAGACAAATGGAGATATCTCCCGAAGACCTAAAATTAAGTTGGCTTTATTGGTTATTTGATATACCACTCAGGAATAGGGACGTTCTTATACTCAAATATTAGCAGACGACAACACCAACTTAAGACTTGTTCTACTTCTCGTTGAGTATGAGACCTGATTTAATTTACTGCTGCTTTCCTTAAACTGTCAAGAACCAGTGCAGAAATGCACAAGATTTCACTTAAAAGAGTTGAATACTAATCGTTCGACAAAACATCAGACCACATTGACTGCATTGAGAATGCAGACCATTTGAAAACGGCAAAGCTAGTTAAGCTCGTTGGAATGCTTCTTCAGACAAAAGTCTATCTGTTTTGGAAGGCTCAAGATTGAGTAGCCAGCTTCTTACTACGTACATCATAAGGCTTAGAATGTATTCGGTGGTTGTTACGTACTCGAAATCCTTGTTGATAGTCGTGGCCAGGGGGAGTTTTCAGCGTTAAATGGCGGAAGCCTAACTAATCAAACTCATGTCGTCAAACCCTCATGGTTTTATATTCCGATATTGTATTTAAGTGAAAAACGAAATAACTGATAACTTAGAAAACCAACTTCTTTATCTCTTACCGTAACATTTTAGAGAACCTGCATATCCGAACTAAATAAGGAAGAAACATAATGGAACCCCGACTACAGAGAATTACATCAGTTACAACAAAAGTAAGAAGATTGGGGTATTTTACACGTTTTTCTCAAATTCTCAAACAAAACTCGCTAACTCAAACAGCACTGAAAAACCAAATACTTTCTGAAAAGGATGATAACAAAAAACTTTTGACGGAAGCTTGTTGCGAACTTCCGATAAGTAGAAAGGATGTGACGGGTGAAATAGCTAACTCCGATGCTTTTGAGCGATATTTAGGCACGGCAAAGGAATTGGGTTTAATTGAAAACATTTCAGGTAGACTTTACAGTACCAAAAGGGGCGAAGTTCTTGCCGAACTTGTTGGCAAACAGAATTTCTTTAAACTCACTCTTCCTCAAATACATTTAATTTGGCACATTATTCTGGAAAAGGACTATGACTACATTAGAAACGTGATTGTCTGCACGATTGATAGTCCACGAAACGAAGATCAGGCTTTCTTTAAAAATGTAAAGGACCTTTGGCATCGAAAACTCAATGAGGCGATCTTAAGAAAAGTGGAGGATCGTGATAATCTCAGAAAAGCAGTTGAAACCAAATGGAGAAGCCCAATACGATACTATCGAGAAAACATCAAGTCTCCGAGACTTGAGTGGCTTCTTGATTTAAACGCAATTGAATTCTGGAACTTTGAAAAGAAGCACATAACTTTTCGACCTAACATTATGTGTTTGATAGAGTCAGAACCCAAACAATTCTCTGCTTCGTTTCTGTCTTTCATGGAACCAACCCTACCAATATCTAAGAGATATTGGAACGACCTTCCCAAAACGATGAAGTATGGTCTCATTAAGAAGTTAGTTTCCGATAGCTTCACATTGTTCGCTTTTAGAAAAGAAACACGCAAGATATCAGCGAATGAATTTCTTGAGTTTGGCGTATCTTTTCTCGCAGGTTCAGGGATTGTTTGCGAGATTCAGGAACTAGAAGAGTCTTTATTTGAATTCACCAGCTTAAAGGGAAGCGAACACAGTTACTCAAGAATATCCTCATCAGCAGATAGTGGATACATCACTGAATACTAACTAGTAATTGTCATCATGACTACGTCCTTAACTTTTGCCAATAACTTGTCATCTATAATTGTAGCGTTTGTCCGACCTCCTTGTTCAAGAAGGGCTGAGAGAACCCGATTGACTGTCCTCGGTTGAAGATTGGATGCTTTCTTCTCAAGCATGGCATAAACGTTTTTCAAGCACGTTTCAGTGTAGGGAAAGTATTTGTCAAGTGGTTTTCCTTTTGTCTTCATTCGCGAATCTTCTATCAGGTCCTCAATGTATTTCAGAAAGTTATCACAATCAAAATGACGAACAGGGATTACTTTTGCGATTCTATCCTGTACTGCAGGTCCTAATAGCGTCATTCGTTCTGGAACTTCTGATCCTGGCAACTGTGTAAAATTTAGAACTAAGGTGAGTTTCTCAGGGGTTAGGTCCAATACGTCGCGTAAGAAATACTGAAATTCATACAATTCTCGTCCTGGGATTTCATCGATTCTTTCGCAATCGTCAATCCATATGAAAACTCTGTGAAACAATGTTTTGGTGAACAGCTTCAAAAGATCGGTAAATGTGGAAAGCATTTCGCCATTAGTTTCTATTCCTTTGGCGACGCCAAGTTTGTCCAAATCGGCTCTTGAAGCGTTTGCAGTGAGGTATCTATTAACGAGCATAGCATTACGTCTCGTCCCGAACTGAGATAATACTTTCGCGAGATCATTGTTTATTCCCAAGTTTACGAGTTTTTTCTCCAGATTTCCTTCTCGCTCTAAAAAGTCTACTTGTTTTGACAAAAAGCTAAGTACTGAGGCCAATCTTGGAACTAAGTTCCTGTAAACAACGTCAAGATAAAGGGACTTGAAGACATCTTTAGTCGGGAAGATAAGCGGTATTGACAACGGAACACGATCTTTAGGAATTTTAACATCTTCAGAAATTTCTTGAAGAATTTCATTGCTTGAGAAATATATCATTGCGTGAGTTTTTCCACAGCCCCAGTCGCCGTAGATGCAGGCAATTATTTGACTTTGAGAACTACGTAGCGTAAACTTAATCGCTTCTTCAAGCTCTGTTTTCAATTCAGTTCTGTCTGCCCAAAAAGGGTGAGTCCTGTCAGGCACCAATGCAAACGGATTGTTTTTAAGATGATAAAGCTCAATAAGCGACATAGATGAAATACTTAAATCATCGTTTATATAAAACTATGCTGATTTGAAATTGTCCAAATCATTTGAATGCAAAAGCGTTTGTGTTATTGATACTTGCTCTCTTTTGTATGCAGCTCAAATTCAGCTGAAAAACCACAAAATTTTTGATTGGATTTTAGACAGATATCAAGTTTACATTTGTCCAAAAGTTAAAACCGAATGCATCAACAATATTCAAAAGGGTCACGTAGTTTTGGATGATCCTGAAAATTTTAAAAGAATAGTGACGGAGCACCTGTTCAAATATGATTTTCAAGAATGCCTGACTTACTTGGACGAGTATTGTTCCAAGAAGGAAATTTTCAAATTCCAGAAGGTTCAAGAAGGCGAAAGACAGAGCTTAGCTTTAGCTTTGTTTCTGAGTATTAACCTTCGCGAACCAGTTATATTGTTGACTGACGATCTCGATGCACTTGAAGTATTCAATACAATTCTGGGTCAACAGAAATTTGGAATAGCAAAAGCCCTTCCTGACTTCATAGTCACCCTTTTCCAGTCTACGGAAAGCCTTGAGGATTATGTTGCGGGACGCGCTTTTCAAAACTACTATAGTATTGCTACTCGTGCGGATTTGCGCAAAAGCATGTTTGGCGATCGAATGAAATTAAGTTGCAGAATTTTGTGGTTTCAAAATTGTAATTTACGTTGCCTTTAACGATGGTTCAAATCCCAGTTTAGGCAACAGCTAGCACTTCTGATCCATAATTTACTGAAACACACGACATTCTGATTCCATTAGCTGTCACACATTGTAAACAACCCGAGCACTTATTACTAATTTTGATTTCCCCAGATTCTATTGTCATGGAACCACTATCACAAACTCCAACACAAGCGCCGCATCCAACGCAGTTAAGTGCACGCGTTAATTGTTTTTCAAAAACGGGAAAAATTGATGAATTCTTGAATTTTGCTCGCATCTTCCTGCCTATCAACACAACTTCTATATTTTTGCTGTCAATTTTGCTCATGGGACCTTTTTGACTTAACTTTCCAAAAACTTTCATGAACTCCAGAACACGACCCAGATGAACTTCATTTTCAAAAGTGTAGATAATTTCTCCAGGCAAAGAACAAGGTTGGAAAGCCTTGCAAACAGTTGTCTTAATCCACTTAGTCTTTCGGGATTTCCAATTGCCGCTTTGAACCCACAGTTCTGGGTTTTCTAATTTCATTCGCACCGCAAATTCCGTTAGGGTTTTGGACAGTTTCCGATGCAGGCCTGGACGACACGTTTCTAGAAGCTTTGAGTCTCTTGGGCTTTTCTCGGGGCAAGCCCAGCAACCGATGCGTGTGAAACCATAATCGTACATTTTGTTATGAGGAATTTTTTTCCAGAGCAAATAAAGCCAAACATCCAGAGCTGTCCAATCGAGCAAAGGAAATGCCAGAAGTTGTTTTGGAATCATTTTGTTTCTCTGAACTTTGGAAAATTTTGATCTTATGTTTGATTCATTCTTCCTAACCCCACTAACTACAAAAACCCCATCAGGATAGTAGTCATTGATCAGCAAGTTTTGTGGACCAAACTTCTGTGTTTTGCAGCACCACTTCATTTTTTTGCTCGGTGGTCCAAATTTATCACATAATTGGAAGAAGTCGTGAGGGGGATGGGCCTCAATCAGGTTTACCCGCCAAAGGTCGACGATTTCATGCACGTAATTCACAGTTTCTTCAAATTCAACGGAAGTATTAAGAAAAATGGCATCAAAATTATCAGTTACAAGCTTTGTTAATGCGAGAGCAACAGCGCTGTCTTTGCCTCCACTAAAAGAAACAGCTACTGGTAGCTGTGACGCTTTCTGAATTTCTTTTTCAAGAAAGGTTATTGCATCATTCTCTTTTCCTAAAAGTATTTGCTCATTGGCAGCCATTGTCAGATCAAGGCTGCTTCCTTTAAATAACGGAACCGATTTAGAAAAATTTTTGAAGAATTTCGGGATAAATTCTTGTCGTACCCTATCGAAAGACAAACGGAAAACCTTTTGCCCATCTATAACAACCTCACCCATTACATTATAAAAAAACAACCCATCCGGAATAAGTGTGTTGGAGACTCCAGTCCTGGATATGGCAGCTTTGTAAAGACTTGCCTCTTCGTCAAATATCGGCTTAAGCTCGGTTTTCGCGAAACTCAGCGGTCTGCTCAAATTGCCACAGATGCCACAATTAAGACCATCCAAAATTGGAACATTGCAATGGTCACACCATCCAACCTTAAGCATGATACACACTCTTGACTTCTTTCTTCAAGAAACTCGTGCCTAACTCGGAAATTTGGTGCAATCCACGTGAGGGTGTTTCCACTAGTCTTAACTCAAGCAAGACTGTTAAAATATTTCGCACGTGCTGAATTGTAATATCGGTTTTTGAAGCAATAAGTTTTGGAGACAAGCGAGGCGTTTCCTGAAGTGCTCTGAGTATCTCCATAGAGGGCATATATTAACAAATACTGATAAGTTCTACTTATATTTTCAAATGATGACCTGTAAGTATTAGCGCGTGCGCACGTATTCCCGCATTCTGTATTCTTGTGTTTAGACGCTTCGCTGGCACGTTTAATTCACCTCAAAATTCTTGCTGTTGGTTTATTCTACAGACGAATGTCTCCTTTTATACTCAGCATTTCTTCTTGCCTCGCCCTCTTTCCTTTTCCTCAAAGTCACTAAATCAGCTATCATCTCATCTGTCAATATTGGTCTTTTCTCCAATTCCTCAATTTTCTTCTTTTGTTTTTCAATAGTTACTCTCAAAGAAACTTGGTTTGCTTTTCCTAATCTCTCGAAGAATAGTTCCCGAAAGTTCATTGTTAATCTTGCGGTATGCCTCAGCGAGTAGTTCGACGGGATCAAGTACATCTGTAATCTTCTTTTGTTTTCTTTTGTCTTCCTCCTTTTTGACTGTTTTGAACTCCAGCGCGCGTGCCTACCTGACCGACCGGGAAACGTTAGGTAAATCTTAATCCCTGAACAGCCCTTATTTTAGTATCCCTTGGTTTGCAAGATGACTATCGAGATCAGCTTCGAGAAAGCCGGATACTGCCTTGAGTATTTGCAGTCCTTGCGTTCTGAATTGGACGAGAAAGCGAGCGAGTTAGGGCTGGATATTCAGTGGATGATTAATCGACTCTGTACTTTTTCGTGCGAATCAGATTTTTCCAGATTGAAAAAAGATCGCGCAGTAAACGAGAACTTGCTTCAGCTCCTGGCCGTCTACCACAATCTGCTCTGTAGAGGTGTTCCAACGTATCCCACAGCTCAAATTGAGAGATTTTTGGTTTCGGAAGTGGCTAAGTTGATTCCCATTGAGAAATCAAATGACAAACGAATAGTCGCTTTCAGAGACACATTGACTGGTACTAGAAAGGAAGAATGGCTCAATTTCCTAGTTAAAGCGTATGCGGCAATAGATAGCCGATGCAACAAGCTTCAAGGCCTTCAGGATAGTGATGAAGAAAAAGAATTTTTGGAAAGCGTGTCAGGAAAAGTTGGGCCAGCGGTTTTTCAACTCATTGAGTGTCAACGACTACTGGAAACCATGACTGAAACATCTGATATGAAGGAAGTCTACGAACAGCGCGTAGATTTCTCGCTAGAAACGAACGGTACGAAGAAAGTTATCGAAATTGATGGCGAACATCATGAGGAAGAAGAACAAAAGCGGTTGGACAATCAACGAGATGCAATTCTTAGGAAGAATAATTGGGACGTTCGTAGAATTCCTGCAAAGACAGTTAGACAAAGACAAATTGATGTAGAGCTCGAAAACCTCAAGAAAGTTTTTTCACATGACCCATTTCTGAGCGTGGCCAAAGAGAACTTCAATCAACCCCTTAACATGGCGGAATACGGCCGAGCGGCACTTCTGTTGGTTCTTGCGCCAATAGCAATAGCAAGAATACAATGGGCGCTCAATTGGGCTTTCAAGAAAGGAAAGCTCAACCTCAGTCAACAAACTATCAAAATAGCCGTGGTTGAAGAAGACATACCTTGTGCCTTTCTAGCAGTATGGGACCTCATCAAATCACTAAACCATCTGAGGACCCTCGCTGGGATCGAATCTTCTCTACCCAGGATTGAATTAGAGATCATCAGAAGCAATGATTTTGACTCTTTGCCTGATGAGATGGGTTCAGTTCCAATTGACCCTTGCCTCCGTGTCCACGTCTCAAAAATGGATGAAATCAATAACACTATGCAGAATCAGTTCGATTTGGTTATTTCCATCTCCAGTCTTCGTACTGGAACCAAGTTACCGGCGCTCAGATTCGGACAGAATAATTGGATTGCGATCAACTCGGTTTTCAGCCCACGAGGTGCAAACCCTCGTTTTGACTCGGCATCTCCAATCAGCTATCGTATTCAGAAAGAGAATTGCACAGAGTTATTGTTCTTCCTTCAATGGATATTCCGAAAGAAAAGATTCCTTGACGGTCAACTAGAAATCCTCGAAAGGTCCCTTGCTAACAAAGATGTGGTAGGTCTTCTTCCAACTGGTGGAGGAAAATCACTCTGTTACCAACTCTCAGCTCTGCTTCAGCCCGGGATGACTCTTATCGTAGACCCACTCATATCGCTGATGTATGACCAAGTCGACAACCTGAGACTCTTACAGATTGACAGCATGGCATATCTATCAAGTGACCAAAGCGTTCAAGAAAGAAACGAAACAATTGAAAAAATAGTCCAGCGTTTCCTCTTGATGTTATTTATCTCTCCAGAAAGGCTCCAGATCCGAGACTTTCGTGAAAAGCTGGGAGAAGTGTGTCTGCATACTCTAATTCCATACCTCGTAATTGACGAGGCTCATTGTGTTTCCGAATGGGGGCATGATTTTCGTCCATCATATCTTCGACTTGCTGATACTGCAAGACAGATCTGTTTGCACCGAGAGTTTACGCCATCAGTGATTGGGCTCACCGGAACAGCTTCATGGGTGGTTTTGAGTGACATACAACGAGAGGTCGGAATTAACGAAGAAAAAGCAATAGTCAGGCCCAAAACATTTGACAGAAAAGAACTGGAATATGATTTGGTCAAATGTCGTTCAAACGCCAAAGACTCTAGCATTAGGGCAAAGATCCTTGAACTGCCACAAAAATTCCAAATGCCAATGGATTCTTTTTTCACAAACGAAAACGCAGGAATAATCTTCTGCCCTCACGTCAATGGCCAATATGGCATCATCGAGGTCGCCAACAAAGTCCATCAGAGCATGCACGACCTGATTCACAAAGTAGTAATATTTAGTGGGAAACAACCTAAGGGTGAAGACCTACAGGAATGGAAACAGATCAAAAGCACCAATCAAAAGGCCTTCAAAGAGAACAAGGCCCAACTTATGGTTGCAACGAACGCTTTTGGAATGGGAATAGACAAACCAAACATACGTTACATAATTCACTACAATATTCCAACATCGCTTGAGGCCTTCTATCAGGAGGCTGGTCGAGCTGGCAGAGATGGGAAAAAGGCCCTATGCATAGTAATTTTCTCAGGAGAGTTGATGCGCTGGAGGGAATTGAATACTGCCGGGCTCTCGGTTGAAGAACTAGTCAAAATGATGAAAATTCCATACAACCAACAGGATGATATTTACAGAATGCTGTACCTCCATGGAATTTCATGGCATGGAATTGAACCAGAGTTAGAATACACAATGAATCTGGTCAATCAGAAAATCATGCCCGCTACCAAGCGTTTGAGCGAGGGCTATAGAAACAAGTTTCTGCTCCCCTTCAAAGCTGATTCCGAAAGCGACGACGAAAACCGCACCAAGGAGGAAAAAGCCCTGTACAGACTCTCAATTCTCGGAGTTGTTTCAGATTATACGCTCGACCACAATGCCAAACAATTTGAAGTTGAAGTTATTCGTCGCTCAGATGAATTCTTGAAAACCGCATTACTCAATTACTTTGGACGGTATGAGACCCCTGAGTATAGAGACTTTGCCTCTCAAAGACTAGAGTCATCTGCTGGTCAGACAGTTGTAGAGAAATGCCTTCGAGTGATGCTTGAGTTTGTCTACGAGAAAATTGAGAAGAAAAGAAGGCAGGCGATACTTAACATGGCAGAAGCCGTGGAAACGTCCTCAGATGGTGAACACTTTAGAAATCAACTAATGGTTTACCTGGAAGAATCTAGATTCACTCAACTTTTGATGGAAATAGCAAAAAGGATAGAACCCATGGAGTGGGTGAAAGTAGCATCAGAGGCAACGGATATAATTTCTGCCATTCAACTGCGCGGCGCTTGCATGAGAGCGCTCGAAAGCTATCCTGATCATCCTGGAGTGTTAATCCTCAGGGCGGTCTCAGAACTTATGATACCTCAATCGTCAACAGATATGGCTATCAGTGAATTTCGAAGGGCCATTAGAACACTAGCTAAGCTACCAGAAAAAGAAGATACACGCAAGGCTGTAGCGGGATTCTTGGAGATAATTGACCAAAAACATCTTCCATTATTAGACAGCGTCTGTTACGTAATACTTGAAGGGTTTCCACAAAGAGATATGGCTAGACTTATCCTGAAATATGCAGAGACTGAAAGTGACGGTGTTGCATTAGCCTTGAAAATCCTACTTGAATCTGCTCTTGACAAAACAAGACGTGCAAGAGCTCACATCATAGGGGGTGAACTAGATTGACAAGCAAGAAGATTCTTGAAGTTGAGAATTTACTACAGGCTTTATCCGAGGAAATGCTGAAGCTGAAGTCTGCTAGCGAGCATTATGAAGAAACTAGAGAGAATATGCAAAAAATGTGCGAGTCCATCGACCAGATCTCTCAGACCCACCAGAAACTGACAGAAAATATGAACCAAGCTATAACTGAAATGGAAAAAGCCAATTCAGAAAACGAGAAAACACGAGAATTTATACGAAGCCTCTATGATGAGGCCAAACATCTCTACGATGCAGAAGCACACAGACACGAAGTAGCTATTGAAGCATCATTAACCAAGAGATTCAACGAGATCAGCGACGAAATCAGAAGCCAGACCGAATCAATCCATCAAGACAATGCTAAACAATCCAAGACCCTGAGACTTGTTGGATCTCTAATTGCGGTGGGAATTGTATTGGAAGTCGTTGTACTCATACGAATGTTTCCATTCTAGTTGCACCAGATTGTTCAAGCACTGAAAACGCGCAGGCAAGAAGAAACCAGATCGTTATCTTGACTAGCGCACGCGAAAATCCGTATGCTTTAAGCACTTAAGGAGAGAGTTATGTGAGGATGCCGGACTTGTTGAGCAAAGATGAGATTTTAGAGTGGAATTTGAAGTACGATAAAGACCATCCATGGTGGGTTCAAAAGGAAAATGAATTGGGCAGCAAGTTTCGCACAATTAGAACTTTGACAAAACGAGACTTACTTGAGCTTGTAGACTGGAAATTCAAAGAACTAGTTGGCAGAAAAACAAGAGTATCCACATTGGTAAGCCGCAACGGAGATGAAATTGTTCAAAAAACCTGTAGTCAAGTCTTTAGCATGACTCCTCAAAACGATGCACTCAGGATAAACAGTCTTGACCGCCTTCAGGGCATAGGACCAGCATTAGCCAGCGTGGTACTAACTTTCTACGACCCAAAAAACTATGGCGTCCACGACATTCACGTCTGGAGAGAGTTCTTTGGACCCGAACCGCCTACGATATTCATTGGGAACGATTGTTATCTGAAGTTGCTTGCCGAACTGCGAAAAGAAGCCAACAAATACTCCTTCAATGCAAGAATGGTGGAGAAGGCATACTTCAAGAAAAACCTTGAAGAATCAAAGTAACTGCTTTCTCAGTAACCTAGGTAAATCTCTCCCAACACGCCGTTTCTAAAATGGAATGAAACATGACCGACCGGTCAGGAAGATGCCTGAGGATTCTGACAGGAAACATGAGATAGTAGGCAAGGTAACTAGGAGAAACAGCCTAGGTAACCTGGATAGGCAACGGGGCTACCTTAGATCGCACGATTTCTCTCCGTGATCATAGTCTTCGAGATGCTCATCCATCAACTCATAAAACAGGTCTCTCGCGATTCTACGAATTAGCTCGCAGAGACGTCTATGGTCCTCATTCTCGTCGTTCATGGTCACTCCCTCTCTGACGCTGACACTCTCAAAACGTAATCCAAGATGGACTGCAACGTCATGTTAGGCGACTGCGATTCTTCCACACGAACACAACGCAACTCACGTTTGTGATACATCCGTGCCATAGTATCAGCCCACGTCTTCCACGTTACATTAAACGAATCGCCAGAAACCTCATTTCGACAATCCTTACCATAATGCCAACTCTTAACAATCCAGCCCCCCGTCCTTGGGGAACTAAACCCCAAACCGTCACGCACCTGCGCCAAAACCACACCCATACGCCACAAACCATCAGCATCAAGACAAAACGGCTCACTACTACACTTCAAACTCACCTGCACATACCCACTCGCATACAGAAATACCGTTACATTCACACCATCGCGCGCGCTTATGAAAGAAATGGTGAGTTATTGAATATGATAAGTCAGAGGTCGATCTGGGTCTCTGATTCTTCAGCGAATTCATTTTGATTTGGTTCGTTGTCCGCATGCTCTTGGTTCTCGGAAGAATCTGCTGTTCTCTTTCTCATCCATTCTGGCGTTTCCAAAGAACGTCGACGATAGACTTTCCCTTTTATCACTATTCCATCCGCACGTCTTTCTTTTCCAAAATAAAACAATGGACCAAATCCAGTGATTAAGAAAATCACAAATATGACAACATACACGACTCCAGATCCCTCGAGATCTCGATCTATGATGACGGCCCATATCGCAAAAGGGATGGCAAGAATCCACATAAACATGCAGAAGGCGACGTATCTCTTGGGTGTAGGATATGGCTCAAAATCTGCAGGATTAACCAATCCTGAGTAACCAGCGTATCTTAGAATATCTCTTAGCTGTCCTACAGTCACCTTTTTTGATTCGTATAGAAGCTCTTTGATTTCAGAATCTGTCATATTGTATAGACGTCGGAGATCTCTGACACTCAAAGCAACGTAGCCCAAAGACCTCAGCTTCCACCAGACCTCATTCTTGTCGGAAAATTCTCGGTAGGCTTCGTCTATAATTGTCCCATCTGCCATGAGATCTATCGGAGGTAATGCTTTGGGCAGAACCACCGTTTCGTTCTCCTTGGAATGTCGTCTGTACATCATGCATTTTATAGTCTTTGCAGGCAGCTTTGCAGACTCAAAAGCGTGTTGAGCAGGTACGGGCGTCCGCATCTCGTACCCACAATACTGGCATTTCAGCTTTCCATTTCGTTCTACGAGCTGGCCGCCGCAATTGGCGCATTTCATTAAGATACTTTCGTTCTTCTGTTTTATTTCTTCTTCATGGTCAACCATGATATGATCAAGGGCGATGTTTTGGGCGAGTTCTCGACCATATTTTTTCCCAAAGACGTCACCAGCAAGCGTAACAGCTTCGGTATCATGTCTGAACTGTCTATGGCTTCCCTGCCACTTCTTACTTGGTTGGTCTATCCACGTGTGTATGTCATCAGCTCTAATTCCATACCTTTTCAGACTGTGCTGGCAATGTTCCTCATGACATGGCATTTCTTTTTCCCCGCGTTCAAAGACACGAATACTCGCTCGTGTGGGCAACATCATTGTAACTCAGAATTGACCATTTTGCATTTATGAATCCTAAA